>VMHT01174122.1_pt1 | contig 10909 bp, 15 predicted proteins | sample 4693611 | NCBI WGS metagenome assembly VMHT01 (sample SAMN12280063, study PRJNA550983) | marine metagenome | isolation source: seawater sampled from same location over 5 years 0.02-0.2 micron viral filtrate | place: USA: collected off the coast of southern California halfway between the port... ... | reverse complement strand
GGCGTATCAGCTACGTTGACTCTAGGATCACTGGCTAGTGTAACAGGGGCAGCCAATGTATCAATTACAGGATTGTCAGCCATAGGTGAGTTAGGAAACGAAACAGTGTGGGGATTAGTGGTGGCAGGTGTAGACAACACTTACACAAACATAACAACAGGTGCTTCTCAGACATGGACAGAGATAGACACAGAGGCATCTCAAACGTGGACAGATGTCATACAATAAGGTATAAAAGTTCAAGTGAACTTTTTTGAGGAGAAGCAATGCCAAGTACATATACAAGCAATGGTGGTATAGAAAAGATCGGTCTTGGTGAAAAGGCAGGAGCTTGGGGAACCACCACAAATAATAACTTTGATATCATAGACAAATTAACTAATGGTGTTGTTAGTATAACCCTTTCAGGTACAACGCACACTCTTACGACTAGTGATGGTTCAGTTTCTGATGGTATGTCAAAAGTTTTAGTTTTAGGGGGTTCACCCTCTGGAACAAACACAATAACAATAAGCCCTAATGATGCAGACAAGGTATACTTTGTGCAAAATGGCACAAGCCAAATAGCTACATTCACACAAGGCTCTGGTGCTAACGTAAGCGTAGCAGCAGGAAAGCAAGCTATAATATTTGCAGATGGTGCAGGATCAGGAGCAGCGGTCACAGAGATAAAGCCAACTGCTGCTGACGCAAGTGTAATAACGGCAACTCTAGCAGATGATGCCGTAACTAATGCTAAAATAGCAGATGATGCCGTTAACGCTGATTCTGTGGCTGACAACTCTATTGGAGCAGCAGCAATAAACATAGATGGAAACGGAACATCTGGTCAGGCTGTAGTGTCTGATGGAGATGGTAGCTTTAGTTATCAATCTAATATTGTGCCATCTGGTGCGTTGATGCCGTATGCAGGAGCGTCTGCCCCAACAGGTTTTTTATTGTGCGATGGTTCGGCTGTATCACGATCCACTTACGCAACTCTTTTTGCAGCTCTTGATAACGGAAATATATATGGAGCAGGTGATGGGTCATCGACATTTAATTTACCAGACTTAAGAGGGAGAGTTGTAGCAGGTCAAGATGACATGGGGGGATCGTCAGCCGATAATCTTACTAATCAATCTGGTGGTCTTAATGGAGACACGTTAGGAGCTACAGGTGGTTCTGAAACACAGGCATTAACAGAAGCAAATTTAGCTGCTCATACGCACACTTTTAGTGACACAGATGCACACACCGTTTCTATACCCAGAGCTTTTATTTTTGGTGCTGCTAATAATTCCGTAAACGTAGACGGTAGTGGAGTTCGTTCCGATTCTGGTTCTATAACTGTTTCAATTAGTGGAACTACAAGTAGTACAGGTAGTGGGTCGGCACATAATAACGTGCAGCCCACAATTGTCTTGAATTACATTATAAAAACATAAGAGAATATTATGGCTTTAACTAAATTACAGTTTAGAGCAGGAATAAACAGAGATTCAACATCATACACCAACGAAGGTGGTTGGTTTGATGGAGACAAAGTACGTTTTAGAAATGGCTTGCCTGAGAAGATAGGTGGTTGGACTAAATATTCTGATACACAGTTTCAAGGAACGTGTCGTGCTTTGCATACATGGACAGCATTAGATAACACAAACTTTATAGGTATAGGCACAAGTCAAAAGTATTACCTAAACGCAGGTGGTGTGTACTATGACATAACTCCTATAAGATTAACTACATCAGCAGGAGATGTAACTTTTACGGCAACGGACGGCAGTTCTACCATTACAGTTACAGATACAGATCATGGAGCAAATATAAATGATTTTGTAACATTTAGTGGAGCTACTGCATTTCACGGTAGTGGGGCAATAACAGCAGCCGTTATAAATCAAGAGTATCAAGTATCTTCCGTAACAGCGTCAAACACCTATACGATTACAGCAAAAGACACCTCTGGAAGCACAGTAACAGCTAACTCTAATGACGCAGGGAGTGGCAAGGGAGGTAGCTCTACGGTTGGAACATATCAAATAAACGTAGGACTAGATGACAACTCCTACGGAACAGGTTGGGGTGCAGGTATATTCGGTGGTAAGAGTGGTTCGGCTGTTACTACGGCTGTAAATGATGGGTCAAACATGAGTGCGTCAGCAACATCGGTAACAGTTGATTCGGCAGCTAGTTTTACCTCAACAGGATATTTATTAATAGGCACTGAAATTATTGAGTATACAGGCAAGACATCCACAACCTTTACAGGTCTAACAAGAGGTTTGTTTGGCACTACGGCAGCTATCCATAATGACGATGCAACAGTAACAGAGGCACTAGGTGGTTGGGGTATGCCTGCCACAACAACAGTTGCAGGATCACAGCTACGTCATTGGTCACACGATAACTTTGGCGAAGACCTTATAATGAATGTTAGAGATGGTGCAATATACTATTGGGATAAATCAGGTGGTACATCAGCGAGAGCCGTAGAGATTACAACGATAGCAGGGTCTACCAATGCACCAACAATAGCCAAGAAGGTAATAGTCTCTGAAAGAGACAGACACGTTCTAGCCTTTGGTTGCGATAGTGAAACAGCTAGTGGCATACAAGACCCATTGCTGATTCGTTTTGCATCACAAGAAAGCCTTACAGCTTGGAACGCTCTACCAACAAACACAGCAGGTGAGTTGCGTATTGGTACAGGATCAGAGATTGTTACAGCCGTACAAACCAAGCAACAGACACTTGTTATTACCGATGTGTCCGTACACGCTTTGCAGTTTATCGGACCTCCGTTTACATTTGGTATTACAGAGGTTGGTAGAAACACCACAATAATATCTGAAAACGCTGCTGTGGCTGTAGAAGAGTCTGTATACTGGATGGGATACAGAGAGTTCTATGTGTACAATGGTAGAACACAAAAGCTCGTATGTCCTGTGCAAGACTTTGTGTTTAGCGACTTAAATAGAGATCAAGATACAAAAATTATAGCAGGTCAGAATAGTGCATACTCTGAGGTATGGTGGTTTTACCCCTCTTCTAGTGCTACAGCTAACGACAAGTATGTAGTATACAACTACGAGCAAAACATTTGGTACTATGGCACGTTATCAAGGACAGCTTGGGTAGACAGAGGTGTGTTCTTATATCCTATAGCTGCCTCAACAGATAACTATCTATACTATCAGGAGTTTGGTTTAGATGATGGGTCGCAGTCACCTGCATCAGGGATTACATCGTTTATAGAATCAAGTCAGGTTACTATAGGAGATGGAGACAAGTTCTTCTTTGCAAGTAGGGTTATACCAGATATAACATTTAGAGAGAGTACAAACGAAACACCACAGGTCAACTTGACGTTAAAGGCAAGACGATTTCCTGGCACTACATACAGTCAAACAGAGTCAAGTGATGTCACGCAGTCAGCAAGCACTCCTATAGAGTTATTTACTGAGAAGGCTGATATACGCCTCAGAGGGCGTTCTTTTGCTCTTAGGCTAGAAAGTACAGCAACAGGCGTGTCATGGCGTTTAGGAACCACTAGAGTTGATCTGAGGCAGGATGGTGGGCGATAATGTCTACGAAAGTACCCATACCGTTCTTTCCATCGGCTCCAAATGAGTATGATGCAAACTACATAACACAGATCGTAAGAGCCTTTGCTATCTACACAGAACAGCAAAACGCAGGAGGCGAAGGTAGAAACACAGGTATAGTCTTAACAAATCTACAGGCACATGACGATAACCTAGAAGTGGGATCATTATTTGACCACGATGGTTTTGTGAAAATAAGTAGAGTAGACAGACCACATCCAAGAGGCAGTTTGGGAACGACAGGACTAGGGTCGGTAACCGTAACTTTACCATAATATGGGCAAGAGAAGTAATTTCGTCAGATTTGACAGAGACTATTACACAACTCCAATAGAGGGGTTTACACCTTTGCTTCCACACATAATGGGTAAGATAGAAAGATTTGCAGAACCATGTGCAGGAAATGGTGCTTTAATAGATCACATAGAAAGGCACAACTTCTTTGCACCAGAAACAAACAATCCTGTTTGTATTTATGCATCAGATATAGAGCCACAGAGAAAAGACATTATTAAGAAAAATGCTTTCCATTTAACTAAGCATGATGCAGTGGGTGCAGAGATATTTATAACAAACCCCCCTTGGGATAGAAGTATACTGCACCCTCTAATATTCCATTTAACATCTTTTAAGCCAGCTTGGTTGCTCTTTGATGCAGACTGGATGCATACAAAACAAAGTGCTATTTTTCAGAAAATGTTGAAGAAAGTCGTAAGTGTTGGTAGAATTAAATGGATTAAAGATAGTAAGGGTACAGGTAAGGATAATTGCTGTTGGTATTTGTTTGATAAGAGATTTAATGGAAAGACAGAGTTTTACGGAAGAACAGAATGAAACAAAAGAAACTGGAAAAAGGCTCTATATGGGAAAAAGCAGACGCAAATGGTGATGGCGTGGTAACAGATCAAGAGATGATGATAAGAGAACGCATGGTGCTGCTAGAAAACAGAGACAAAAAAGAAGATCAGCAACGATACCTAGTATGGTTCTCAGCTTTAACAGTAACAGCATTTATTGTAGTGCTAATGACACCCCTTGTTCCTATTGAAAGAATTGACCACCTCTCAGGAATTGCTGAAATTTGGGTATTAAGTAACATGGGAGTCTTGGCTTCCTTCATAGGATTTAATCAGCTTGCAAAGAGAGGAGCTAAAGATGACAGTAAAGGCTAAGAAAACAATAAAGAAAGTTGTAAAAGGTTTAAGTAAAGCTAGTAAGACACACGCAGGTCAAGCCAAAGCACTAAAAGCGATAGAGTTAAAAAAGGGTGGTAAGGCTAAATCAAAAGTAAATCAGGCAGGTAACTACACCAAACCAGAAATGAGAAAAAGAATGTTTTCAGCAATAAAAGCAGGCTCTAAGGGAGGTAATCCTGGTCAATGGAGTGCAAGAAAAGCACAGCTATTAGCGGCTAGATACAAAAAAGCAGGTGGTGGTTATAGAAGTTAATGAAAAAGAAAGACCCAAAAGTAGGCACAGGAAAGAAACCAAAAGGTTCTGGAAGGAGGCTATATACAGATGAAAACCCCAAAGATACAGTCACTATTAAATTTGCCACTGTGGCAGATGCCCAAGCAACTGCTCGTAAGGTTAAAAGAGTTAATAAGCCGTTTGCTAGGAAAATACAAATCCTCACCGTCCTTGAACAAAGAGCCAAAGTTGCAGGCAAAAAGAGCCAAGCCCAAATCGCAAAGAGGGCGAAAGAAGAAATCAGAGCCAAGCATAGAGGAAATCAAGCAACAGCTAAAACCAAGAAAAAGAGGAAGACCTAGAAAAGATGGCTCTTAAAAAATCACAAAAAAGTTTAAAAAACTGGTCTAAACAAAAGTGGAGAACCAAAAGCGGTAAGCCTAGCTCTAAAACAGGAGAAAGATACTTACCTACAGCAGCTATAAAAGCTCTTTCACCAAAAGAATACGCAGCCACAACAAAAGCTAAACGCAAAGGCACAAAGGCAGGCAAGCAGTTTGTTAAACAGCCTAAAAGCATAGCTAAGAAAACAAGGAAATATAGGTAATGTTACAAAGCTTGATTGGACCTGTTACAGGTCTGTTAGATAAATTTATAGAAGACAAAGATCAAAAGGCATCTTTGGCTCACGAGATAGCTACCATGAGCCAGAAACATGCTCAAGAATTAAGTATTGCTCAAATAGAAGTAAACAAAGCAGAAGCTCAGTCAGGGTCATTGTTTAAGGGCGGCTGGCGACCTGCTGTGGGTTGGGTCTGTGCGATTGCCTTCCTATATCATTTTCTCCTAAAAGACATAATTATTTTTGTATGTGCCTTTGCAGGAGTAGAAGTTCCAGACCTACCAGAGTTTGACATGAGTACATTGCTCACAGTCCTAGGCGGAATGCTCGGAATTGGTGGACTCAGATCATATGAAAAGACAAAAGGATTAACAAAGTGAAATGTTGGCACTGCGAAACAGAATTAATATGGGGTGGCGACCATGACACTGAAGAGGATGACGAGGAGTTTGCGATGGTTACAAACCTTTCTTGCCCAAGCTGTAACTCTCATGTTGATGTTTACCTACCAAAAGATAAAGAGTTCTTTAAAGAACTGAATGACCAAGAAACCGTCAACTAGTTGTGACATTTGTGGGCATGGCATGGAGATCGTAGATGGAAGTTTACGTTGTAAATACTGTCAATACTTTTATGATATGCATAAGGAGTGGATAGATTTTGCTCACAATAGATCAAAAATAAAGAAGGAGGAAGAAGATGAAGGAAAACTTTGATAAATGTCTAAAAATGTTGTTACACCACGAAGGTGGTTATGTAAATCATCCTAAAGACCCTGGAGGTGAAACTAACTTAGGAGTTACTAAGAGAGTATATGAGAAATGGGGTGGCACAAAAGACATGAAAGACCTTACGGTTGAAGATGTTGCACCAATATACAAAAAAAATTACTGGGATAAATGCAAATGTAGCGACCTAGATAGCGGTCTTGATTGGGCAGTGTTCGACTGGGCTGTTAACAGCGGTACAGGCAGGGCAGCAAAGGCTGTCCAAAAAATATGTGGGGCATCACAAGATGGTGCTATAGGTCCAAAGACATTGGCGTTAGTAAAGGGTCAGAACACTGAGTACATGATAGAAGAGTTCGGAAAAATACGTCAAAACTTTTACGAGTCTCTTAGTACGTTTAATACCTTTGGCAAAGGTTGGACTAGGAGAAATAGTGAAACAACCAAAAAATCGTTAGAAATGGTAGAAGAAGATGACTAAAGACCCAAGATTAGCCAGAGCAGGTGTTAGCGGTTTTAACAAACCTAAACGAACACCTAGTCATCCTAAGAAGTCACACATTGTGGTGGCTAAAGAGGGAGACAAGATCAAAACCATAAGGTTTGGTCAGCAAGGCAAGAAAGTTGGGTCAGTCAGCGGTACAGCAGGTAAGCCAAAAGCAGGCGAATCACAGCGTATGAAGAATAAACGTAAGAGCTTTAAAGCAAGACATGGCAAGAACATAGCCAAAGGCAAGATGTCAGCAGCTTACTGGGCGGATAAAGTCAAATGGTAATTAGAAGAGTATTTATGTCTGTGTGGTTTATTTTCTGCTTTTGGATTTTTATGAATATTAATGTAGAAGCAAAAGACTTCACTTTTAATTCAAACGATTATATGATAAAAAAGTTCAAGTGAACTTTTTAGAGGTTATTCATGGCACTCCCTTTAATACTAGGATTATTAGGATCAACGCTAGGAGCAGGAGCCACAACTGGCATACTTGGAACTCTTGGAGCAGTAGGTGCAGGAGCATTAGGTTCTGGTCTAGGGCGTTTTGCGGAGACAGGTGACTTTGAAGAAGGTCTAAAAACAGGTCTAACATCATTTGTTGGCGGTCAAGCGTTAGGTGCTTTAGGTAAAGGTGTTCAATCGCTTTCTGGAAGCACACCAGCTTTAACATCAGCAGCTAACACAGGAACGCCATTGTTTCAGCAAGCAGGATTTGATCCAAGTAGTTTAACGCCAGACGTTAGTAAGTTTGCAGGGTCATTTGGGTCAAGACTTGCAGCAACGGCTTCTGATCCAATAGCACTAGGTCAAGCTACACTGGCTCAAGCCACAGTACCACCTCCTACAATGCCAGAGATGGAAGACGTAGAGTTTGATAACAGAGAGAGAATGGCTCCAGACAGGATTATGAGAAGACCTCCTCCAGGCTATAGACCTGGCTATGATGGCGAGTTTGACTATGGTGTATCTCGTAACTACGGAACAAGAGTAATGAGGGCGGGTGGTAGCTTACAAAACCCAGACAAAGCAGACCTTGATGATGATGGTCAGTTATCTTCCTATGAAAGAACAAGAGGAGAAGCTATAGAGAAGTCTATGGCGGAGCAAGGTAAATTTGGTGGGGGTCTATTAGGCTTGTTATCCGACAAGAAAGTACAGAACCTACTAGGTAATATGGCAGATACAGGAAAAGGATTTGGTCTAGCCGCCCTTGCAGATACACCTCAAGCTAGAGCAGAGTATAATTTTATGCAAACAGGGCAGTATTCTCCAGAAATGCAGGGCATGAAAGAGGGTGGAATGGCAGAAATGCCAGACGATATGGACGGTGAAACATTAATGATTAATGCAATCATGGCGTTGCAAGGGATGTCATCCGATCCCGAACAAGACCTTATGGAGTTTGTATCAGCATTTGGTATGGATGCCCTACAGGACCTACAGAGAAGAGTATCTATGGGTGAAATGGGTGGTGGAGAAAGAGGTGTAGGTAGACTTGTAGAGGGCATGGGAGATGGCATGAGCGATAGCGTTGATGCAGAGATAGTAAATGACATGTCAGACCCTTCAGGTAGTGGTCAGCCCTTAAAGGTAGCCGATGGAGAGTATGTCATAGCTGCGGATGCTGTTGCTGATATAGGCAATGGGTCAACAGATGCAGGAGCCAAGAAACTAGATACTCTTATGAAGCAAGTTAGAATGGCTAGACATGGCACGACAAAGCAACCTCCTGAGAAAGATATGATGAGTGTTATGAAGAGGTCTATAACATGATGTTTAGTGCTGTTCCAAAGCAAGTTGTAGACGTTGTTTGGGATGACGTTGTAAAAGTTCTAAAGCCTGCTGTTGATACAGCAAAAGGTAAGCTAGGAATAAAAGATATTAAGGACTATTTGTCTAATGGCTTGTACGAGTTATGGGTAGTAATGGATGGCACTAAGATAGTGGCAGCTATCACAACTAGAATCATAGAATACCCTGAGAGAAAAGCGTTAGCTATGGACTTTATAGGTGGCGAAAGAATGAAAGAATGGTTACCACAAGCACAGAAGACTATTGAGCAGTTTGCTGTAGATAATAACTGTAGCCACCTAGAGGGATATGGTAGAAAAGCTTGGGGTAGATGGCTAGGAAAGTACGGATGGGAACCAGATTACATAGCATATAGGATGGAAATAAATGGGTAAAGGTGGTGGACAGCCTACGGCAACAAAACAAGAGATAACTCAGACTAACCTGCCTGAGTACGTCAGACCTTATTTTGAAAGGCTATTACAAAGAACCGAATCAGAGTCTAAGAGAGACTATGAGCCATATACTGGACAGAGAATTGCTGATGTAAGTCCTGATATAACGCAGTCAGAAGATATGGTTAGAGGTATAGCAGGAGCAGGACTCCCAGGCTTAGATCAGGCTATGGGTAGAGTTGGTCAGTCTTTAGACTTCCAACCAAGACAGTTTACAGCGGCAGAGAGAGACAAATATATGTCACCCTACTTAGAGGGTGTACTTGATGTGCAGAAAGAAAAGGCTAAACAGGACTATTTAGCTTCAATGCCTCAAGGGGCAGCACAAGCTATATCACAAGGAGCATTTGGTGGTTCAAGGCAAGGTGTACAGCAAGGTATAGCACAAAGTAAATACTTAGACAGACTAGCAGACATAGAGGCTACAGGAAGACAGCAAGCTTTTGATAAGGCATCAGGTCTATTTCAGGCTGATAGAGCAGCCGATATAGAGGGAGAAAGGCTTGGTCTAGGAGCAGCAGGGCAACTAGCAGGTCTAAGCGAAAGAGCAAGAGCAGGCGATGTAGAAGCAGCAAAGCTATTAGAGACAATAGGTAAAGCAGGTATGGGTAGAGAGCAGATAGGTCTAGATTTAGGATACGAAGACTTCAGAAGGCAGATGGCTTATCCACAAGAGAAGCTAGGGCTTCTATCCTCTGTGTTAAGAGGCATCCCTGTGCAGCCAAGTACCATGACAACGCAGTATCAGCCTTATGATCCATTCGGTAGAGCTGTGGGTCTAGGTCTGTCAGCACTCGGTGGTGCAGGATACTTTGGCGGTGGTAGAAGATAATGCTTAACATTTTACAGATAGAAGACAGATTAAAAGACATGTCAGAAGATGTGATCAAGAGAATGGTCACACAACCTAATTCTTCAGTTCCTCCTTTCTTAGCTACAAACGAGCTAAACAGAAGAGACAGAATGAGGAAAGAGTTTCAGATGAGACAGGCACAAGATGTGCCTACAGTTGCAGAGCAGCTTGTTACAGGGGCAGGGATGCCTAATGAAGCTATGAGTCAAATGGCTATGAACATGGCTCCTAAATCAGATATAGCAGGCAACACTGGGCTGGAAGCCATGATGCCAAAGGAAACTATTCCAGAGACAGAAGAAGACGAAGTTATGATGATGGAAGATGAAGAGCCTCTAGGTATGAATTTTGGGGGTCTTATTAACTCAAGAATTGCTAGTATGGCAGCACCGTTGGCAGCAAGCATGATTCCGCCAAGACCAGGGTTAAACAGACAAGTCACTGACATGAGGTATCGTCCTCTTCCTAATGAAAGATTAAATCAATCACAGATCGCTAGACAAGGCTACAGTGGGGGTTTGGGTGGTTTAGGTTCAGACATAATGGGAAGAGTTAGTGAAAAAAGCAGAGGAGATGTAGATGGTTTTCTCGGTGAAGTAGAAGGAATGGCAGAAGATAGGTTTGATATAGACCTATCTCAACAGCAGAGACAGGTAGGTATGAGTGGCAAAGGGCAGTCATTAAGAAGACCTATGCCTGCAATGAATTATATGCCTGCTATACCATTTGCTATGAATGAAGGTGGTCAGGTTAGAGGTGCATTCTTGGGTGGTCTTCAGCAGTTTCTAAATCCAGATGGAACAATAAAAGAAGAGTTTGAAGACTCAGCAATGACTGCTGATGGCACTGTTTTAACAGGAGGCTCACCATATGAGAGAGACTCAAACAGAACACAGATGTCACCCACATCAGATGAAAAAGATGACAATGACCCACCTCCACCAAAAACTACAGCAGCTCCATCTGCTTT
>VMHT01167696.1_pt1 | contig 10909 bp, 1 predicted proteins | sample 4693611 | NCBI WGS metagenome assembly VMHT01 (sample SAMN12280063, study PRJNA550983) | marine metagenome | isolation source: seawater sampled from same location over 5 years 0.02-0.2 micron viral filtrate | place: USA: collected off the coast of southern California halfway between the port... ... | reverse complement strand
CCCGACTGGAATGCGGCTTCCGTGCCACCAATAATTTGTTAAATCATCCTCCAACGACCCAAGAGCGGCTTCGGGAACGTTCACGCCCGCTTTTTTCATGGCGCGCCCCAAGCGTCCTTCGGGAACGCACCAAGCATATGCCGTTCGACCGTGAATTCCGATTAACACGAACGTAGCGACGAGGATGAACGCGGCCGAGTTCCACCCAATCCATCTATCGCGCGTTCTCGTTCTTCTCGTCGTCACCGGTGCGTCAACGCCCGTCATGGGCGTTCGATTCTCGACCTCGTTGCCACGGCTGGTGTTGGCGGAAACCTCGAGTGATAGCGCGGGTGCGTCTCGAACGAAGCCGAGCGCCTCGTTCAGGTCGGGTCGCAATGATCGATTCGCCGCGGACTAGCACCTCGATGTGAGGGCGTACGGAACGCGCGCTTCGTCGACGCCGTCACGGGTGTCCCGGCACACAATTTTGGCGGTCGGTCGGACAGGGAGGGCGCTGGCGACGTAACTGTTTAGCCACATACTAACGCCCGCGATCGCGGAGGCGGCGACGCGCGAGACGCCCCGTCACGGCGTGACTAACTAACGACCGTCATCCTTCCGATGGGTGTTGGTGTGCGCGCGCGCGCGGTCGCGCCGCTGCCGCCGACGCGCGGTCGCGACGCCGACCGGTGGTTGTCGCGCGTCATCCTTCCGTTCGTCGTCGTCCTCGCGGTCGCGTCGGCGCGCGTCGGCGTCGGGCGCGAAGACGCGGGCGCGACGGCGGACGCGTCGGTGCGCGGGGCCGATGGACGCGGGGAATTCGCGCGCGCGTTCTCGCTCGGCGCGGCGCGACGGATGCCTTCGGGGCGACGTCGGGACGCGCACGACACGCGCGCCGCGCTCGGGCTGCCCGGGTTCGACGGGTACTTTCAACATTCGTCGAAAGCAGTGGTGGGATCCGCGATCGATGCGGAGCTGCACGCGACTCCGGAGACGTGCGCGTCGAAGTGTGATTCTGTTGGATACGGCTGCGCCGGATTTTCGTACCAACCCCGGAGAGGCAGTGATAAAGAGCGTTGTTACCTTGTCGGTCGCGGTTACGCGCTCGTTCGCGATGCTAAGTTTGTCTTTTACCGCAAGAAGAGAGCGCTCACCCAAGCGCAGTGGGAGACGTTTTCCGGAAGCGAAACCCCGAATGCACAGTTGCACGCATGGCGAGGTGTAAACGGCACACTCGCAGACATAAAGGACTACTGTGAATCAACCACGCAGTGTGCGGGGTTCTATACTTGCGTCGGGAACGTAAATTGTTCTAGTGTTTTGAATAACTTGCACAGTTCAGATTCTTTCGCCTTTGACGGCTCCACCGCGGCGGCAGCGGTGAACGGAATTTTCACAGCAAGTTTTGACGCTGTTCTACTCTCCGGTGTCCCCGAGCCGGTATTTATGCGCAACAATCGCGACATTGAGGTCCATAGACGTGTGATTCGCACGTGCGAGGGTACCGCGGGCGGAGCATCGTGCACTTTTCCAGTGGATACTTCGGTATTCGATGATGCGCACGGTTTAGGCTATTTTCAATTCTGGGAACCCACACTCGTTAAGTCGCCGACGCCAGGGCGACCTTGGTGCTATACTGAAAAGCCTGGGCTCTGGGGCTATACTGACTGCACTGGGCAAGACACAGTCGGCTTCCACTGGGATTTGAATGAATTCTCCAATTGTAGCGCAACATGTGGCGGGGGGTTGCGATTTAGATCTGGAGCTTGTGTCGAGTCTTCTACGGGAGAAAATGTTGATCCTTGGCGATGCGGTCCCTCGCCAGTCATGAGCGAGCGCTGCAATGATCACTCTTGTGACCAAGGTTGTGCTGTGCTGAAACTTGAAGATCGGAGAGCGTGCGGGGCATTCTACGAAGATCCGAGATCTCTCTACGACTCAAACGTGATTCAGAAAGAAACGTGTTTAAATTACGGTTGTTGCTGGACGAGTTCGCCCTCGCGAGGTTTCCAATGTTACAAGTCGGTTCACATGCCTGGGAACGAGTGCAAGAATGCATACGATGGGCAATTGGATATGAGAAACAATCAGACCACGACAGAGGTCACGCAGTGCGGAGATTCGTGTTGTAGGGGTGATTTGAAACAGGGACCATGCGCTTGGAGCCTTGGTTATGCGCATCTGAACGATGCAAATGGTCCGTGCAGTCGATATACAGATGCTGCGCTGAGTCGTTCATTGCGTACATGGTACTACAGAGGTCCAAACTCGTACATCCGAAACTGTGCTTTTATCTTGTCTGGACGACGCAACAGTACGGACGCGTGTCAGGCATCGTGTTTAGCGCACAGAGACTGCAACGCAATCAACTACCACGAAGACACGTCGAACTGTGGCCTGCTCGATTGTGGCACATCGCGCCGAAATGTTGGTACTGCGTTTTCGCTCGGTTGGGTCAATTACGTCTATGATAGCTATTTTACAGCTGGGTGGCACACTGGAGATTGGTCTAAATGCTCCGCGAATAGCACTTCGCAGGTTATTCCGGAGGCAAACCAGCTAGAATGCCCCCTTTGGCAGACGCGACCGGTCAGCTGCAGGGACAATGAAGGGTCAGTCGTGTCTGACGATGTATGCATCAAGTTTGTGGCAAATAAGCCTGAGTTCGAACGCACATGCTTTGGTGCGTGCAATGTGACGCGTTCATGCGAGGAACTTGCGTGGGAGACGTTTACCTGGGAAGAGAAAAAGTCGCATTTGAAATCCTACGACACTTGTGGTACAAAGGGCGCGAGCGTAGGCCAGGACTGGGGTCATGGAAATCACTCAGAAAACGTGGCGCACTGTAAAACAATAGGCGCTCGTTTGTGCACCGCGTTGGAGCTCCAACAAGGATTGACGGAAGGGGCTCATAGAAGAGACATGGAATGGAGGCATCGTGGCACAAGTTGGCAGCCAACTTGGTCGTCCACCTCGTGCGCCAACGGCACTGGATACTTTATGAATCGATGGAGCACGCTGCAGTGTGAACGCGTGAGCGTCAGAGGTGCGATTGCGTGTTGTTCAAATTATGAGTTTCCAATCGGAATGACTTTTCGGGAACAGCACACGGCGATTCGAAACACAGATGTCGCTACCACCGGGGAGGGTGTTGTCCTCGGCTCATACGACTACTGTGGCGGTATGAATCACATGTATGGACCGTGTCAGGTTGAAGAAGGGCACTGCAAGGATAATGAAGAATGCGGATTCAACACACAGTGCGCCATCGGAACAGGTTTAAAGTATGGTCTTCGCAAGGGGAGTGGAGTCTGCATCCCGACTTATAGTGACTACTCACAGACGCACGGCGGAGGACACGGGATGATTGAGTTCGCTCCTAGGAAAGTACAACCAAAGAGTTCTGTCACAATGGTCTTCTGGGAAGTCGGTCAGTACGTCAAATTGCCCTTGAAGGCTTCCGTGAGGATCCATCGAGGACGAATGCAGGGATGTATGGGCGTTCATGATTACTCCACGCCAATCGCAGCAGAGACTGTATTGAAGCGCGAAAGTGACTACTTTCTCCGCCCTGCGGATCGTCCATACGCACGGGATGATAAACGAGTCCATAACAACGACTGGTCATCATTACCAAACGAAACTATACCAAACATGAAGTGGCACGGTTTGACACTAGATCCGGTTGAGTCGGTCGATGGAGAGTTTATTGATACCTTTTACCACGTCTGCCTGTGTGATACTTCCCTAGACTGCAATCTGCAGGTAAATTGGAACGACCTTGGTCCTTTACAGTCTGGATCGAAAGTTGACACGTTCATCGAAGTCAAACACAAGGTTGCGCTCGGTGGTGACTTGTTTGAGGTTTACGAAGACACGGATTTGGAGCGTTTCTTTCCATCACTGAATGATCGCAGCCGAACGCCTGATAATTGCAAGGATGTCCACAACGAAGTCAACTGTGTTTTGAACGCAGAGATAATTGCTGAATTTTGCGCCCAGAGATGTCTCGCAAATCCAAACTGCGTCGCGTACGATTTCATCACTACCCGCGGGGGTGGGCGCCGAGCAAAAGACAAAGTCTGTCGCTTGCGAAGAAAGGGATTTCGTTTATACCCTGTGCCACACCTTGGCGAGTATGCCTATGCGAGAACCTACATCAGGAAGAGCGTATTCACAGATCGCGAGATCTGGAACTTTTACCCTGGATTCGACAGCGTCAACAGAGCCACCGGCAAGCGCCGTAATCCAACGCTCGCAAAGATGAAATGGACGTCAGAAGGCCTCCACCGTGCGTACCAGGCTTTTTTTACAGGTGTCAAAGTGGCGAGTAAAATGAACTATGACAACTTCAAAGGCATCGATAGTGAATTTGTTCTGACGCAGTCTCTCGGCGAAGTTACGAGCACGCCCGTTAACGGGCATCAGCATCCAATTACGGGCGACTTGAAAGTCCTGGATCCCATAACGTATTTAATTCACGGTCGATATTACGGTACTGATCGTAAGATGGTGTATTCTTTTAACTCTACAGAAGCAGGAACTCGCTTCAAAGGCGGTGTTTACTTTCCGGAACAGAAACCGACGTGTGGTGGGAATGCACAGGGAGCTCCGTGCTCATTGGATAATGATGCGCTCTTCACTGACCCCAAACGCACAGGTGTCGAGCGCGTTGGACCTTGTTTTATACCCAAAGGTGAATATCGGCCAATGTGTTATACTTCGAAAGACCTATCGCGTTGGGGCTATTGCGACTGCGACGAAACAGAGGATGGTTTGACGTGGTCTCGGCCGTTTTCACGATGGCGCTCGACACACAATGCGGCATTTCGAGGAGGTGAAGTGGTGCTTATCACAGACACACTCCCGGGACCCATCACGGATGTTAGGTGTGAGAATGAGCATCACGGTGAAAATTGCTATTTCGCGGCCAAGAATGCTGGTCTTTGTCTTCGGAAGCAGTACTACCCTGACAACTGGACATCCTGGCAGGGATTTCTGGCGAAAGACTGGCCTGACGGCGGGTTGAAAGCGCGCGCAGAGATATTCTGCCCCGCTGGTGAAGTGTTGACTGGATTTGCTGCGACTGGTTACGATTTTACTACAAAAGGGACGCGGTATAAGCCCGATCCAAACTTGGATGGAAGCGTAAAGGAAGGGATCATGCTTCGATGTGGTGTTCCCTTGGGCTTTGTAGTATCGTCAAAGCCAGCGTACTGGCATCGTCAAAATGCATCTAAATTTGTCTCGACTGGACGGTATAAACAAATAGCCTTCTCCTGTCCCGAGGGGAGCGTCGCGATTGGTATGAAGTATAGGCTTGGAGATAACCCACGGTGGCCCTACGGCCGTGGTCTTTCTGAACGCGTGAATGGTGCCTGGATCGGAAATATTGCAGTGGATATTTTTTGTGCGAGGTACACGATGGCGCAAGGGGGCGGTCCAGAAATGAAGCGCATGTGTACCAACCACGAATGCGTCGGAACGCGAACGCGAACTTTTCCAAACATAACGACTCCCCTGTCCTGCAGGCAAAGATGCGTCGACACTCCTTTGTGCCACACTTTTCAACTCGACGATGATCGTAACTGCTTTGTACACGTCGGTGGTTTATGTTCGGTGAGCGCGAATCCGAATGGTATACCACCACCGCTTTACCCTGGCACGCATCCGAATATGCAAGGTGTATCGGTCGTATTCTCTCCAGTGGAATTGAATCATCCAGTGACGAGAGGTGAACTCACGTCGGGGTTTCTCGCTGCAAATGTTCCGAAGTCAACTTTTATTCTGGAGAAAAAGTTCGTTTGGCACGCGACACCGTGGTCAACGTGCTCCAAACCATGTGGAAATGGATATCAAAATCGCACTGTGTACTGTGTTAGTGCCAAGAACGCGTTGTATGCGAACCGTGTGGAGGGATTACACTGTTCTGGAGCCGGTGAAAAGCCACATGACTTTCGCGTATGCAACTCATTTCACTGCAAACCGCAGTGCCGAGCGGATTCTGCCCGCGAGCAGTGCTATCTGTACCAGAGGGACGAGCGCCGCAAAAGTGTTCACCCTAGCATTCGCCAGGCTACCTGTGAAGCACACGGATGCTGTTTCCTTGAGCACGGGGACGCGTTAAATGTCTCCAGTCGAGAATTCGAATGCTACGCGCAGCCGCACGTCGACTATGCTGAATGGGACGTGCATCCGTGGACGAAGTGTAGTGCAGATTGCTATACGAAAGTGAATGATCCACCCATTAAGACACGGAGTATTGGTTGCATCATGAACACTGGAGCGTTGGAAGATTCCTCGTCTTGCCCTATCGAGCGTCCGGTGACTTCAATGACATGCAACAAATTTCATGATTGTCCAAAATGCGGATCTGGATGCGGAAAGTTTGGTAAATGTGAGCGTCTTTACCACACCTGGAAACAATGGGAGTACAACGAGATATGTCGATGCGTGGAAGGTGTTCACGGCACACGCTGTGAAAATACCACCATGCTGAATACCAACCCGTCCTGGCAAGTTAGCCCATGGCGTGAGGCCGTGAACGCCGTACCTTTGCGTGAAGTTGGTATGAAGCGTTTTAGATCGGTGTCGTGCTCACGTCCAGGTGCCTGCGATTTCAAAAAAAAGCCTCGGGGCGAAAAGTGGGTACCGCTGGCCAAAGACAGAGCACCGTCACTACACGTAAATCCAACGGCAGAGAATTCTCATTTCACCGTTGGATGGAAAAAGTCAGCCGTGGCGACAATCGGTAATCGGAGTGAATACGACTACGTTATGCACGAATTCCGCTCGGTCGGGGGGAGTAGAAGGTTCATCCGTGACACCGATCTCCCATCGTGCTTGCAAATGTGTGAAGGAGATCCCGCCTGTATCGTTGGGATACAATTTGAGGGTATAGGTGCTCCTTGCTACAAGGGTGTTTGCGATGTCAACACGGCAACTCGTATCTCTGCCGCGTTCGGCTCATGCTTCTTTATTGATGCGCAAAATTTGCACTGGGCCAATTTCGAACGAAGCGAGACCAGTCATCTAGTAGTGAAGACTGCTTCACTCACATCTTACCCTGAGAAGCACACACATTCGGCGACGACGCTTCGCAAGGCGGCGCTGCGATCCAGAGCTTGGAATCAACAGCTTACTGAGACGATACTACTCGTCAATGAAGGCGAGTCCAAGAAAGCTTCAACGTTGGCAGAAACTGATACGATTTGGAATCTTTTCAGCGGGTCGACATCCCAGTTCCAAACCGCGCAGAATGTTTCTTTACGGAAATCGCTGTACTCGATGGCGATGCCGGTACACCCAAACGTCGTTAAGCACTTTAGGTATATGAAAAATAATCTCGAAGGGACGACGGAGCAGTTCGATCTATACGCAGATGTGATGTTGGCCCTTGCGTTCAAGTATAGGAATTTTCATTCGATAAAAAATGCGACGACGCACCAGGAAGATAAAATGATCGAGGGCCGCGAATTACGTGCACGATGCGAGTACAGCGATTTATTGGAGGATGATTCGGGCCGTGAATTACGTCATAATCACAGGGATATGAACACACTGAAATCTATAAGAGATGGTACCTATGAAGGCGATGACGGAAACGACGTATATGACGCCATCCTCGGCAATTATAAGTTGAAGATGCCGCGGTATCGCGATGAGAGTCCATCACCGATCGAGGCTCTGCGATATCTCATGCGTAAGCAGTATGTTGATGGCAATGAACTGGTATTTCCTTTATCTGAAGCTCCTTGGCCTCTCCTTGTGTCATTGAATACGGCACATTATCCAACCAAAGAATGTGATTGGGTGCATGATCGCTTCAAAACTTCTATACCTGGCTCAAATGTCACTGGTGCTATCCCCACCCGATGGGTCTTCTACACGACGACGTACACGCGAACACATGTCCAGTGTAAGAAATCAAACTGGCACCCAAGTGCACTTCCGAGATTGGGAGAGGACGGCGGGATATGCGGTCGAATGACATATGCGTGGACCGGAGAGAAATCCTGTCGTGGTATGCCCGCTGTTGGTGTCGGCCAGCCGAAACACTCCGCGGGTATCGGTTTTAATCGCGACGCCTCCGGACGGTGGTATATGGCAAAGAGTAATTACATCTTTCCTGATTTCTACACAACCTCGACAAATGACTTAGTGAGTGATGACGTTCCGGGCGCTGCCAAGATGCGCACATCTGGTATTGACTACAAGCACTCACTCCCAGCTGCGATGAATATTGGTTTGGACTCTTTCATCGACGTCCGACTTGCAATCATCTTGTTCCGAAACGTCTATCACAACGACGGTCCGAACGTTCTCAATCACATGGCCAAGTTGTTGCTCTCTGCCCTTGAGCGCAATCCACACGTCATCGAAGGTTGGGATCTTTTGTTTGCTCACTTTCAAATGGTCCAAATCACCGACACGTCAATCATTGAAGAAGCGTACAGAATCTTCCAACCATTTTCAAAAAAGTATATGAAGACGTACGAGAAGTTCCTCACCGCCGTTGCGACCGTGTACAAGTGCACCGCCGATGGATCGGGACCTTTAGAGTGGCTCGAAGCAGAACTGGAGCGCCTCTCACCGGGGTGCGGGATGAATTTCGGTCAACGCTCCATCATGAAGACAGCGATATTGCCGTGTTACCGCGAGGCATTTGAACCATCCGTTGCTACTGCAAAGCGATTTGAAGAAGATATCTTAAGACTCGCCTGGGGTCGATGCTCTGTGGAAGGCTACGACTGTGATGTTACTGGATGCGTGAAACAGGGAGGGTTTGAGCGTACAAATTTCGAAGTGGGTGAACCAATCATACCTGGCGACGGTTTTGTAGAATTCATGACCATGGTGTTTGGTGGCGCTGACGATAATGGTTTGGCTGGTCCTGACAACGCTGCCGTCTTGGATTACCTTGAAGACCTGATGGAGAAAGTGCCCATCGCTAATATTGGACCGATGAGGATGAACAAGCAAACAAACGACTGGTGCGATAACGACCCTGATGACCCTGGAGAATTGGACGTGTACGGAATGTATCTTCGAACTGGTAAGATTGCGAATCGTGCTGTTTACAAGAAGCTTTCTCAGCACGCTGAGAAGATATACGAAAGAATGGGTCGCATTGAAGCGAACGCGTACGCTCGCTATTGGAACCGCCACATGCGACTCTCCGATCCCATACAACTAGAGGCAGATGGGCAGTTAGCCTATGGAAAAAAACGTGATTGGGACATTTTCAAAAGGTGCGCTGGTCTGGTGAGTAATCCAGTCGTTGCGCGACGGAGATTACTTTCCGTGGCAAGCAATACTAAAGTTAGTGATGTTGACAAACGTGCTTTCATCACTGAAGTCGCCGCTCGCGATGGTAGGATGGAAGAGGACGTGATTCCCCGTGCTAGTGTAAATGAAATGAAGGCGATGGCCTTAGATGCTCTCACTGGCCGAGGTCTCGATGGTCACAGTCCCGAATGGTATTCGGCGGAAGTCAAATCAAGCGATCTCGTAGCGTTGGGTGATGAGCACTCGATGAAGCACACCACGAATCGAGCCAATATGACATTCTTGGCAACGAATGGGAACCTATTCGAGGCGGCATCATCAACCATTGCACGAGAGTTGAGTCCTGACGTGGCACCGAGCCCAAAGATGGTGACCCTGCACGACGAGTCGAGCACACTGAGCCCAAGTCCATCGCCAAGTCAAGAGGCACCAGCAAGCCCGAGTCCATCGCCGAGAGAGGTAAGGATACTGGCCCGAACCATCGATCGACTCAATTCGAGCATCGCGAGCAAGGAGGCTTGGATTGAAAGCGCGCCACGAGTCTACCAAGAAAAGAGCAAAGAAGAAAAGAAACAAAGGAATGTCTACAGCGCCGCATTGTCAACAATGAGAAGACTCGTGCGTAAGGTTCGCTGGCAAGAGCGGAAGAACGCGCGCCTCGCGGCGCGAGGGAGGTCCGTTGTCGACCTCACGCAAACGAAGGCGCACCTTCAAACAGCGGTTTCAAACGTTTCCAAGTGCAAAAGCGCGTGGACGATCGCGAGGGAAGAAAGGAAAGCGAGATCTACGTCGAAGATAAGACAAGCAAAACGGAACCTGCGCGCTTTGAAGGGCCAACTCCGAAGGCTCGAAGGTGAGTACGCCGCCGCCACATCGTTGACTCCGAGCGCGGGTGCTCATTTAGGGTCCGTACGCGACAGATACGCATACAGCAGATACATATCCCTTCTCTATGCGTCTACATTCATCATTGGCGTCGCCGCGCTCGCCAGTGTTCGTCGTAGGATGTCTTCCGATGCTGTACACGTCGCCATCGCTCACGGCGCGGTCCCGACGTACGGCGCCGTAGACGTGTAGTCGTGTGCACAATTTTGAATAAAAAACACCTTGATAATCTTCATTCTCACAACATCGACGACATTTGGCTGCATTCTGGCATGTAGCATGTAAGGTGTAACTAACCTGAAGCGTTCGACCGTTGAGACCTTGGGGATTTCGCTTAAGATTTCGGCACTCTCGCTTAAGATCTCTTCAGAATGGAATCTCTGAATGCAAGGCGTGGATGTACATTAAACCATGAACGGACCACGGTTCGATTTTTTTTATTACAAGTGTAGGTCTACTTTTGCGTTTCGTGGACTCCGCTTGAGTCGACCGATGTCACCATGTCAGGTGTTTCGAGTGCACTAGAGACGTGACCGCCGATACAAAGGGCGTCGAGCTCGGCGTGCCCGATTTCACGACTCGGCGACCATGGTTTGAAACCGGAATGCCCATCGGCTTCAGGCGCAGGCGCGGCCGCAATGCTACTAGTACAGTAACCCTATACTACGCTAGGTGAAATCAAGCGCCGCGGCCGTACGCTTATTCTCGTCGGCGTTTGCCGCTGCCGCTGCTACTGCTACTGCTACTGCTACTG
>VMHT01071914.1_pt1 | contig 10909 bp, 15 predicted proteins | sample 4693611 | NCBI WGS metagenome assembly VMHT01 (sample SAMN12280063, study PRJNA550983) | marine metagenome | isolation source: seawater sampled from same location over 5 years 0.02-0.2 micron viral filtrate | place: USA: collected off the coast of southern California halfway between the port... ... | reverse complement strand
GCTTTTGAATACTATAAATTACAAACTGAAAGGTTTAATTATAAACATAATTTTTAAATATATGAATTATAGAAAAAAATATCAAGATGAATATTTTTCAAAAACTGGTAAATTAATGCCGAAAGAATATGAAGTTCACCATATTGATGCAAACAGAGAGAATAATATTTATGATAATTTAATTGGTTTACCTAAGCAATTGCATAAAATACTACATTCACGAATTGGATTAATTCCTAAAATACCATTAGAAAATTTGATTGAATTATATGAAAAAACAAATAAAAATTTTACAAACGAAGCTTTAGTTTATTGGATTAAAAAAAGGCTTGAACTTGTGGGATTAAGTAATGAAATACAGAAAAAAAATACAAAATTAATAGCAAAAAGGAGAATGAAATTTTATCAAATTCATTTACAAAATAGAAAATTTAAAGAATAATTAAACAAACAAAACAAAAATGCTAAAACAATTAGAGACTATAAATATTAATGACTTTTTTGCCATAGGTATTGAACTGAAAAGAAAATCAGGAAACGAAAAAACAAAATGTCCAAAATGTAAGGACCAAAGAAAAAATAAACATGACAACCCCCTTAGTGTAAATATCGACAAAGGTTTATATAATTGTCACAATTGCGGTTGGTCGGGCAATGTTAAACTTAAGCAAAAAAAAACTTACTATTTACCAGTTGAACAAAAGTCAGAATTATCGGACCGAACGATTTCGTGGTTTAATAAAAGAGGTATAACAGAGGCAACTCTTAACAATTGGAAAATTGGAGAATCTGTCGAATACTTTCCTCAAGTAGATAAAAAACGAAAGGCAATTAATTTTAAATATTTTAAAGAAAATAAACTAATTAATATTAAATACAGAGACGGTGAAAAGAATTTTAAAATGATTTCTAATGCTGAACTTATATTCTACGGCTTAGATAATATTAAAGAGATGGACGAAATTTATATTGTTGAGGGTGAGATGGACGCTTTAAGTTTACATGAGTCGGGAATATATTCTGTTTGTTCCGTTCCAAACGGTGCATCAAAAGGAAATCAAAGACTTGACTATTTAGATAATTGTTTTACTTACTTTGAAAATAAAACAAAAATTATTCTTTGTACTGATAACGATGAGGCGGGTTTATTATTAAGAAACGAACTTGCAAGGCGGTTCGGACATTATAAATGTAAATATGTAGAATTTGGCGAATATAAAGACGCTAATGAGGTTTTAATAAAAAAAGGTAGTGAGACCCTCAGAAATATTTTAAAAGAAGCAAAAGACTTTCCACTTGAGGGAATTTTAAATATTCATGATATTTGGCAAAACGTTTTAAATTACAATGAACATGGAATTAAAAATTATAATATAGCACTTGGCGATTCTAATGAGTTTTTTAATGTTTGTTTAGGGGAATGGTCTGTTATTACAGGAATACCAAACGCAGGAAAATCAGACGTTGTTGACCAAATATGTTGCAATTTAGCGTTAAAACACGATTTTAGAATTGGAATGTTTGCCCCTGAGTCATTCCCATATGAGGGACATATTAAAAGAATTGCAAATAAGTTAAATGAAAAAAATTGTAATACTGAAATATTAAATAATTCAAAGGCATTTATTGAGGACCATTTTTATTTTGTTAAAATAGACTTAGAAAACTTAACACTTAAAAACATATTGAAACAATTTAAAGACTTAGTATTTCAAAAGGGAATTAATATTGTTGTAATTGACCCTTATAATATGTTAGACCATTCGGCACAAAGGGACCATTCTTATGTTGGAAAAATATTATCTGAAATAACGCAATTCTGTCAGCAAACAAACACACATTTATTTTTAGTTGCTCACCCTCGTAAAATGGACATTGAAAATAATAAATATAGGATACCAACGCCTTATGATATTTCAGGGTCCAGCGACTTTTTTAATAAAGCATATAATTGTTTGACTGTTTATAGAAATATTGGTCAGCCTTGTGAGTTTGGCTCTGACACCGTTTCAATATATGTACAAAAGGTTAAACGTAAAGAAAACGGTAAACAAGGCGATTTCATGATTGCCCCCGACTTTAAAAATGGCGGTTGCTATAAATGGCTTAATAAAGAAAAACAAAGGTTTGAAGTGATAAAAGATTCAGTTCCTTTTTAATATGATAACAAATTGCATAATTTTATTTTATACCTTTACAATAAATTTTCAAATGTTTGAAATTCGTTTTTTTCCTGTTTATGGTTTTGCTTTAGGAGTAAACTACTGGGACTCTGCAATGGACGACAATTATGATAATAGTATTGAAACAACTCACATGATACAAGTTTTTTTAACACTATTTGGTATTTCAATTATTTGGTATAAAGATATTTAAAACAGTTATGGCATACGACCCAAAAGAACTTGAACAAAAGGCTTTAAAAGCTATTAAAACTCATAAACTAATGTTTATTGAGCATTTAGTTGCTTATTTACCATGTTCAAAGAGTACATTTTATGATTTTAAATTGCACGATTTGGACACTATAAAAAAAGCAATTGAACAAATGAGAATATCACGCAAAACAAAAATGCTATCTAATTGGATTGATTCCGAAACGCCATCTTTGCAAATAGCTGCAATGAAAATGATAAGCGAGGAGCATGAGGCTCACCGATTAAATGGTTCCCGTCAAGAGATAAAACATAAAGGCGGAGTTAAATCAACTCTAATCAAATGGAAACCAGCGGAAGACAAGAAGTAACGCAATACTTAAATAAACAGTTTTACCAAATACATGAATCAAAGGCTCGCTTTATAGTACAACAAGGTGGCACAAGATCAGGAAAAACTTGGGCGTGTTGTCAATATATAGCCTTTTTACTTACTGATTCAACAAAGCCCTTAGTCATATCAATAATAAGAAAAACACTTCCAGCACTTAAAGGGTCAGTTCAAAGAGACTTTATTCATATACTTCAAGAGACAGGCATATACTGGGACGGTGTACATAACAAAGCCGAAAATACATTTAAATATTATGACGGTGATAATAACGTTGAGCATTTGGTTGAGATGCTGTCAGTTGATGAGCCGCAAAAAATACGTGGTAGGAAAAGAAATATAGCTTTACTTGAGGAGACTAATGAATTATTACTTGAGGACTTTCGTCAAATAAACATGAGAACAACTGATTTTATAATTATGACATTTAATCCAAGCGACCCCGTTCATTGGATATACGACGAAGTAATTCCACGCAATGATTGTGATTTGTTTATTACAACTTACAAAGATAATAAACACCTAAGCCCTGAGTTAATTAAAGAGATTGAACGCATGAGGGAACGGGACGTTGATTATTGGCGTGTATATGGTCAGGGTCAAAGGGCTGTTTTGTCAAGACGACAAATATATAATAACTGGAAGTTTATTGATTATAAAGATTTTCCTAACGCTGACTATGTTTATTTGGGACTTGACTTTGGTTTTTCAAATGACCCTTTAGCAATTTGTGAAGTTCGAAAGGTAGGCGATAAATTATATGTTCATGAAATATGTTATAAAAAGGGAATGACTAATCAAGATACAGCAAATTTTTTAATTGATAATGGTTATAATGATACTTTAGTTTATTGCGATTCAGCTGAGCCAAAAAGTATTGAGGAGTTAAAACGATTAAATATATATGCAAAGGGTGCCATAAAAGGACAAGGGTCAATCAATGCGGGAATAAGTTTAATAAAAGAATTTGACATTTATTTATCTAATGAATCAAAGAACTTTATAAAAGAATATCATTCTTATTACTGGCATGAATTAAAAGACGGGACCATTATAAACAAACCACTTGACTGTTTCAATCATTTACAGGATAGTCTCCGTTATGTCGTTTATAGCGTATATTCTAAACGGAATGATTTCTTTGTAATATAATTCTTACTTTTGTATAATAAAATTCTTTTAAATAAATGGCATCACTTTTAGAACGCTTTCGAAAACTTGTTACAAAAAACAATCAAAGCACAAACATCGATTATAATAAAGCAATTTATAATTATTTAGGCAATACGTTTGTTAGTTCTCAAGAAAACGACGACAGCTATATTAATAAGGGCTATCGTTTTAATTCAACCATTTATTCGATTGTTAATTTAATAACAAAATCAGCAACAACAATTCCATTTCAAGTTTATGAGATACAAAACGCAAATGATTTAAAAAGATATAAGTCATTAACTAATGGCGATTTTAACACAACAACCTTGCACAACGCTAAAATATTACAAAAGAAATCTTTAATTGAATTAGAAAACACCGAATTACATGAGTTATTAGACAGACCAAACCCCGCTCAATCATTCAATACTTTTATAAGTGAAATACTTGCCTTTGGTTTGTTAACTGGCAATCGTTATATCTACGGCATTGGTCCCGACACTGGTATTAATCAAAATAAATATAAAGAACTTTACGTTTTACCGTCTCAAGTTATGCAAATAGAGTCAGGCGGTATAATGGACCCAGTTCGAGAATATTCACTTGAATACAACGGGAATTTTAAAATACCAGCTGAACAAATACTTCACATAAAAGACTTTAATCCTTATTACGATGGAACGGGTTCTCATTTATATGGAATGTCTCCACTTAAAGCGGGACTCAGAACAATGGACGCAAATAACGAGGCATTAACAACTGGTCTTAAATATTTACAAAATCAAACCGCAAGGGGTGTATTAATGTCAGACGAGGGAGATTTAAACGAAGTACAGGCAAGACAATTAAAAGATAAATTCAAACAACAATATCAAGGTTCTAAAAATGCGGGTGATGTTGTTATTACGCCGAAAAAATTATCATGGATTAATTTTGGATTGAACGCCAGTGATTTATCATTAATAGAACAATATAACGCAAGTATCAAAGACCTTTGTAATATTTACAATGTCCCTGTTCAATTGTTAAACAATACCGACGCAAGTACTTACAACAATCAAAAAGAAGCGAAAAAGGCATTATATCAAAACGCCGTTATTCCTCAAATGGTAAAAATAAGAGAGGAATTAAATCGTTGGTTGGTGCCTCAATATGGTAATAATCTATATATTGATTTTGATTTTACTGTTGTGCCTGAATTACAGGAGGAAATGGACAAGGTTGTTGGACAAATGTCTCAGGCGTGGTGGTTAACACCAAACGAAAAAAGAAGTGCAATGTCTTACGGTGTCGATGAAGACAATAGTCAATTAGACGATTATTATATTCCGTCAAATTTATTGCCAATTGGACTCAATGATATTCCTGAACAACCCGTTGAACAATTAAACATTGACGTTAATAATTTATTATCAAAAAGTAAACTAAGACGGGACGTATATACAACACAAGAAGAGGCAGCGGACAGGGCAAAAGAAATCGGTTGCATTGGAACTCATTCACACGATGAGGACGGTAATAAAATTTATATGCCTTGTAAAACTCACGAAGATTATATTTCAGCAACTGGTCAAGACGTAAAAGAGAAAAAAGAATTAAAACAAGATTCATATAACAATTATCCGCAAGGTGCCACAAACAACGCTAAAAGAATGTTAGGCTGGCGTGAAAAATACGGGCGTGATGTTGTAAAAGGCGGTACAGATATAGGTTGGAAAAGAGCCAATCAATTAGCTAATAGAGAAAATTTATCAGTTGAAACAATCAAAAGAACTTATTCTTTTTTATCGAGGCATAAAGACAATGCAATTATTTCAGATAAATTCAGAGACGAACCATATAAGGACAGAGGTTATGTCGCATATAATCTTTGGGGAGGTGCTGCAATGTTTAAATGGGCAAAAAAAATATCTGAAAATGACTAATGGATTTAAAAAAAATCAAAGCCAATTGGATTAATGAGTTTTCGAAACAACTTGAAAGAGGCGAACGCAAAGAGGTCAATAATACATTTAATTATTATTTAAAGGAATATCAAAAAGGAATTGATTTATTTTTAACTCAAAACAAAACCACTGGATTTGATAATTTATTTTCTTTAGACTCTTTAACAAATATTTATATTACTACTTATATTAATATTGGTCTAAGGTTTGCGAATTGGTACGCTAAAAACTTTGAAAAATTTATAACTAAAAATATTAACCCAAATGATTATAATGATATTTGGGAGCAACAATTTGCAACTTTAGGTAATCAAATTGCAGGTGAACGAATTACTTTAGTTCAAGGAACTGCAAAAAAAACATTAACAACCACATTAAAAAAGTTTATGGCGGACCCTGAGTTTATGTCTTTAAATGAACGAGAGGCACAAAAAATATTAAGAAATAGATTTAAACAAATATCTAAGTTTCAGGCTCAAAGAATAATAAGAACCGAAGCCACAAACGCCGCTAATTTTGCAACCTTACAATCGGCAACTGATATATTTGGCAAAGAACAAATGCAAAAAGAATGGATTTCAGCTTTAGATGAGAGGACCCGTTCGGCTCATGCCGCTGCTCATGGTCAAATAGTTGACTTTAATAAAAAGTTTAACGTAGGCGGTGAAATGTTAAATCATGCAGGAGACCCCGCAGGGAGTGCCAAAAATGTTGTTAATTGTAGATGTACGACAGCACCGTTTCCAAAAGAGGTTCCAACGCTAAATGATAGTTATTCAATGCCATTATTTACAGGGGCAATAATAGCAAATGAATTAACAGAAAACGATAATTAATAAATTTAATATCTTTGTATTATGAATAAAATTATATATAAAGCGTCTCCAATTGGAGAACTAATTGACGCAGACGAAAAAAGCGGAATGGTAAAAGGTTACGGGTCGGTATTTGGAAACATTGATTCAGATGGCGATATAATAAATAAAGGTGCCTATACTAAAACAATAAGCGAAAACGGTAAGCGTGTAAAATATTTATACCAGCATGATATGGATAAACCACTTGGAAAAATGGTTGACTTATATGAAGATGAAAAAGGTTTAGTTTTTGAAGCCTCAATCCCTAAAACACAATTAGGGACTGACGTTATAGAACTAATGAAAGCGGGTGTAATTACAGAAAATAGTGTTGGTATTTTACCAATAACAAAAGAAATAATAGGCGATAATAGACATATCAATGAAGTTAAACTCTTTGAAATATCGGCGGTTACTTTAGCGGCAAATGACCAAGCAATGATTTTGGACGTTAAGGGTAATATTGACCGAGACAAAGTTTTAAACCGATATGACAAAATTGCTAAATTAATTCGCAAAGGAAATATTTCAGACGACTTAGGTTTTGCCTTAGAGGCTGAGATACTTAAACTTAAATCAATTTTTAATGATACAATCACTTTGCCGACTGATATTGAAGTCACAGAGCCGATGCAAGTAAAAAACGACGAAAGTGAAATATTTAATTATTTGTTTAATGTTCTAAAAAAATAAAATTATGGACGAAAATATAAAAAATCAACTGGACCAAATTGGTGACATCGTTGATAGTAAAATCGAAAAAGCGTTTAAATCCTCACAGGATAACGCTAAGGGAGAGATTGAGGAGTCGTTAAAAAGCGAAATTTCAAACTTAACTAATGAATATTTAGCTAAAAATAATGAGGCTAACAAGAGAATGGACGCAATTGAAATGAACGCTAAAAAATCAGCTTCAAATCAAAAACCAATGAATCTAAAAACAGCTTTAAAAGATGCAATCGAGGGCGGTGCAATTGAAAACCTTAAAAAAGGAAACTCAAGAGCTGCCTCTTTTGAAATCAAAGCTGATATGACTACTGGTGCTGACTTTACTGGCGAGGTAATTGCTGCGAGTCGTGTTCCTGGAATTAAGTATGACCCGTCAAGTCCCGTTCACGTTCGTGACATGGTGCCTGTTGGGACTACAAATTCAGACGTCGTTCGTTATGTAACTGAGTCAGCATATAATCAAGGGGCTGCGGCTACCGCTGAGGGTTCAGCTTTAGGACAGTCAGATTTCAATCTAACTGCATCAACTGCAAACGTTGAGCTACTTGGAACATATTTGAGAATCTCTCGTCAAATGATGGAAGATACTGAGCAATTGACTTCTTACATTTCTGCAAGAATACCAAGCAAGTTAATGGCTGTTGAAGATGACCAAGTTCTTGGAGGAAACGGAGTTGCTCCTAATTTACATGGACTTAGAAACACAGCGACTATTTGGTCGAATAATGCGTCTGGTTATGCTGCGGGAGTTATTGCTAACCCACAAAATTTTGATGTATTAATTACAGCAAAAAACCAAGTTGAGAAAGCTAATTACCGAGCGACTAATATATTAATGCACCCGACAGATTTCAATAAATTGTTATCTACTAAAGACGGTGATTCAAGATATATTAAGGACCAAGTTTATCAAGGACTTGCCCCAAGTTTTGCAGGTATTCCAATTGTTACGAATACAAACATGGCAGAGGGTGAATTTATTCTTGGAGACTTTGCACAAGCTGCTCAATTATGGGTTCGTGAGAACGCAGGAGTTGAGTTTTTTGAGCAAGATTCAGATAATGTTCAAAAGAATTTTATCACTGTTAGAGTACAGGAAAGAGTTGCTTTTGCGACGTATTTACCAAATGCGTTATGTAGAGGTTCATTCGCTACTGTTATCGCAGCTTTATAATAAGTTAGCGTTTATATTTAAAAGGGGGCTAAATGTCCCCTTTTTTTATGCCCTAAACTTTTTTTTAAAATAAAATGTAAAATATTTTTGCTATATATAAAATATTTCTTATATTTACATTGTAAAACAATAACAATTAAAAAAAACAATTATGAAAACTTACTTAAACACATTATTAAAAGAAAAAGGAATTAGCCAAGAAACAATTATTGAAGTTCAGGGTCAAGAATGGGGAACAAATTTTATTCCTTTGTCAATTGTAATTGATTTTTTATCAAACGCAAATAAAACAACACAATTAAATGCAAAAAACAATCTTATAAAAATAGATTTTTACAACGGCGACATAATGCACTTTTTTACATACATAGCAAAATTTATCGCAAAATAAAACAACGGGGGTGTAAAAACCCCCTAAAAAAAACAATTATGGCACAAAATAAAATAAAAACGATATCAATAACTAAAACGGAATTTGAGTTAATAAAAGACTCTTTATTGCAAACAGATACTTATAATAATAAATATTCTAAATGCAATAATTACGAAAAATTAATTGATAAGTTTAGCGAACTTTCACCACATTTTGAATATAGTATAAAACCGATTATGTACGATGAGTATTAAAAAAAATATAAAAAAATTTAAAACAAAATTATGAGCAAACCATTAGAGATTGAAATGATAAGAATTGCATTAAGAGCAGTTAAAAACAATATTGCAACAATTAGAGACCTTGAATTTTTAGACAGGATTCAAGAAAAATACGGTACAAAAAACCCCGTTGAAATAATACTTTTAACTCAATGATAAATATAAAACAAAAAGCTAAAAATAAAATTTATTCTAATATTCTACATTTAGAGGCAAAGGTTAAACAGTCATTTAAAACAAGACATAAATCTTTAGACAGTTTAAGTTTTGAGCAAAGAATTACAGGCATACAATTCAATATAAATGAATTAAAAGTTTGGAGAAAATTAAAAGACTTGTCAAAATTATGATGTCATTAATTAAATCATTTAACGATGTTGTTTATACAATTCAAAAAAAATATAAACTTAAAACGGTTTTAATTATAATAGGATTAGCAATTTTATTTGATTTAATATTATTCGCAACTTGGATAATTTGCGTCTGGTTTGACTTGGCTTTTATTCACCCAATTGACATTGAAAATATAAGGAATGAACGATAAAGATATAAGATACATTGTAAGGATTTTTTTAATAATTGCACCGATTGCTTGGGCTTTTAGATTAGTCTTTTATTATAACGCACAAATTGACGCAATTTTCATGTTGTTATTTTCTTTAATTATATATAAAAATTCTCCTAATGAATAACGAAGATAACGAACTTGAAAAAATTAATAGAACGACAACAGCTGGAATGGTTTACAATCATGACCAAGAAAATGACTAATTAAAATTATTAAAGAATTTAAAAATGCGTTTTTTTTCATTTTGTTAATGCCGTCCTAAAATACCATTAGGGCGGTTTTTTTTATCTTTACTAAATGGATTCCAATCATTTAGGTTGTTTCGCTGAGTATTTATTCGCCTCAGAATGCACCAAAAGAGGTTTCGTTGTATCAATGCCAATATTAGATTCAAGCGTTTACGATTGTATCATTGACGTAAATGGAAGCCTTAAAAAAATTCAAATAAAGTCAACACAAAAAACACCTTTAAAGCATAGAAAATCAGTTCAAGTTCCTTTGCGAAACGACGATAATAAATATACTATTGAAAAAATTGATTGGTTTTGTATTTATTGCGAATATTTTAACGGCTTTTTTAATTTTCCTAATACTGGGAATATGCAGTCAATAAGATTATCAACAACGGGCAAAAGTTCAAAATATTTTAATAACTTTGTTTTTAATAGTAATTAGTATTTATTATTAATAGTTTTTAATTCTTTAATTGTTTGGAAAGTGTCACATCTTCTTAGTGGCACTTTTTTTTTATCTTTGTTCAAAATACATATTATGAAAATTATTATACAAATTGACATTTTATTACCTACTGGAATAAAAAGAAAGGGAGACGTTATTGACATTGACAATGTAAACGGTCAGGATTTAATTGACAAAGGAATTGGAATAATTGCAAAGGAGCAAAAAATTAAAAAGGAAACTAAGGAACTAAAAACGCCTAAGAAAAAAAGTAAATAATGTATCAAATAAAGATAAACTCAACAACGGGGTCCGAAATAATCTCAACCGCTGACGTTAAATCTTACGCAAGAATTGACACAACTGCGGACGATACTCTAAT
>VMHT01206852.1_pt1 | contig 10910 bp, 7 predicted proteins | sample 4693611 | NCBI WGS metagenome assembly VMHT01 (sample SAMN12280063, study PRJNA550983) | marine metagenome | isolation source: seawater sampled from same location over 5 years 0.02-0.2 micron viral filtrate | place: USA: collected off the coast of southern California halfway between the port... ... | reverse complement strand
TTACAGTGCCCGCCACTGGCAGTTTATCCGGCAAAGTATAGAGGATATCAATACCCAGCTAGCCCCGTTTGAAACACAGATTCAGGTCATTTTTGACGATGCCACTAAAGCCCTACAGCGTTTGTCACAATGGCTGACTATCCATGCAGTGTATTCTCATCAGGAAATCGGTCTGGCTAATACCTATGATCGGGACAGACAAATCAGGCAATGGTGCCACAATCAGCACATTGCCTGGCATGAGAGCGCCACCGGGGCGGTGATCAGAGGGCTTACTCATCGCAGGCAGTGGAGCAAACACTGGGAGCGGGTTTATCGCCACCAGTGTTATGATGTAGCGCTGAATACCATAAAATGGGCCCCGGCCCTTCCCCATACCGATCTCAGTAAGCTTAATGCCCCTGACAACCCTCATATCCAGCCTGGCGGGGAAAAACGCGGCTGGTATACATTGAAACATTTTTTTGAAGGCAGAGGCCTGCATTACCATCGGCAGCTTTCTGCACCGGCTACTGCGCGTACGGCGTGCAGTCGAATCAGCCCATACCTGGCGTTTGGAAATCTTTCGGTTCGACAGGTCTATCAGTATTGCCAGTTTCAGGTACAGCAAGAACCGCAATGGCGTAAGCCGGTCCGGGCCTTATCCGCACGCCTGGCCTGGCACGATCACTTTGTACAAAAATTTGAAAGTGAGCCAGATATGCAATTCCGGCCTGTGAACCAGGGGTACAGTCATTTTGATTATGCTCATGGTCCCTGGTCCCAATATGCTTATTTCCGCTGGTATACTGGCACTACTGGTTTGCCCCTGGTTGATGCCTGTATGCGAGTGCTAAATAAAACCGGTTACCTGAACTTTCGAATGCGGGCTATGGTGACCAGTGTTGCCTGTCACTGGCTTAATCTTGACTGGCGGCGTCCCGCTGAGTATCTGGCCTCAGTATTCGTAGATTTTGAACCGGGTATTCACTATGCACAAATTCAAATGCAGGCCGGCATTACCGGCACCAATACGGTAAGGCTATATAATCCGGTTAAGCAGTCCCGCGAGCTCGACCCTCAGGGTGAATTTATTTACCAGTGGGTGCCAGAGCTTGACCGGGTACCTCTGGAATACCTTCACGCCCCCTGGGATATTCCACCGCTAACCTGTCAGCTCGAAGCGATTGACCTACCTAATCAGTATCACCAACCGCTTATCGACATCACCACCCAAGGGGCTGCCTTGCGCGACAAACTATGGTCATTCCGGCGGCGCAGCGATGTGCAGCGTGAAGCAAAACGGATACTGGCTACCCATTCCATGCCCCAGCGCCAGCCTTAGCGATTGTGGTCTTTCAGCCACTCATTTAACAAGCGCACCTGACCGCACCTATATGAAGCGTACATCAGTCGTATGGCATTACTGACCATATCTTCATCACTCCAGCCAGTTTTTTCTTTGAGTTCGTCGTAACACTGCAAAGCTTCGGGGCTGATAGAGTTCAAAAGCCTTGCTTTATCAAAATCTGAGGACGTTTCCGGTTCTTTAGGGTTAGGTTCGGCAGGTGCCTGGTGTGGGCTGGCCGACTTAGCGTAGGAAACAAATTTTTTCTTTTTGGCCATAAAACTCTCTTAAATTTTAGTGATGCGACAGTGTAGCACGGGAAAAAAAATGCATTAAATCACTGTTCGGAGTTGTTTAGCGTACAAGTGTTCGCTAAATTATGACGCTGACATTTTAAGATAATAAAAGAGATTGTATGTCCGATAAACAACATAGCTATAATCGCGATGAATTACTGGCGTGTAGTCAGGGTGAGCTGTTCGGGCCGGGCAATGCGCAGCTACCCGCGCCAAATATGCTTATGATGGACCGTATTGTATCTATTACCGAAGATGGCGGCGCCTATGGTAAGGGCGAAATGATCGCCGAATTGGATATTGATCCTGAATTATGGTTTTTTAAATGCCATTTTCCCGGGGACCCGGTGATGCCGGGCTGCCTGGGACTGGATGCCATGTGGCAACTGGTTGGTTTCTTTTTAGGCTGGAGCGGTGGTCCCGGTAAAGGTCGAGCGCTGGGAGTAGGTGAAGTAAAATTTACCGGGCAGATTCTGCCTACCGCTAAGAAAGTCACCTACCGGATTAGTATGAAACGGGTCATCAAGCGCAAACTGTTCATGGGCCAGGCCGACGGTATCGTTGAGGTAGACGGTCGTGAGATTTATTCAGCAAAAGATTTAAAAGTAGGATTGTTTCAGGATACTTCTAACTTTTAATCCAATAAAAAGCCCCGACTTACTCGGGGCTTGATTCAACGTCAAAGAGAGTTTTATCTTACGGACAGGCCGTCTTGTCTGTCACCTACCGCTTCTCGCCATCCTCCTAACCAGTGTGACCTCGTGTCAAAAGACTGAAATGGGCAGTTTTCTTTCGAGCGACCGCTGATTCCAGCCTGATACCCTTTTGCGTGGGCGCGAGTCAATTTGTCTCTTTTTTGTCGTTTCATCGATTAGCCTCTTTTGTCAGTTAACGTGCGAAAAAAAACATCCGGCACTGCAAAGCAAAGTTGTAAAAATCGAGTGCTATTATTTAATCGCACCTACCTTTGATAGCGAACTGTTGCCGCAGGTTCAAGTTTTTTTCATTAATTTTACTATTGACAAAAACTAACTTGATGAAAGGCCGACATATTTATTTTAACATTATTTTTGCATTTTTATTCATGCAAAGATCTGAAGGATGGCTGGTGCGGGGCTGGGGATGACACAAAAAAGCCATGCTATTGCATGGCTTTTTTCCGGGCGTCTGACTTATTCCACCAAACTAAAACAGTGGGTTTAGCGGCTGAACCACCGCCGCCAGCCTATCAGACCAGCCATCAGACCCAGTATTGTCCAGCCTAAGCTGGCTCCACTGCGTTCAAAATTTTCCTCGGTATCCTCATCCACTTCACAGTTACGTGGCTCGGTATCACCATTTGGCGTTAGCTTAACCGCCTGAACAACTTCTTCAACCACCTGTTCGCCGTTGTCATCAACGACCGCTGTACCGTCTATATTGCGGGTAACCTTTTTAAATAACGCATTGGCGATAATCTCGTTGTTATCGTTAATATCAATAGCATCAATCAAAGTGTACTCGCTGTCGCAGCTGATTAGCGTGTTCAGGTCAACAATATCTTCGTCACCGGGGGTATACATAAAGGCCCTTTGTTGCGCAGCTGTGGTATTACGTGCTGGCTCTGACTCCGAAACGCCAACCACAATATTGTTGTTATTAATGGCCCGGCCTTCAGTGGGAGAGTTGTTGTAGAAACCTTCCGGATAAAAGCTCTCACCACTATCCAGGTTATGTACAAACAAGCGTTTGCGGGAAACCCCGTTAGGCGCCCGTTGTACATATCCGGTGACCCAGTTTTCATCGTTTATGGCTACCGCATTACTTAACTGATTTTCGTCCCGCGGTAACATCTCAATGGTCTGACCATCAACAAAAGACACCGCAACAACTTCGCGGTCACTGGTGGTGGTACGACCTACCGCCACACCTGCATTATTGATAGCCTGTGCATAGCCTACATAATTAGCATTAAGCTGGTCTTCATCAGGTTCAAACAACATAGGAAAGGTGGTGGTATCAATAATACTACCGGAGGCATCTAACTGCCAAATTGTCGGGCGAATCTGAGACGCGCCTTGCAGCGGAAAGCCGGTAGTGGTCTGGCCTGACACATACACAACTTCCTGCAGACATTTTTCTATAATCTGCTCGCCCCGGGTTTCATCATCCATACACGCGGCAATATCTTCAAGTTGCACGTCCATAAAGCCTGTGGTGCTGTACCCAGCTACCTGAAAATTATCATTGATAGCATACGCCGTGGCATAGCCGTTCAAAGTGTCATCCTTCGAAGGCAGGCGAACCGACTGGCCGTTTATCTGGGCAAATGCCTGAATCGGACCTTCACTAAGAACATAAAAATCGTCTTCTCCATCTTCATCGACATAATCAACCCGAAGAAAAGGCAACTGGGAGGTACCCACAATATAATCCGCACTCAGGCTGTCCCTGGCAATGGTTTGCACTGATTGCGTGTAGGCCTCACTGTCATCGTCACGCAATACATCCAGGCCGGGGATCAGACTCGAATCTACGGTATCAGTAATATAAGAACGAAAGCGTGCAAGATGCTGAAAGCCGGTTGCACTGCGGTCACTACTGGTAAGCAAGGCACTGACAATGCGCTCGTAATCTTCGGTGGTAAAATTACCCGCAGCCGCAGCATCGGCGTCTTCAAGTACTTCGCTGTTGGCTTCAAAGTAACCGCGATCGGCCAGCCACTGAGTATTAATAAACGGCGAAAACTCCCCAGAAACCGTGGTTAACATCGCGCCGGTATTATCGATGGATTTTGCAAAGGAATTCTGTGCTTTCTCGGACACCGGTAACGGCGTCACGGTATAGTTTTCTGCCCAGGCCGTGATACTGCTGGTTGCCAATACAATGGCGGCGGCAAGCTGTGTTCTTTTCATTAACTGTCCTACTTTACTGCTGAGCATCTTCGAGCATGCTTTCGAGTTCATCCCAACGCGCATATTTTTCAGATAGCGTTGATTCGATTTTATTCATATGTTCCAGTGCGGCACTGGTAGTCGCCTGCTCCTGGTTAAAAAAGTCAGGGGCGTTTACCACTTCCTGAGCCTCTGCCAGCTGCGTTTCCAGGGTTTCAATATCCTGCGGCAGGGCTTCGAGTTCTCGCTGGTCTTTGTATGATAACTTTTTCGTCTTACGGGGTGAAGACTTTGACTTAGGACCCTGATTTGTTTCTTTAGTTTCACTGGCCTGCTGATTTTTGGCGATTTTTTCCTGCTTCAGACGTGCTTTTTCCTGCTCACTGTACCATTGCGCCACATCCGAAAATCCTCCGACAAACTCCTGTAGCTTGCCTTCGCCTTCAAAAACCACACAGCTGTTTGCGACATTATCGACAAATTCACGGTCATGGCTGACCAACAGCAAGGTACCGGCATAATTAGCCAGTAATGTTTCCAACATTTCCAGTGTTTCTACATCCAAATCATTGGTGGGCTCATCCAGCACCAACAGATTGCTAGGCTGCAACATCAGCTTTGCCAGCATCAGACGGTTTTTTTCACCCCCCGACAGCGATTTAACCGGCGCGTTGACGCGTTCCGGCTCAAACAGATAATCCTGTAAATAACTAATGACATGCCGGGGCTGACCATTCACCATCAAATCCCGTTTGCCATCGCCCACGGCATCAATAACGGTCTGTTCCAAATCCAGGCCAAACCGGTGCTGGTCAAAGTAGGCAACTTCTAAATTGGTACCACGCCTGACTGAGCCCTTGTCCGCCTCGAGTTGTCCCAGCAATAGCCGGATCAGGGTACTTTTCCCACTACCGTTAGGACCAATCAGAGCCAGCTTGTCACCCCGCAACACATTAAGGTCCAGATCCCGTACAATTGGCTTTTGTTCAATATCATAGCTGAGGTTCTCTACCTCAAATACCATCTTGCCTGACCGACTTCCTTTGTGCTGGCTGACTACAACGTTGCCCTGAACCGAGCGGCGAGCTTTACGTTCTTCACGTAATTTTTTCAATGCCCGTACCCGGCCTTCGTTACGGGTACGTCGGGCCTTTATCCCCTGCCGAATCCAGGTTTCTTCCTGAGCCAGCTTACGGTCAAACTCCGCGTTGTGAGCGGCCTCGACCTCTAAATCCTGCTGTTTCTTTTCAAGATAGCTGTCGTAATTCCCCGGATAACTGACCAGTCCACCACGGTCAAGATCTACAATACGGGTCGCCATGGCCCGAATAAAGGCCCGATCGTGACTGACAAAAACAATGGCGCCCTGAAAGCTGGTCAGACTTTGTTCTAACCAACGAATCATTTCAATATCAAGGTGGTTAGTAGGCTCATCAAGTAACAGTAAGTCCGGGGCCCGAACCAATGCGCGAGCCAGTGCGGCTTTGCGGCGCCAGCCGCCAGACAACGTCGATAGCGAAACATCCGGATCCAGCTTCAGCATGGTCAGTGTTTGGGCTATTTGTTGCTCTGCCTGCCAGGCATCCCGGGAGTCTAGCTGAGCCTGTAATGACTCAAGACGAGCCAGATTCTTTTCACTGGGATCTTCGGCCACCACCCGCGTTTGATGATGAAACTGAGCGATAAGCTCACCCACATCCGCCAGACCTTCTGCTACATAATTGTAAAGGGTCACATCCGTAGTCTGGGGCGGATCCTGCTCAAGCCGGGCAATAATGGTTTTGTTATCAACAATACGCTGGCCTTCGTCAGCCACCACATCGCCGGAGATCACCTTCATCAAAGTGGATTTTCCACTGCCATTGCGTCCTACCAGACACACTCGCTCGCCGGGCTGAACAATAAGTTCCACCCCGTCAAGCAACGGCGGATTGCCGTAAATTACTGTTATATTCTTAAGCTGCAAAATGCTCATTGTAAAAAAGACTCCAGTTCATTCTGCGTAAAAGGCCAGCTCAGCTGTGCATTCGAGTCGGTGCGTTCCAGCACCGGTATTCGGGCACCCAGGCGATGGTAAAGCTCAGGATCCTGACGAACATTTTGTTTGGTAATCCCCTCCAGCTGCGGGCAGCGTATTTGCAGCAGCATAGTATGCGCCACATCACAAAGCTGACAGCCCGGACCGGTATACAAAATTAATCGCATCGGCTTAACTGCCAGCATTTGTGTATAGAGCTATGACGGGCAAAATCCTGCGGGATAGTTTGCTTGGTTATATCCTGCGCGGTTAAATCCAATGCTTCAATGGCGGCGGTATCCAACTTAAAACCTCGTTTGTTGTTGGAAAAAATAATCGTGCCACCAGGCTTCAGGCAACCCACCGCCTGTGTAATAAGGGCTACATGATCGCGCTGAACATCCCAGGTAGACTGCATACGTTTTGAATTTGAAAATGAAGGCGGATCGATAAAGATGAGATCATATTGTCCACTATGGCTGGTCAGCCAGTTAGTGCAATCCGCCTGTACAAACGCATAGGGGCCGGTCAGCTGGTTAAGAGAAAAATTTCGCTTGGCCCAGTCCAGATACGTTTTTGACATATCCACCGTACACACTGAACGGGCACCACCTAATGCTGCAAATACCGATACGCTCCCCGTATAGGCAAACAGGTTCAGTACATCCTTATCTTTTGCCAGTTGCTGTACCCGTTGGCGGGTATCACGATGATCCAGAAACAAGCCGGTATCCAGGTAATCCGTCAGATTCACCTCAAAACGAGCGTTATTTTCCTGAACGGTTTTGGTTACGCCTTGTTGGTCGAGTTTTTCGTACTGCGAGGTCCCTTTCTGGCGGGTACGTACCTTTAACGAAATTTGTGACGCCGGAATGCCGGTCACTGCCGGCAAATGCAACAACACCTCCTGCAGACGGCGACGCGCTTTGTCTTCTGAAATATCTTTAGGCGGTGCATACTCCTGAACCACCAGCCAGTCATCGTACCGATCAATCGCCACATTATAATCGGGTAAGTCCGCATCATACAGGCGATAGCACTGAGTATTTTGCTGTTTCAACCAGGGCTTCAACTTTTTGAGATTCTTCTTCAGGCGGTTCGCAAACTCATGGTTTTGCGCATCTTCAGAAAACTGTTCACAGTTAGCCTCATCAAGATGATAATTCACCAAGCGGCATTCCAGCTTACCATTATTCATGTCGTAATCTTTGGCAGCACGTAATTTCAGCACGCGCAGCAAATCACGATTACTGGAAAGTAAGGTGACTTGCCAGCCTTTCCATGCGGTTTTTAAATGCTTACCCCATTGTGAAAACAATGGGATGAGATCGGTCAGTTCGCCTAGCCGCTCACCGTAGGGCGGATTCGCTACCATAAAGCCCTTTTGTTTCACCGGCGGCGCCGCTTTGGTGGCATCCTGAACAGAAAACTGTATATCGGCAAACACCCCGGCTTCATCGGCATTAGTCCGGGCCATAGCTACCAGTCTGCGACTAACATCACTGGCATAGATATTATTCTTAGCCGGACGCTGAGCGGCCAGCGCCGTATCCACCAGGCCATCCCATAAACCCGGGTTATGTTGTAACCAGCGATTAAAACCCCAGTAACCGCGCTTGATCCCCGGAGCAATATTGCGGGCGATGTAGGCCGCTTCAATAGCGATGGTACCTGAGCCACACATGGTATCTACCAATGGCTGGTCAGTATGCTGATCCCAACCGGCCCGCATCAGCATGGCGCAGGCAATATGTTCTTTTAGTGGCGCCTCACCGGTTTGCTGGCGATATGCACGCTGATGCAAACTATTGCCGGATAAATCGATACCAATAGCCACCTGATCGCGCTGGCATTTGGCATAAATTGGTAAATCAGGCTGGCGGCGTTCAACCGAAGGCCGCTGACTGCTTTGCTGAGTAAACTGATCAACAATAGCATCCTTGATTTTAACCGCACCGAACTGAGTGTTTTTTATCACCCGGTTGGTGCCCACAAACTGTACGCCTAATGTCTGGTTAGGCTTCAGGTGCAAGGGCCAGTCGACACTGTCGGCCACCTGATACAAAGCTTCAGCGCTATCGCATTTGCCCTGGGCCAGCTGCCAGATAACCCGGTTGGCCAGGCGCGACCACAGACACAAGGTATAGGCTTGCTCCAAAGTGCCTTCAAAGCTCAGCATGCCAGGGGTGAGACTAATCTCAACGCCGGGACACAGCGTCAGAATCTCTTGTTTTAATAGTTCATCCAGCCCGCGACTGGTAGTAACAAGAATTTTGTTCATATAAAGAATTTTTACCTGTTTGGTGATGCTACCCACCAACCTTGTTTAGATAGCTTTGGCTATTTGGCGAACCAGTTCTGGTCCCTGATAAATAAACGCTGAATACACCTGCACCAAAGAGGCGCCGGCGTCTAAACGCTGCTGAGCCGCCTGGGGGCTGTCGATTCCTCCGACCCCGATAATCGGAATCGAACGCTCCAGAGCGGCCGACAATTTACGAGTGACCTCAAGTGATATCTGGGTCATGACTGAGCCACTTAAGCCACCGGCTTCATTCGCGTGGGGTAACCCTTCGACAGCCTCGCGGCTCAAAGTTGTATTGGTGGCTATCACGCCATCCATCTTGCTGCTGCGCAGCGACGCCGCAATACTGTTGATTTGCTCATCATCCAGATCCGGCGCTATTTTAATAAATAACGGGACGTAGCGACCGTGGGTCTGACAAAGTTTTTCCTGGGCACCTTTTAGTCCTAACAGCAGACCATCCAGCGCCTCGCCATATTGCAGGTTTCGTAACCCGGGGGTATTAGGCGAGGAGATATTCACCGTTACGTAGCTGGCATAGGGATAGACTTTGTTCAGACAAATCAGGTAATCATCAATGGCGTTGTGATCTTCAGTATCTTTGTTTTTACCGATATTGATGCCCAACACGCCTTTGTAGCGAGCACTTTTGACTCGCTCCACCAGATAATCCACGCCTTTGTTGTTAAACCCCATCCGATTAATAATGGCCTGTTTGTCTTCGATGCGAAACAAACGCGGCTTAGGATTACCGGGCTGAGGTCGTGGCGTTACCGTGCCAATTTCAATGGAGCCGAACCCCATTGCGGCAAATGCATCAATACAGTCACCATTTTTGTCCAGTCCTGCAGCCAGGCCAACCGGGTTGGTAAAATTTATACCGGCCACCGTCAGCGGCTTATCAACGGTTTCTTTACTGTACAACCATTTCAACGGGGTATGCTGGGTGCGACTCAGCCATTTCATGGTTAAATCATGACTGGCTTCAGGCTCACATTTTAACAGGAGTTTCTGGATGATGGAGGACATAACTAAAAGTACTTATGAAAAAGCCCTGTCAGACAGGGCTTTGATTTCTGCGAATTAGTCTATTCTAATGGTTCGACTTCACGCTTAAAAGCATCAATTCACGTAATGCCACGGAAAACTTCGCAAACTCGTGGGCAGAACTGGTCTTAAACTCAGACATCATGTGATACCAACGCTTCAGCAGCGCTTGATTATTATCAATCCAGTCAGACAAAATCTCGTCAGCATCGCTGGCGTCAGGCCGGCTGGCCAGCAAGTTTGCCGTGATAGACCGCTGTTGCCAGTCAAGCTCTTCTCGATAAGAAGCACGCGCCAGTGCCTGCCAGTGGTTGCTCACCGCCTGATTGTTGATTTGCTCTAAGAACCAGTGCAATTCGAGACGATTACCCAGCTGGAAGTAAAGTTTAGCGATAACAGGCGTATCACGTTTATCATCTGCATCAATCTGGGCGATATCCAGAATTGAGAACATATTAGAAAAACGGGCGACCGGCAGGGCTATCGCTTTTGGAACGCCTTCATCAATCAGACTCTCAGTATGACGTTCAAGCATCGCGTACTCGTCATCTACCAGATAGTTTTTCAGATTCTTGCTCAAATCTTCAAACGTACTGCGGTAAGCGTCGATGGCCTCCTGAATGCCCAGCGATTTATTGCCATGGCGGATATACCAGCGAGCCGTGCGTCGCATGATACGACGGGCTTCTTCTAACATCCGCAGTTGCAGGTCGGCATCAATCTGATTATCAAGATCTTCAATCTGCTCCCACAGTGGGCCAATATCAAAAATGCCTTTTACAATAGAGTAAGCATCAGCAATCTCATCGACTGAGGCGCCGGTTTCTTCCTGCATACGGAACACAAAGTTCAGACCCATGTCGTTGATCATCGCATTGGTCAGCTTGGTGGCGATAATTTCACCGCGCAGTGGATGCTGCTGCATCTGTTCGGCAAAACGCTCACGCAACACTTCCGGGAAAGCTTTGATCAGCATTTGCTCATGGTACGGGTTTTGGGTAATGGCCGGAATATCCAGCTCATCTTTAAGCACCATCTTGCCATA
>VMHT01222356.1_pt1 | contig 10911 bp, 12 predicted proteins | sample 4693611 | NCBI WGS metagenome assembly VMHT01 (sample SAMN12280063, study PRJNA550983) | marine metagenome | isolation source: seawater sampled from same location over 5 years 0.02-0.2 micron viral filtrate | place: USA: collected off the coast of southern California halfway between the port... ... | reverse complement strand
GAGAAAAGAAAAGGAGGTCAAAGCGTTACCCGGTCTAATGTGGGACGCTTTGAAAGCCGGCGGCCAGTTGCTACTAGACGCCGGCGCATACATGGGAGACAAAATCGTTGACGGTCTAGTTTCGGCGCTCCGATTTGTCGGGGAAGTCATTTGGGATATGTTGCCGGGTTCGGTCAAATGGGCGATTGAAAATGGGGCAAGCATAATTGGCGGCGCCCTTGGCGTGTTCGGTGGGGGCGACGCCCCGACTACTAATAGCATGGGCCAAGACATAGTTATGGATGGGACGCCCGGCAGTTATCTAGATTCACAAGGCAACAATGTTTCTTTGTTTGGGTCGAGCCAATTCAACGACAACAACACGGCTTACGGCCAGGGCGGCGTTAGGGACGTTTCCGTTCAGGTTCTCACAATGGCCGACCCCGCCGCCATCGGAACCGCCGTAGCCTACGAAATCCAACTAGCCAACGCCGGGGGCCGATAATGTCGACAGGGCAACTAATCACGGCCGAATGGCAAATAGAGCGCAACGGTTTACTAATGGGCGACGGCACCGCCTACGACCTAGTAAACATTGAAGGTTTGGCCGGCGCACCGGCAACCGTGCCATCCGACAGGGCCCTAGCGCAACGCAACGGCTCTATTGCCGGGGAAGATTACCTATCGGCTAGGTCGATCATTCTCACGTTTGAAATTGTGGACGATAACACGTCGACCATGGCCGCCAAACTTGACGCCCTAGCCCGTGCCATGGGGCCAACCGTGGACCCGGAACCAATCGCCTTTTGGCTTCCCGGCGTCGCCAATTCAACCGTTGTCACCGCAACCGCCCACGTTCGACGCCGTGACGTTCCAATCGGAATTAGGTTCGCTAACGGTGTGGCCCGTGCGACATTCCTGCTATCCGCCGCCGACCCTCGCCTATACGGCATATATCAAACGATTGTTTCCGTTAATGCGGCCGGCACATCTTCGGCTGGCCTTACCTTTCCGGCAACTTTCGACCTTTCGTTTGGTGGAGCTATCACCCCCGGTCTTGCCGAAGTGACAAACGCCGGCAACTTTTCGGCCCCGTTCACGTTCCGCATATACGGCCCCGTTCAAGACCCGGTGGTTACTAGGTCGAGCGATGGCGCGTTTTTGGGTTTTACCAAAACGCTAGCGACCGCCGCCGACTACCTCGAAGTAGACACGCAAAACCGGACCGTGAAACTAGGCGGCATCACTAACAACTACAACACCCTAAACGCCGATTCGACATGGTTCGACCTTGCCCCCGGACTTAACGAACTACGATTGACCCGGACGGGTTCCGGGGCCGCCACCCTCGTTGTGTATTCCCGCAACGCCTACGCCTAGAAAGACCCCCCAAAAATGACTGAACAAAACCCCGCCATTTTCATTCAAGCCGGAACACACCCGGCCGAAGACGTTCGCCGGGCTTTCGACGTGTTCATTGGCCCCGGTAACGAAGGCATCGTTGCCGCCGGTGATTTAAACGTGACGGAAACGGGAACCCCGGCAATGTCGGTTGATATCGCCGGCGGCCGGGCCGTCATCCAAGGCACCGAAGGCACATATCAGGGCCCCTACATTGTTGAAAATCGGGGGTCGGCCACGGTCACCGTCACCGCCGCCGACGTGTCAAACCCCCGCATTGACTTAGTTGTTGCCAAGATTGAAGACCAAGCCTATTCGGGGGCCGTTAATGCTTGGGCGTTGGCCGTGGTGGCCGGCACGCCGGCCGCTAGTCCGGTGGCGCCATCCATGCCCGCCAACTCTATTTTGTTGGCGACCGTTTCGGTTGCGGCGGCGGCGGCGACAATCACAAACGCAAACATTACCGACGGTCGCACCGTCGCCCCGGCCGCTTACCGTGCAGGCGATACGGTACCGGTCGCCGATGGCGGCACCGGATCGGCTACCGCTAGCGCCGCCCGCACGGCCTTAGGCGTCGCCTATACGACCGGGGACGTTGTGCCCATTGCCGGGGGCGGAAGCGGTGCGACGACGGCCAGCGGTGCCCGCACGGCGTTAGGTGTGGCTATCGGTTCCGACGTGCAAGCGCATTCGGCCGTTTTGGATTCAACAACCGCCGCTTTCACTACCGCCGACGAAACCAAACTTGACGGAATCGAAACCGGCGCCGATGTCACCGACGCCGCCGCCGTGCAGGCGGCCGGGGCGTTAATGGATAGCGAAACCGACGCCAACCTTAAGACGTTAGTGTTGCCGGCGTCTACAACCATTTCGTCCTACATACAACCGTTTCTGGCCGATACCACTAGCGCCGCCGCCCTCGCCGCCATCGACGCCCAACCAACGGCAATTACCGACGCCGGCGGATACATCACGGCCACCACCGTTGACGCCGCTTTTCAGGAATCGTTTTCCGGCCAGTATTCCCGAAACCGTGTTACGGCCTCGGGTGCAAGTCAGACGTTGACGCTTGCCCCGTGTCAATTTGTGACACTTACCGCCAATTGCACTTTCACTTTTGCGACGCCTACCACGACGGGCCACACATTTATTTTGAGGCTAAACGGGGCTTACACGCCGACTTGGCCGGCGTCGGTTGACTGGCCGAACGGCACCGCCCCCGGTTACGATTCCGTTTCCCTTTTCGTGTTCACAACTTTAAACACCGGCACCAATTGGCTTGGGGCGCTTATCGGCGGGGGCTTCGCCTAATGCCAACCCACCTTTCTAGCGTCATGGCCGGCAACCGGAACTTTGACGTTGTAAACATTCCGCCGTGGCACACCCTCTATTGGGCGGACGGGCCCGCCATGCTGGCCCTCGGCCTATCCGACGGCGACACACTAACTAGTATTCCCGACGAAATGGGAACGTCGGGGGACGACCTCGAACCCGTCAAGGGCGGGTCGACCGGGGCAACGTGGGTTGCATCCGGGGCCGCACATGGCAAACCGGCTTGGTCTTTCGATGCCACCACATCGGACTATTTCCGCCTAAGCGGCAACGCTAGCGCATGGACAAAAGGCGCCATTTTGTCCGGCGGTGTCACTGATTACACAATCATTTGTGCGACCGTCGGCGACCTACCATCGGACGCCAACACGTCCGGTTTATATTCATCACCCGACAACGGCGCCGGGGCAAACGGGTATAACGGCGTTTCTGTTCTAGCTCGACGCTCCAGTTCCATTTGGACACCTTCAAACGGTGCCCAACGGTTTAGCGGGGTAACCGGCGTTTACTCAAACAACACGACTTACGCATTGCAACATTCAATAAGCCTTGCCGGAAGTAGCACGTTTTCAACAAATGGAACAATCATTGACACCCAAACCGCTACGGCTTACGAAATGTCGGCGCTACGCCTAGCCGGCAAGCAAGACTTCCCGACCTATTCTTGGGAAGGCGACATATCGTTTTGGGGCGTGATAGCCGGCGACATAACAACATATTCTTGGTTTAACGCCTTCAACTATTGGTTTAAAGACTACTTCGGCGAGTTTGTCGACTAGCCGCACACCTAAAAGGAACCCCCCCTGATGAATTACGCCAAAATCGAAAACGGAACAATCACCCAAACCGGGCGGCCTAGGGGCGGCGACAGGCGCACCGACACCGGCGAATGGGTCACCCCGCACGCCAACGAATGGACGGCCGAACAACTCGCCGTTTGTGGTTGGGTTGAGATTGTGGAAGAGCCACGGCCAGAACACAACCCTGACACGCACCAACTAACACGGACGGCGCCCGCTATAGATTCCGGCGGCACCGTCCGGGCCGGTTGGGTAGTAACTGAACACGACGCCGAAACGGCCGCCATGTTGGCCGCCGAAACGGCACGACAAGAAACCATTGCCGCAATTGACCCGGCCTTGTTGGTGAAAGCGGCTAGCCCGGAATCGTTAACCGACACCGAAACCCAAGATTTATTGCGGCACCTTACGTTGTTGCTTGGCGCCGGGGCCTAACATGCCCGCCCAATTCCGGGCGTTGATCGCCACCGTGACGGCCCCGACCGTGTTCCTTGCGGAGCTACCCATAACCGGTTTGGAATATCAAACGGCAATAAATGCGCCGGCAACCGCAAGTGTGCAAATGCCGTTAGAGGCACCGGGGGCGCCGGCGATTGCCGCCGGTTCCACGGTCCTTTGGGTTGAACGGAACGACGCCCTAGTTTTTGGTGGCGTCATTTGGGCGGTGGCCGGTGACGCCGGCCAGAACACCGCAACCGTGACCGCCGGCGACTTCTTAGCATATTTGCAACGCCGCACAATACGGGCAACGCAGACGTTCACGAACGCCGACCAACTCGACGTGGCCCGCGCCCTTGTCGACTACGCCAACGCCGTTCCCGACGCTTTGAACATCATCGGCACCGCCGGCACCAACACATCGGGCGTGAACATTTCCCGCACGTTCCCATCGTGGGAACGGAAAAACGTTGGCGCCGCCCTCGAACAATTGGCCGATGTCAACAACGGTTTCGACTTTGTTTTAGAGCTCACCTATCAGGGGAACACGCCGACCGTGGAACTGGTTTTGACATCACCGAACACCGGCAACCCGACCGACCACGTTTTTGATTTGCAAGCCAACATCGAAACGCTAAGTTTTACGGCCGACGCCACCCAACTAGCGACCCAGGTCGACGCCTTAGGTTCGGGCGAAGGCCCCGACAAACTTGTTGCCACGGCAACCCAAGCATCTTCCGCCTATGCGCTAACGCAAACAACCATCGCGTTTTCTGACATTGCCGGGGCCACACTTTTAGGCACCCACGCCGACAGACAACTAGCGTTAAGGCGGGCGCCCATCACCGCCGTTTCGGCCGTCATCCGCCCCGACGTGGACCCGTTGCCCGGAACGTATGCAGTCGGCGACATCGTAGAACTACGGGCCAAACGTGGCATCCTCGACATCGCCGGCGACTTTCGCATAACGACACTTGCAACCGCTTTCGCTAACAATCAAGAACGGATAACGGCGACGTTTGCCGAAGCCGCCGCCTTTGGGACAATATGAGCACCGACCCGACACGCCCCGTGACTTTGCCCGGCTATTTGGGGGCACTTGAACGCCGGGTTTCAGAAATTGAAAGGTCGAACCCTATTGCTAGGGCGTCATGGCATGACGGGACGCGCACCCGTGGCGGCGTCGGCGTGTTCGCTCACCCGGACGGCGGCGAACAAACCGGGGCCGTGTTCTACGACACCGCCGGCGATGTCCTATTGTTGGTTGACGATTCCGAATTGACGTTGACGGAAACGGCTATAACCGGGCGGCCGGCCGTAGCGGCCGCCGCCAACGATTACGTTCTCATTTCGGACACGTCCGACGGCGCCAACCTCAAAAAGGCTTTAGTTTCTTCGATCGGGGGCGGCGGCGGCGGGGGCGGCGATTTGCTGGCCGCCAACAATCTAAGCGATGTCGCCGACGCCGCCACTTCCCGGACCAACCTCGGGGCCGGAACCGGTGACGGTGACCTATTAGCGGCCAACAATCTAAGCGACGTTGCGAACGCCGCTACGGCTCGAAGCAACCTCGGGGCCGGAACCGGTGACGGTGACCTATTAGCGGCCAACAATCTAAGCGACGTTGCGAACGCCGCTACGGCCCGGACCAACCTCGGGGCCGGAACCGGTGACGGTGATCTATTAGCCGCCAACAATCTAAGCGACGTTGCGAACGCCGCTACGGCCCGGACCAACCTTGGGGCCATTGCTGGCCCCGTATTCGGCACCGCCACCATTGACACGTCAAACGACCTCAACGACGGCACCACGTCACGGCGCACAATCACCGCCGGCACGCTTGGCGCCGGTTGGTCAATCGCCACAAACGCACTCACCTACACAGGCACCCCCGGCGCCGTACTGTTAGAAATCAACGTTTCTTACACGTCCGCCGGGGCCCGTGCGGCGCCCGTGGTCGAGCTTTGGAAAGGCGCCACAAAACTAGCCATGGCCCACACCGGCTACATGCGCAATTCTAGCGGGCACAATGAGGCATCTTCAAACTTCACGTTTATCGACACGGCACCCGGAACAAATCCCGCATACCATATCGAAAGCTCTAGAGGATCGGGCAACACAAGCACAGTGACGCCGCTAACACCCTCACAATTTGCGGCCTACATTTTCAACTAACTTTGTAAACCCAACGGGCACGGGAAGCCCGCAAATCGGCATGGGCCGGGCCGATCACAGCAAGCCGGCGACCCCAACGGCCCCCCGGCTTAGACCAACGCTCAACAACCCCCACACCGCCACCGGCGCATTTTGTCGAAGCGATACAACGACGAACCGCCGATTCCGTCAACATCGGGTGAGGATCAAAATCAAGGGCGACACCAAGCAAATGTTGGGAACGTTGAGCGCCGCCAACGGCCGTGTTCCATTTTGGGGAACGGAACCACGACCGGACCACTAGCGGGCCGCCAACCGTCGCACGTAACGCCAAAAACAATTTGACCGTTTGGCGTGTCGTATGAATCACGGGATTGAGGAAGGTTGGCCGGCGGCCGCCCGGATCATGCACCCGTATTTCCGCCCATTTGAGATTGGGGGCGGCGACATAACCCAACGCCGCCGAACGCCGCATTGCCCGCAACGTTTTAGGGCCGGCGAACCCGTCAACGGTCAACGGCCGGTCGCCGTAATCAAACACATGATTTGTGGCGTCGACACCCTGGGCCATCATGCAATCTTGGAACATGAACACGAACCGGGCCACGGTGTAGTCGTAGCCGCCACGGTCGCCGCAATCAATACCGCAACCCTGCATGAACCGGCGGACCTCCAACGGCACCGACGCCGGCGCCGAACGCGCCCATTTAGTGCGGGAAACCGAAACGGCCTTAGCCCATGAACCGGTCGAGCTTGTCAAAATTGAAGCCATAACCCCCAACACTAACACCGACCCCACGCCGCCTTGGCGCTAACGTGTACCCCATGGGAAACGGTGCGGTGTCATGAACGAAATCATTGTGGCCGTCGTCGCCATCATCCCCGCCATCCTTGGATCCTGGGCCGCCTATAGCGCCGCCCGCCGCTCCGCACACCGGGACATGGAAGCCGACCGAATCGGCGTTCTGCAAGCCGCACACGAACGGGCCGCCGCCGCCGACCGGGACCGGGAAACCACCCGGCTAAAATTGCTACAACTCGAACGCCAATTCGACCGGTTGCGCCAGGCGTTACGGCGAGTCGTTGACGCCTTCGACGCCATCGAACCCACCAACCAAACACTTGACGACGCCCGCCTAGTCCTCGACGAGCTCGAACCAAACATTTAGTGGGTTGGCACCGGCCGCCCGTTGGCTATTGCCAGGGCGACCGGTGCCCACCAACCCACTTGGAAACCCCCGGACGGCAACCGTCGGGGGGTGTCGCCACCATACCACGAAACACACCGGCCGACGTTGGCCCGCCCCGGTCGTGATATAGTCGGCCGAACCCACCCCCACACATGGAAACGCACATGAAACCGCCCACACAAAAACAGGCAAAAGCGGCCGCCCTGGCAATGCACGCCGCCATCGTTAAACACAACACGCCGGGATGCGAAGCGGCCGCCATACTCCGCACCCCGTGCAGTGTCGGCGCCCGACAATGCGCCCACATCGTACCCAAACACGCCAATCTGGCCGTGTCGGTCGACCCGCTGAACGGTTGGGCGTTATGCCCCGGCCATCATTTAGCCGTTGACGCCGACCCCACAAAATGGTTGCAAATGGTCGCCGCTACTTGCGGAACCGGAATCGTCCTAGAATGGCGGGCCGCCGTCGACCGGTCACTTGACGAGGGTCTAACCGTGGAACAACGGCCAGTGTCCAAACTTCGATGGTGGCGGCACCAAATCAAGGCGCTAAACGACTACGCCAACGAATACCGTGTTGCCGTTCCCGTACCGGTTCACATCCGCCGATGGTTAGACACCGGGCCGACGCAATGACTATCCCCCCGAAGGGCGTCGGGTTTGGTCGGACACGAAGCCCGGAAGCCGACGCCCGATATGAAGCCCGGCAACGTAAAGCGTTGAAAGCGGAAGCGGCGAAACGGCGGCGTGACGCCCGCCGGGCCCGTGTCCTAACCAAGACACGCCCCCCGGCTCTTGACAACCTAACCAACCCGGAGGAATCAAAATGAAACATATTGTTCAATACAGCGGCGGCGCCGGATCATGGGCAACCGCAAAACGGGTTGCCCAAAAACACGGCACACAAAACCTTGTTTTGTTGTGCGCCGACACCAACAGCGAAGCGGACGATTGGCGCCCTTTTGTCGAGGCTTCCGCCAAAGACGTTGGCGGCGAGCTAGTCGTTATCGACAACGACGGCAAAACAACTTGGGATGTTTTCGAGCAAAACAACATGATCGGAAACGCCAGGGTTTCATTGTGTTCTCGAACTTTAAAATCTGAACCATTGAGGGAATGGCTAGAAACTAATTCAGACCCCCAAACCGATGTCATATATTTGGGTTACGACTGGACGGAAGCGCACCGGTTAGAGCGAGCCCGCCCGCATTGGTTACCGTGGCAAATCGAAGCCCCATTGTGCGAACCGCCCTATACACACAAGGGCGAAGTCATGGCCGAACTAAAGGCGGCCGGGTTGCCGGTTCCTCAATTGTATTTGCAAGGTTTCCCCCACAACAATTGTGGCGGGGCTTGCGTGAAAGCCGGCCAGGCGTCTTGGCGGCTATTGCTTAGCACTAACCCGGCACGGTATGCGGCCGAAGAAACAAAAGAAAACGAGTTTCGGGAAAGGGTAGGAAAGGACGTTTCTATTCTTAAAGACCGACGAGGCGGCGAGTCTAAGCCGTTGACATTGCGGCGGTTTAGGGAAGAAACCGAAGCCGAAAATATGCCGTCTTTGTTTGAGTACGACCCGCTTGATTGGGGCTCTTGTTCTTGTATGGAACAATAAGATCGTGCGCCGTCGGCGGCTCGTCCCCGCCGGCGGTGTCACACCCGCCACCTAACATCACACCCAACCCACAAAAGGAAACCCCGCAATGAACACCACAACACCGCCCGTCATCGACAACAACGACGGCCCCCCCGAAAACCTCGACCCGATACCCCGCAACCGATACGGCGCCCCCAGGGCGCCCCACCCATACACCGGGAAAACGGTCACTTGGCAACGCCCAAGCGGACTAGCCAAAAAGTTTCTGGCCGACACGTACCACCTGGATTTGTGGGTGCAACGCACAATCGCAAAAGGCGCCGGCCTATCCCCCGACCTTGGAGCCCTAGCCGCCCACCTTGACGTTTCCGAAGACAAAGCGCAGTTAGACGACCTCGCCGCCCGCATGGGCAAAGCCGGCGGCCGTGACTCCAAAGCCAACGTCGGAACCGCAATACACGCAATCGTCGAACGAATCCTTAAAGGCGACGGCGGCGTTCAATACGCACCCGACCTCAAAACGACCGTCGGCGCCATCACCGAACTAATCCGAAAATACGACATCCAAGCGCCGTTCGTGGAACCGTTCATTCTCACCCCAGACATAGTTATGGGCGCCGGTTCCGCCGACGGCCTAGTAACAACCAACGTCACCGACCCTTCCAAACTGACCGTGTTCGACCTTAAAACCGGGCAACGCAACCCGAGAGACTTCACAACCATGACCGAATGGGCGGTTCAACTAGCGATCTACGCTAACGCCACCCACCGATGGGAAGGCGGGGACAGTGAACTAGTCGAGCTCCCCCCGATCAATAAGGAAATCGCCCTTGTGTTGTGGGCGCCATCGGGCGGCGATCACGCCGAACTAATCGGCGTTGACGTTGCCGCCGGCTGGGAACTCGCCAAACTATGCATGCAAGTTAAACAATCACGCTCGAAGGCGACCGCCGCCGCAATGATTGTTGAGCTTCCCAAGTATCGGCCCGGCGTCACCGACTCAACAACCGAAACCCCGGAACACGTGCAACTTATGACCGTTCTAGCGTCGTTGCGTGTCCGTTTGCGGGCGTTAACAAAACGCGGTGTCGTCACCCGCCAAGAAATCGTGGACCACTGGCCCGCCGACGCCCCCGTTTTGCGGGAAGCCAACCACAACCACGAACAAACCGAATGGACCGTTGACACCATCACCGCCTACGTCGGCCGCCTAGAAAAACGGTTTGGTATGGACCCGGCCGACCCCACACTTGCCGAAGCCACCCGAACCCAAATCGTGGCGCTACCCACCGACCTCGCCGCCCAGGTCCGGGACAAACTAGCCGCCGCCGGAATCAACCTCGACGACATGCGGACACGTGACATAGCCGAAGCCGGCGCCGCCTTAGCCGGCCATGATGCCACCGTGGCCGCACGACAAGCCACCGTGGACACGTGGACCGGCCAGGCCCGACCAATAGCCGAAGGCGCCCTTGACTATCTAGCCGAACGTAGCGGCCTAGGTAGCCCCGAAAACGGATACGGCGAAATAAACCGGGCGGCCATCCAACCATTGACGGCCGACAACCTCGCCTTGTTTGAAGCGTTGTGCACGTTTTATGTTGCACGCCCCGACGGCTCAACAACCGAAGGGCGGGCGGCCGACATCGTGGCCGCATACGGCGGGCGGGCCGCCGCCGTCACCAAAGCCAAAGAACTAGCCGACACCTACGGATTCGACCGCCCAAAATCGACCGAAGCGATAGCCGACAACACGCCGTTGGCGGCGCTGGTTTTGTTCAATGCGCCGGCCGCAGCAATTTAGGGGTTGACAGGCGGCCGGATTCCACTATTGTGGGAAGCGCCAGCCCCGCCGGGGCCGCACCGACACCGCCACGAAAGGCAACACCATGACCACCACCCACCATTTCGGCAACTGCGAAAACTTCACAATCGACTACACCCCAACCCGCTTTCGTATGAGCTTGGACTCATACGGCGGTTCCGTCGGGCACCCCGCCAACGTAGACCGCTGGCTATCG
>VMHT01113666.1_pt1 | contig 10913 bp, 9 predicted proteins | sample 4693611 | NCBI WGS metagenome assembly VMHT01 (sample SAMN12280063, study PRJNA550983) | marine metagenome | isolation source: seawater sampled from same location over 5 years 0.02-0.2 micron viral filtrate | place: USA: collected off the coast of southern California halfway between the port... ... | reverse complement strand
GCTAAAAAACGCTATGCAGGCTAAGTTTGAACATATTCTCAAGCCCATTTCAGCCGAACTGATTGTACCCGAGCAACGCGAACATATTACTTTCGACGCCTTTTTTGCCAATACTATGTTTCAAAATGTTTGATTTGCACAACTGTTATTTACTATGTGTTGACAAATAACCCCACTCATGTATAGTGAAATGTAAACGTCGATAACTGTTTATTTCACTAGGACATAGAATGGGAAGAAAAAACCCCCTAGCTAACATAAGAGTTAGAGAAAAAAATGAACCACATAAAAGTCGCAATAATGTGGTCACTTCGCTCAATATCGACAACCTCCCTAACCTCAATATCACATCACGCGAAAAAAATACGACCATCACAATTCAGACTCTCAAAGAACCAGCTTCGATAGTCTTAGATTTCGATAAAAAAGTTGACTACGTCAAACTCTCAAATAGAGAGAAAAAAGGAAAAATCTATCTCCCTTGGCTACATATCCATCATAAGCTTATGCCAAATGATGCGTACATATTGCTCAGAATATTTGTGAAATTCGCTTCTGAAATTACACTTAATTCTCACATCAATACTTCCTTCAGTTGGCTTTCCTCATATCTTGTGATGAATAAAGTGGCATTGTCAGATTTTTCCGTTAAGCACTTCAATTTCATTGCAGAAGAAAAGTCATCGTCGGTCGTTCGAGGAACATTGATTTACAATTTAGGGACTTTAAAAAAAATAATTAGTTATGCGCCAAACATCCCCAATTCCATCAAAGAGCGTATAAACTCTTACAAGCCCGCTTCATCAGTATTTAACAACTCGAAAAAGAAACTCACAGCAGCAGAAAGAGTCAGGAAATACAAAATTGGCGCGGATTACAGCGACTACGTAATGTTTCAGATCTATGCGTACGTTAACGCTTGCTTATTGGAAATAAAGCAGGCAAATCAACGATTGAAACTGCTTCAAGAACAGAAAAAATTACCCGAGCTTTTTACATCGAAAGGACGTCGGGCTTACATGAATTTCATTGAATCGAGAAGCAGGGAAGGTTTTGAAAATGCCTTAGATATGGAACTGATCTCATTCGCTAAATTGAGTGATGCATACACAAAGATATTTCACCTTCAACAGGCAGGTTATGACACTAAAAAATTTGATGAGCTTCTAAGATGCTATAAATACACTGAAGCAAGAGAATCATTGCCAGTAAGTATTAAAAATAATCATAATATCACCTACCTCTTTGAGGATGTTCTACCTTTAGCGGTGGGCAAGAATAAAAGCAAACTCAAGTACATTAACGGACTCGGAAAGGAACCTGAACCTCGAATTCATGCACTCCTTGTCAAGGTAACGAGTAATTGGCGGGATAGAAAAAGCTTTAGCGAAAGCTATAAGGACTACAAAAACTACTTAAGTTCGAATTACTGTAGTTATTGGGCCTTTTATGGAGTTCGCACCGACAAGAGCCAACCTATAGCTACAACAGGCGAAGGCTTTCATAATTTACTGCTTGGCCGAACATACCATTTCGACTTCTTAACACTGATCCTTCTTTTGTGTGAGTCCGGAAAAAATCGTGAAGTTGCCTTAAGCATTCCCGCGACGATATCTCAAAATAATTTTAGCCAGTCTGTGTTAGAACTTCGTGCTCCTTTTATATCGGAACCTTCAGTGTGGCTCACTGGACATAAAGTTAGAGGTCACTTATCAGGACGCGGAGTACAGGAAGAGGATATTGTTATCCCGGTTAATACCCCCCTATTTAAATACCTAAGGTTGCTCGATTCGTTAAGGCGAACGACATTTCCTGACCGAGAGTTCCTTTTTGAGCAGGGCACAAGCAAAAGTGCAGGAAATTACACAAAGTTTCTAGGAAAAAGTTTCGCTGAAAATTGCTCAATAAAAAATGCTGAAGGCGAACCTTTATCTTCTATACACACTCCTAAACTTAGAAAGGTTTGGAGCGGAGAGGTATTATTAAAATACGTGAAAGACGTACACACCAAGGATGATCTTGTGAAAGCTATTGCAGAAGATCTACGCAACACGATCCCTTTGACCTATTTACTGCAATCAAGTAAAACCGAAGGAATGCTTAGCTCCGCAATTGTTGGACTTCAACTAAAATATGTAGACCACCACAGAAACCTTGCTGCTGTGCTGAAAGTAAATAATGAAACACCTCCCTCAGAACATAGATACAAACGCTTCCTTTGTGATTGTTCCGACCCGTATAACCCCGATTACGAAGAAGACTTAAATGTCGAGTATTGCAGACAGTTTGATAGTTGCCTAGGTTGCTCTAAAGCAACTATTTACGAGGAGCATTTACCCAATATTATCTACCGGTGTTTTCAATATGAACAGATATTAGCGTCCAACTCCGATCTTTATTACTCATACTATGAAGCAAAGCACCAAAGAGCTTTGCAAGCCATTCAGCGATTTAAGGACAAAGCTGATAATGGCTATAAAATCCATGAGTCAGCACTCAAAAAAGCAGTTGAAGTTTGGAGCGAACCTGATGCTCATTTACTCCCCCCGCTAGTTCACCCAAGAATAAATGATGTCGGAGTTAATTCATGAATAATGCCGCTGATAATCACCAGTCTCTTACGAATTTTTACTCATCGCTTACTGATGACGAGGTTAAGTCTACCGGAGAAAGTCAATGGAAAGCAATGTCGGACCTAGAACGATACTATGAAGATCTCCCAATGGAACAATTTGGTGACTCCAAGTTTTCTGATGACGTCTGGAAAACTAACAGAGATGGTGTGAATATTAACTGGCATTCAGTATTGAAATCCGATGAACGCAGCTACCCCTTTGTTCTAGCGACGAAGATAGCGCTTTACCAAAGAGTCGAAGTTCAAAAACTCAGTTCATCAGCGAGTGCAAATGGACTAATTCCCACGTTGAAGCTATGGAATGCTTTTTTGCGTCGTGAAAATATTCTTTCAGCAAAAACCAATCAACCATTCCTTCCTGCTCAGGTCATGACAAAAGAAAAGCTGGAAAGGATGTGCATGGAAGCCGTAGAGCAAGGTGCACTAAAAAGTGACTACGCTTTATTTCTTTGGTCATCACTCCTTCTTAAGCTCCCAGAGCACAGCTGTGAAAAAGCTCCATTTCTTCGATTTAACTTTGAAGTGCCATGGCACAAACAAAAATGGAAAGCAGGCGAGATATCGCCTGCTCAAGTTTATGTCAACAACTTGCTAGGTGAGTCCGCAACCAGATTGTCTATCCAATCGTTTGAGCCATTCTCAAGTAACACCGTAGCCAAAATAATTGATAACGCGATACCCATCATCACTACACACTCACACGCTATAGCAAAATTCTTTGCAAAAGCGCAGCCACTAATCTCAATACGCGGCGATCTGGAAAAAGATGGTTGTACAGAAATATTTAACAAAGAGCTTCAAAATTTGCTAGTTAAAACGAAAGGTGAGCATCCTGATTTATGCCCGTTTTTTGAATTATTCGATAGCACTGGAGTATCATATTCATGGCTCTACAGGCTGCATAAACACTGCCTCTCGGCAGCAGTGTGGATAATTTCACTCACGACAGGGTTACGAAATATTGATATACGATTATCCCTTAATAAAGAAGGGTGCTGGTTAAAAGATCCTGATAGTGAGATGATCCATTATATAGTCACTGATATTCAAAAAGTCAGTATTAATGACTACCCAATACCTGTACCTCCCATCACTACTGAAGCAATTAAATTTCTTCAGAACATTAACTTTTCGTCGCCAGATGTTGATAATTTAATTTGCCGACTATCACTTTTTGGATCCTCAAAATACTTTCATTTCAATGATGGACATCAATTTAATACGATGTTGAGAGATTTCGCCTCTGTTTACGACATCGATTTACTCGAAGGTTTGGAGAGCAGTGATAATGAGGACGGAGTTTGCCACCGCTCACGAGTAACGCTGGCCCAATGGATTGGTACAAATTCCCCTCTTTCAGTGCTTATCGTAAAGCGTTTATTCGGTCATACGAATGAGATAATGCCAGACCATTATTTGAAAAATAACAAGTTAGTTATTGAAGAGCGGCAACGCATTCAGCGGCTAAGTTATGAGAATTTAGCTGACCAAGCGAGTGACGCCATCATAGAAGGTAAATATTCAGGCGGCATTAAAGAGGTGGTTAATAAAGACGTTGTCTCGATAAGTGAAAACATCAAAGCAAATAACAAATCCCTTACGGCTGGCGAAGTTCGCTCAAATCTAAAAGAGCAAATTAGAAAGGTTCTCATTTCGCGTTTGGAAAACGGTGACATGCTTGGATTACAGACACCGCTAGGCTTTGTATGCATGAGAAGCCAAAAATCCGTTAAACCGTCTCCATGCGCTGTTAAAGAGCAAAACAATAGCCTGAAGGATGCAAATATTGATAAGCGATTAGCAAGAGCACTTCAGGGCAGCTCCCTCCCCAACCTTGATAACTGTCAGGGCGCGAAGTGCGAGCATTCGCTGCTATTTGACAGTGAAATGACTAGACTCCTGCTTGAGACATTTCATTATTATATAAACTACCTGAAAGGAGTTGGCCGTTATCAAATTGAACACCTCGAAATAGAAGCTCAAAATTTCATCGACCTGTACTATCAACCTCTCAAAGATGTTTACGCAGAAATCAAGCTTGAACTTGACAGTATTGAGGCAAACTAATGGCGCAATCACCACACAAAACACATCAACAAAGAATCGCAGCGCTAGAGAAGGTATTTTTAGAGCAGTCAGCGAAAGCTATTGCTGAGAATAAAATCCGTGGCATAGCAACAATGCAAGTTATTTGTAACATGGCTCAGGTAGACAAAACGCACCTGTACGGACACACACCGTGCTCAGCTGAAGAATCTAAACAATATGCAGCTCTTCTTGGCCGAATCCAGAAATTTAATGAAGACTTCCTCGCTAGAAAAAATGAAACTGTCAAACAAGGCCTTTCGTCTAACGATAAGCTGATGGAGGCGAGAGAGGAAAACCATAAGCTAGCATCTGAAATCATTAGTCTCAAAGCAGAAAATGATCGTTTGATGCAAAGAAATAACTCGTTATTAGCAAAGAATACTCAGCTACAAGCAATCGCCAGTACTGAAGTTTCACACGAGGAAAAAATCAAGCCGCTATTGGATGTCACCATCAACATTATCTGCCCAGATGCTCATCTAGAGCGTGACGGGCGCTATAACTTTAACAACGATAAGAAACGCAACGAGGCATGGATAAATGCAAAAAAAGAGTTTAAGAAACTCATGAAAAGAAAATTGCCTCAGCGCGTTTACCTGCTCGTTGGCCCACCTTGCGCTGGGAAATCGATGTGGGCAAAAAGCCAGAACATTAACCCTGATCGCCATTCAGTTATTGTAGATGCAACAAATTTAACAATGGGCGAAAGAGCAAGTTGGATAGTGTTGGCGTCTCAAGCCTATGACATAAAAATATGTGTTGTTCGCTTTATCGTTGATGAGATGACCCTGCGGTCTAGAAATATGAAACGCCACCACAAGATGCTCGATGCTGACGTACTTGAAGATAAAATCAACAATCTCGAAGAGGTCAATCCGGAGTTCGAAAATGTAGACGAAATATTGATCGTGAGGTCTGATGATGAATGATAAATCTCAACTAATTAAAAAGTACGACGATGAAGGGCTCGGGAAGCAAGAGCTCGGTAGACTCCGTAGAATATTACTCGAAGAATTGCTCGAAAATATTGTTAATGACTTACCCAATATCAAACAGTGGCTCGATAAAAGAGAAACTAAGCTCGACACATCAAAGCTTGCCAAAGCGATAGGTTACGGCACTAAGCCTCACAATATCAGACAGTCGTTCAAAGGTTTGGTAAAGCAGTACGAAGATAAACTGCCCAAAGGTGTGATAAAGAGTTCTGCACAAACGAATACTCAAATTCGCGATGAGAATATTATCGCATTCACTAAGTTTTTAGCTGAACGCCTTGAAGAGCCTAGCTATGAGTGGCCTCGTAACTTAAAGGGGTTCCTCTATCGAAAAGGAATTTGGGCCTACTTTTTAGATATCCCGCCAAGCGAAGTGAAGTTTCTGCCAGCATTTTTTAATAACGACTCATCTGTACGAGATCTGTTAGCGAGTATTGATGTGAAAATTGTCAAGGGGGAAGTGAAAACACTGAGTTATGAACAAGACTCAGCAATTGATGAAATGAAAGGAACTATGGGTGATTTTGCTATATCTAGCCTTAGAGCAAAACTTAAAGCAAAAACCGAAGAAGTACTCATGCTTCGTGAAGAACTCGAATCTGCCAAGCGCGAATTAGCGCAGCATAAGCAAAAAGAAAAAATGAGATTAACAGGAGGGAGGCAGGAAGCATTTAAATCAGGGAGTATTCACTGATGCAAGGAAACGCACAAGTTACCGGAACAGTATCTAACGTCCTATTTAAAGACAACCTTAAGCAGATCATTAAATTAAACACACTCACTGACGCTGTCAAAGTGATGATCAACTCACCATTAGATTTAGTCGAATTAAACGATCACATAATGGTGAGCGGAACATTACAAATGCATACAAAGTATGGTCAACAGCTCATAGCATCTGAAATAAGCCACTGTGCGGTCACACAAGAGCTGGTTAGAGGTTTTATAATGTCATCCTCTGGAGTGGGAGAAAAAACGACTGACAAGCTATTGATGCGCTTTGGTGACGATATTATACAATTATTAGAAAATAAGGATGTACTTTCCCTTTCTGCACACAAAGATATAACCAAAGCTGCTGCGGAAGTTATTTGTAGAAATTGGCACAGGCAACAGGGCAAAGTCCAGCTAATATCGTTTATGAATGAAGTATTAAATGAAGCCCCCCCTTCACTGCGTTCAAAACTCATCACAATAGTCAAAAGAGCATTTCAATACTATCGAGAAGACACTGAGATAAAGTTGCGAGAAGATCCATATCGAATTTGGTCATTTAGTAACTTTAGAAATGCTGATCTCTTTGCAAAAGCGCTAGGTGTTCGTGACGAAGACAAAAGGCGGCTTATCTGTGCAGTGGAAGATGCTCTTTTTAGATTATTAGATGAGGGGCATACTCGTGCCAAGCCTGAACTATTTGCAGGCATGCTGAGCAAGTTGATAGGCGACGATTTAGTTGTGAAAGCATTATACACCGCATGCGACTCAGAAACTGAATCCCCGAGGTTAGTTGTTACCGAGCCTATTGACTCGAACTTAACAGAGATTGAGAAGGTTTACGCAAGGCATTTTGCACTCCCTTCAGCTGTTTTGATGGAAAATTATATTAAGGAGCAGTTAGTAAATCGCATCAAACAAGGAATACCAGACATCCACGTCTCCAATCAAGAATTAGAAAATTATACGATTCCCGGTGGACATAAGCTGAGCGGAAATCAGCAGCAAGCTGTAAAGACAGTTCTCAGTAATGCAGTGTCATGCGTGTCAGGCGGAGCGGGAACAGGTAAAACATCGGTTTTGTACTGTGCTCACGAAATTATTACGAAAACAGGCAACCAAGTCTTGCAAGTAGCTTTGTCAGGAAAGGCATCAAGAAGACTAGCTCAACAGACTGAACGGGAAGCGATGACAATTGAGAAATTACTTAAAACAGTCAAGCACGAACCTGACTATCTTAATCAATTCCCTTTACCCTTAATTCTGATCGATGAAGCATCTATGGTCGACTTACACACAATGTATCGACTTTTGACTATTTTAGAAGGCAGACTGGCTAGATTGGTATTTGTAGGAGACTGGGCTCAATTAGCTCCCGTTGGACCCGGCCTTATTTATCATAAACTCATGAATTCTGAGATTGTCCCTACCGTTGAATTGACAAAAAACTTTCGATCTGCAAAGTGCATAAGTATTGCCGCAGAATCTTTAAAAAATGGAGTTCCTATCGTCCCGAGCAAGCTGGTTAGGATCAGAGAATGTAAAAACAGTAAGCATATGGTTGATGTCGCTAAAAAAGAGTACGAATGGCATCTCAGTGCTAGCTCAGTATATGTAGTTGCCGCTCGAAAAAGAACTGTCACCGACATCAATATTCGCCTACATAATTCCATCACACAGGGATTTAAGATGATTCCAGCAGCACCCGAATTCAGGGTGGGTGATGCAGTCGTCTATAAAGCTAACAATGCAGAGTTAGGGATTGTAAATGGCTCAACAGGCGTTGTCGCTGGAGGTGATGAAGATTTTATAGTCGTTCGCTTTGATGTTGAAGGGACCGTATCAATTCCAAAAGACGATACCAAAAATGAAGCTGATGGTGAATACTTGCTGCAACATGGGTATGCCCTGACATGTCATTCGGCACAGGGAAGCGAGTTTGATGTTGTTATAGTAGTTGTTGAAGACATGCCAATGGTAGAGCGTTCATGGCTCTACACAGCAATCACTCGAGCTAAGAAAAAAGTTATATTGGTTACTGCAAACAATAGCATTTCAAAAGCTATTGACCGAGGTTTCGCTGCGCAGCAGATTGAGGTGGGGTTTGATATATGAGCAATATAGTAGAGTTTAAAACTGCTGCGGATACGAAAGACGATAGCAGACAAAATACGCGCATATCATCTTTACAATCAAAACACGAAGTGGAAGTAATCCGAAGAAGAAACGATAAATTTCCAATGGTATTTGTCAAAGGTCATGGATTTCTTCATCGCCACTCAACAGACTTTCTTCTGATGCGCCACAACCATCCATCACTCATTGATAAAGAACTTAGCGCAACGACGATTCCAACTATTCAAAATAATGCTGACCATTTACGGCAATGGTTGAATGGATGCGCCATTATGAATATTTGCTATTTGCATGCTGATTACAACTATATGATCACTGTTCTTGCATTACTTAGAGAGAGCGGTGTTTCTGAGGATTCTCTGAGCCAATATATATCGACATGGCGCTTGTTTTACCTGTACTTAGATAAGATGGAAGTGCCTCACCAAATGATACTTCCTAGGAAAATCAAGAAGTCTAGGATGCTGCAAGAAGCTGATAAAAGTGGTGACTTCCTTAACTACACCCGAAATAACAACACGCAAACTGTCACTACCGATCCTTTAGTTGATGCAAGAAGAAAGAAAAGACTATCATCGTATATATCTCAAGTATTAACTAAAGAGCAAATGCGTAAACTCATCAATGAACTTAGACAAATCGACCCTGTTTATGCCGTAATGGCAAAGGTACAGTTTGACACACTTTTACGAATTAGCGAACTGGTGAAGTACTTTCCCCACACGTCTAATAAGCTAAACCCAAACTTCAAAACTTATGCACAAATGCATTTGAATGAAGATTTACATCAGAAATTTAGATTTATAGGGAAGGGGCAAGTACCGAGAGAAATAACTTTGGATAGAAGAACATTAGAACTCATAGAAGACAAATATCTCAATTCTAAGAGAAAAGGTTCTGACATTTCATTATACACGGAGAGGAAACATTTATTTCTCACTAAATACCTGTCGTCAAAACTGGGAAAGAAAAGTGAATTTACGCATAACTCTGATATTTTGTGGCTCACAGAGGAAGGCTATCCTGTCTCTAATGGTATGTATCAGGATGCCTTTAGAAGAGCTGCTAATGCATTAAAAGAGCGTGCTGCTATTCCGATTCATGTTCATGTCAGGCCCCATGCAATGAGACATACAGGAGCCACTTTAAGACTCGTGAAATACAGAGAAGAAACTGGCATTGATATTCACATAGATAATGATGGGGATATTCATGCGTTCTTAAGTGACCTTCTTGGGCATTCTAAAATGAACACAACGCATAGATATATCAGAACTGTAAGAGGTACAACATTTGGAAACCTCGCAGCAAAAACAATCATTAACAATGAAGAGCTTTGGGCTGAAGAGTTAAAGAATAATTCAGCTTTAAAAAGCGGTGTGGATGCTATAAAAGAAGGCTATAACGACGAAACCCGTCAGTAAACTATTTTATGGCCTTGAGGCCATGGAGACGCCATGCGCGTTAGCGCATCGACAGCGTCGTTAACTGCGGAGCGAAGCGACAAACAAACTTTGGGCGTAGCACGCCCTTCCCTGCTAAACCTTTACCATTGTTATACAAAACTCCGTACTCAAGTTGCCCAATCAGACTTTTTACAGCATCATAGCCTGCTGCAAAATCCGGTTCCGCTGAGCCATCAAACCAAAAAGCATGGACCAATAACCCAATTTGTCTGGACCACAATGTCAATTTTACTAAAGCAAATCGGTGTGGCATCTGGTACTCATTTTGCGCTTACTGCCGGTAATCACTTTCTGAAAAACGACAGCTGATGACTGTCAGTAATCAATATGTGCTTACCGTACCTGTAGAACGCCTTGAGGGCCTTCGCGATGCAAAAAGACTATCGTCGATTAGCGTCGGCCATTGTTCATTCCAGCCTATTTTAGCTGCTACACTTACAAAACGTTCAACGAGTAATTGGGAATAGAAATGGATCAACGTGACAGCAAGCCTGAAGTGACAATCGAAGCTTTAGAGGCAGAAATAGCCGATCTAATCGATGAGCCTATGCTCAGAGAAGAATGGCTTAATACCAACGTCCCCATTCTGGGATCAAAAACGCCTCAGAGCTACTTCAACACTCCCTCGGATAGAGCGAGGCTCATGCAAGTTGTGCTTGAAATGAAATTTGGTGAGATGGCCTAGGTCGCTTGAGTAACAGCGACCTAAGCCATTAAATGCAAAGTCCGCCAGAGCAGGTTTGATTTTTTGTAGTGGTGTGATTACCAAGGGATTATGTCGGTCTAATTACCGAGCGACTTTGTCGGAACTAAAGTAACAGTTGGTATTATCCACTTCAATAAATCTGTGAATATTTCTTTTAAGGCATGAGTTGACTG
>VMHT01171974.1_pt1 | contig 10914 bp, 8 predicted proteins | sample 4693611 | NCBI WGS metagenome assembly VMHT01 (sample SAMN12280063, study PRJNA550983) | marine metagenome | isolation source: seawater sampled from same location over 5 years 0.02-0.2 micron viral filtrate | place: USA: collected off the coast of southern California halfway between the port... ... | reverse complement strand
TGACAATGCTGAAGCCAATTACAAAAGGATGCAGCAAAACTTTCGTTCTGCAGAACAGAATTTCGAAATTGTGCAAACAGGAACCACTAGTGGAATTGGCAGTGCTGCCAATACGCTTATTCGTTCAACGGTAGACGGGATGGTACTAGATGTTCCCGTTAAGGTAGGAAACCAGGTGATTGAAAGCAATAACTTTAATGATGGTACTACTTTAGCGACTCTAGCCGATGTGAACGAGATGATTTTTGAAGGAAAAGTTGATGAAAGTGAAGTAGGGAAGATTAAAGAAGATTTACCGCTGGAAGTAACGGTAGGCGCTATAGAGAATAAAACTTTTAATGCAGTTTTAGATTATATCGCTCCAAAAGGGGTTGATGAAAATGGAGCCATTCAATTTGAGATTAAAGGAACTTTAGATAAAGCAGATACAACTTTTATTCGTGCCGGTTTAAGCGCGAATGCCTCTATTATTTTAGATAGGGCAGATGAAGTTCTGGCAATTAAAGAAGCTTTAGTACAATTTGATCCTAAAACGCAAGAGCCATTTGTAGAAGTAGAAACCGGAGATCAGCAATTTGAAAGAAGGGATTTGGAATTAGGAATAAGTGACGGAATTCAGGTTGAAGTGAAAAATGGTATTTCTAAAGACGATAAAATTAAGGTTTGGAACAAAGTACAACCTAGTCCGGAATTCGCCGGCAGATAGATTTTTATTTCAAAATGTAACAAGTTTAGAATTTCACAGACTCATCAACTACAATTCCGATTATGAAAAAATACAGCTTACTAACCATATTTTTATTTTCTGCTTTATTCGTAAAAGCCCAGGAAAATAAGGCCTGGACACTTCAGGAATGTGTGAACTACGCAATAGAGAATAATATTTCAGTAAAACAAAGCGAGCTCGATGTAGAACTTGCCGAGTTAGGAAAAAGGGATGCAATTGGTAATTTCTTACCAAATGTAAATGCCTCTGCAACCAACTCCTGGAATACCGGTCTTACCCAAAACGTAACTACCGGGGTGCTGCAAACACAAACTACCCGAAACTTTTCTGCAGGCGTTACTGCCAGCGTAAATCTTTTTGATGGGCTTAGGAATTTTAAGCAGTTACAGCGCGCAAAAATATCAAAACTTGCCAGCCAGTATGCACTTGATAAAATGAAGGATGATATCACGCTCTTTGTAGCTGATTCTTATTTACAAGTGCTCTTTAATAAGCAAAACCTGGAAATTCTTAAAATGCAAAATGAAGTTACCGGGGAGCAAATGGAAAGAACAGAGGAGTTGGTAGAAGCCGGTTCCCTTCCGCAAGGCGACCTTCTGGAAATTCAAGCTACATATGCTGATGAGCAACAGCGAATAATTGTTGCTCAAAATAATATTAGAATTTCGCTTATTAGTTTAGCACAAACCCTGCTTATAAAAGATTACGAGAACTTTGATATCGTAGAAACAGGTTATGATATTCTTGGCACCGAAATTTTAGATAATCCGGTAGAGGATATCGTAGCACAAGCAAGAGAAGAAAGATCTGAAATCAAAATTGCCGAAGCCAACAAGCAGATTGCTCAAAAAGATGTGGAAATAGCAAAAGGAGCTTATTACCCAAGCGTAGGAGCTTTCTTTAACTATAATACCAGGGAATCTGGACAGGGAAGAGTTGTTGGTGCAGAGCCAGATCCTAACGATCCAACCCGTGAAATTGGAGTAGTAGAAAGTACAGGAGATATTGTAGTTGCTCCTAATGTCTTAACCACTATTGGAAGTCCATTGCCGTTTTTTGAACAATTACAGCGTAATGATGGGGTAACTTATGGAGTACAGGTTAGCGTGCCAATTTTTAATGGTTTGGCTACCAGGAACCAGGTGCGAAGAAGCCAGGTGAATGCCAGAAGAGCTGAGTATGAATTGGAGCAGGCAGAGTTAGATCTTGAGGCAAATGTTTATCAGGCTTATGTAGATGCTGAAGGAGCTTTCGAAGCTTATGAAGCTGCGCTAGTTGCTGCAAATGCCCAAGAGCAGGCTTTTGAATATGCCACGCAACGTTTTGATGTGGGAATTTCTAATGCCTTTGAATTTAGCCAGGCAAAATTACGATACGAAAACGCACAAAGCGAAGTGCTAAGAACCAAATACGATTACATTTTTAAATTAAAAGTACTTGAATTATATTTTGGAGTACCGGTTACCGATCTTAAATTTTAAATTATGAAGAAAAAGACTCTATTTATAATTATTGGAATTGCTCTTGCGCTTATCCTTCTGCTTATTGTAGGTAAGAAAGCCGGTTGGTTTGGGAAAACCGGTAATTTTAAAGAAGTAGAAATCACCAAAATTGAACCTATAAATATTATTGAAACAGTTTCGGCTACCGGGAAAATTCAGCCGGAGATTGAAGTAAAACTTTCGTCTGAAGTTTCAGGAGAAATTATTGAACTTCCTGTGGTAGAAGGCCAGGCTGTAGAAAAAGGTGATTTACTGGTTAGGGTAAATCCAGATATTTATCAGTCTAACGTAAATAGAGCCCAGGCCGGTTTAGAAACTTCACGGGCAAATTATGCCCAGGCCCAGGCAAGTTTAAAACAAGCTGAAGCGAATTATAACCGAAACAAAAGTCTTTTTGATAAAGGAGTGATCTCTAAAGCTGAATGGGACCGTGTGGTTTCAGAATATGAAGTAGCGCAGGCCAATAAGGAATCGGCTTACTACAATATGCAGAGTACTTCGGCTACAGTAAAAGAAGCTCAGGACAACCTGGGGCGTACTAATATTTATGCGCCTATGAGCGGTACCATTTCAAAATTGGATGCCGAACTGGGAGAAAGGGTTGTTGGAACTCAGCAAATGGCCGGTACCGAAATCCTTAGGGTAGCCAATCTTACCAATATGGAAGTAGAAGTAGATGTGAATGAGAACGATATTGTAAAGGTTCAGGTTGGAGATTCTACTATTGTTGAGGTTGATGCTTACTTAGGAAAAGAATTTAAAGGAATTGTTACCGAAATTTCAAACTCGGCTGATGCTGCACTTACCACAGATCAGGTGACTAACTTTAAGGTGAAAGTTCGTATTTTAGAGGAATCATACAAAGATCTATTAGAAGGGAAAGCTGATAATTATTCTCCATTTAGACCAGGTATGACAGCTACGGTTGATATAATTACGAATAGAAAAGACGATATAATTGGGGTTCCTATTAGTGCGATCGTGATTAAAGATGATACCACTGCAACTGAAAGTGCCGATCAAAAATACGAAGCTGTTTTTCTAAAGGAAGGAGCAAAAGCCGAACTTAGAAGAGTTTCTACCGGAATTCAGGATGATAGCAATATAGAAATTACTGAAGGTTTAACCGAAGGGGAAACCGTTATTACAGGACCATATAATACCGTAACTAAAAGCCTTAAAGAAGGTGATGACGTTGAGGTAATTAATAAATAAGAATACTACAGATTTGGCTTTAATACTTTGCTTAGAAACCGCTACTACAAATTGCTCTGTGGCACTTTCACAAGATGGTGCCCTCTTAGCATTAAAGGAAGATAGGAACAACAATTATTCGCACGCCGAGAAGTTGCACGTTTTTATAGATGAAATTCTAAAAGAAAACAACTTAGCGGTGGGAGATCTTGAAGCTATAGCGGTAAGTAAAGGCCCTGGATCTTATACAGGATTAAGAATAGGAGTTTCTACCGCAAAAGGCCTATGTTTTTCATTGAATATTCCTTTAATTTCTATAGCCACGCTGGCCTCTTTAGCTGCGCAGGTTGAACTGAAAAAAGGATTTGTTATTCCGATGTTGGATGCGCGTAGAATGGAAGTTTATTCTGCCGTTTTTGATGAAAACCTGAAGGAAATAAGAGAAACTAAAGCTGAAGTTTTAGATGAAAATTCTTTCACCGACTATCTTGAAAAAGATAAAACAGTATTTATAGGAAATGGTGTGGAAAAATTTAAAGCTATTTGTACACATTCCAACGCTGAATTTATTTTAGATAAATTACCATCTGCAAGAGAAATGTGCAGTTTAGCAGAAGCCAAATACAAAATAAGCGACACCGAAGATGTCGCTTATTTTGAACCTTATTATTTAAAAGATTTTATTACTGGTTAATCGGCGGAGTTGGCACCGTTGTTTTTCGATCTCTTTTCAATCGTTCCATTCATTTTTGTTTGATCATAAAGATAAACATCACGTTGAGGATAAGGAATTGTCATACCGGCTTCTTCCAGTCTTATTTTTCCTTCTTCAATCATAAACCAGTGTAGATCCCAGAATTTACTGTTTTCAGCAAAATATCTCACTGAAAAGTTAACCGAATCGGCTCCAAGTTCAGAAACAATAATTTGTGGTGCCGGATCTTTTAGCACATCTTCCTGCTCTTCTACCAGGTTTCTAAGTACTTCTTTAGCCTTTTTTAAATCATCATCATAAGAAATCCCGAAACTTAGGTTCTCCTTCCTGGTGCCGTTATAACTGTAATTGATAATATTGTCGTTACTCAATTCACCATTTGGAATTACTGCTCGTTGGTTTCCAAAAGTATCTAATTTGGTGTAAAATAAAGTAACCTCTACTACAGTACCAGAAATGCCTTGAGCTTCTATCCAGTCGCCAACTTTAAAGGGCTTTAAGACTATTATTAAAACTCCTCCAGCAAGGTTAGAGAGTGATCCCTGCATTGCCAGACCAATTGCCAAACCTGCGGCACCAATTGCAGCTACCAGAGAAGCGCTTTCAACGCCCAGCTGGGTGATTACCAATACAAAAAGTATAATGCGTAGTCCCCATCTAATCGCATTTAGAGTGAAAACTTCTAAAGTTTTATCGTAATCTTTTTTCTGGAATAATTTATCTACGTATTTAACAATAATGCCAATTACCCAAAGGCCAACAATTAGTAGTACTATTGCTCCTATTAAAGTAGGTAAGTAATCAATAAATTTTTCTGCGTATTCTTTAGCAATGGCGCCCCAATCTTTTAGTTTATCCATAATTTAATTTGTTTTAAAACAAATTGACTATATTTTTTTTATTTATAATAAATTTCCCTGTTTAATTTTTGTTAAAACTGTTTTAGTGTTTTGATAGATTCTTCCACAGAATCTTTAGGGAGATCACATTTTCCATCACTGCAGATATAAATTAAATCTTTATCGTTTTTAAACCTATTCCTTAGAATTGATATTTCCGAAGCCTTTACACTACCGGCAAATATGGTATGTGGTAAGAATTCCTGTTCTAATTCTCTTTTTATAGAAATAGCATTTTTGCCCGTAATCGCAACTTCGTAAAAAGCTTCAGTGAAATTAAGCATCAAATCCAGCCAGTTGGCATAAGACTGCGGATAGGTTTTTATTTGAGGTTGGACTGTTTTCAACATTTTCTTCGCTAAATCATAATATTCCATGTTCCCAGTGATTTTAGAAACTTTAAATAGATTTTTAGCCATGACCGAATTCGAGGCCGGCAACACATTATCGTTTAACTCGTAATTCCTGGTAATTAAAGCTTCATCTTTAGAAGAAGTGAAATAGAATAATCCGGTTTTTTTATCCTGGAAGTCTTCTATACAGACCGTAATTAATTGTTCTGCAATTTCTAGCCATTTTTCTTCAAAAGTAGCTTCATATAAATTAATAAAGGCTTCGGCGCACAAAACGTAATCTTCCAGGTAAGCATTTATAGAACTTTTCCCATTTTTGAAATTATGCCAAAGCCGATGATCTTGCCTGAACTGATATTTTTGAAGAAATGCCGCATTTTCTAATGCTTTTTCAAGGAATTCTGATTTCCCAAAAGCTTTGTAGGCATCTACATATCCATTCAGCATTAGGGCGTTCCAGGAAGTCAAACTTTTATCATCCAGTCCCGGTTTTGTCCTTTTATCACGCTCTTGTTTTAGAATTTTTGTCCAGGTTTTTTTCTTTTCTTCTAATTGAGTTAGACTAAGATTAAATTCTTCAGCAATCACTTCGTTACTTTTAGATCGAATAAGAACATAATTGTTGTCCTCCCATTTTCCGAAAGGATTAATATTATAATAAGCTTCGAAAATTGAAAAATCTTCGGTTATTAAATCTTGCAATTGGTCTTTTTTCCACACGTAATAGGCGCCTTCGGTTTTATTCCCGGTTTTATCTTCACTATCGGCATCTAAGGCCGAATAAAACGCTCCGGTACTATCGGTAAGCTCCTCTTTTACAAAATCCAGGGTTTTATAAACCACTTCTTTGTACCAACTATCTTTCGTAAAAGCAAATGCCTTGCTGTAAAGACTCACCAATTGCCCATTATCATAAAGCATCTTTTCAAAGTGAGGCACATGCCAGCGTTCGTCTACCGAGTATCTTGAAAATCCACCACCTATATGATCAAAAACTCCACCATAAGAGATTTTATTAAGACTTAGCAAGGATTGCTCGAAGATCTCTTTGTCGTCTTTCTGCGCAGCATACCTAAATAAAAATGACTGATTTACCGGAAGCATAAATTTTGGTGCTCCTTGAGAACCACCATTTTTTCTATCAAATCCTTTTTTCCACTTTTCAAGCATTTTATCTAGAAAAGCTGTAGTGAAAGGAGTTTCTTCCTGGGGAGTTTCAATAAGTTGTAATTGCTGCAGTCCTTCTTCCAGTTTAGAAGCGTATGATTTCATTTCATCGGGCTTGGTTTGGTACAGCCCAGAGAGTTGTTTTAAAGCGTCTTTCCATTGTTCTTTTCTAAAATATGTGCCGCCCCAAACCGGCCGTCCGTCTGGTAAGGCAACGATATTCATGGGCCAGCCACCCGCTCCGGTCATTACCTGGATAGCATTCATATAAACCTGGTCAACATCGGGGCGTTCTTCCCGGTCAACTTTTATATTTATAAAATGCTCATTCATAATTTCAGCCACTGCTTCATCTTCAAAACTTTCGTGCTCCATGACGTGGCACCAGTGGCAGGCAGAATAACCCACACTTATAAGTAAGAGTTTATCTTCTTTACGAGCTTTTTCCAGGCTTTGTGTGTTCCAGGCCTCCCAGTTTACGGGATTATGAGCGTGTTGTAAAAGGTAGGGACTTGTTTCGTTAATTAGGTTATTGGTGAATTTTGCTTTGGGCATGATTATTTTTTAAATGAAAAACGCTCCCCGGAATCCCAGAGAGCGTTGCTAATTTTATAAGTGAAAATTAACTGATTTCAAAAGAGATTTTTACATTAACCCTAAATTCGGTAATGTTTTCTCCATTTACAAGTGCACTTTGTTCTTTAACATAAACCGATTTTATATTTTTTACGGTTTTAGCTGCATGTTTTACTGCTTTTTTTGTGGCATCTTCCCAGCTTTCGGTAGAATTCGCCAAAATCTCAATTACCTTTATTATAGACATAACGTGTTGGTTTTAGAATGTTCAAATCGATTCTCTTTTAAAAATACCGAGAATTTCATCGGAAATAGCGATTGTTTTAAAAGTAGGGGATTTCACTAGTTAGCATCTTTAAAATTTTACTCATAAAATTACTTCCGGGTAATTTGTTCTTACTTTTTGCAGTACATTTTTTAGGATAATTGAAAAATCGGTATGCTAATAGCCTGCATTTAATTAAAGTTTTAATAACCTACAAAAGGATATTTATAGGAAAAATTCGCTGAATTTTGCAGGTTGAAAGGACTTTGTTTACATGCAGGATGTTTACTTAATAATTCTGGGACTTTTATTTATTCTGGCCATTACAGATTTAGTGGTTGGGGTGAGTAATGATGCCATTAATTTTCTGAATTCTGCAGTAGGTTCCAAAGCGGTTTCCCTTCGTTCTATTCTCATTATTGCAAGTTTGGGAGTGGCAGTAGGTGCCATATTTTCCAGCGGATTAATGGAAGTAGCCCGGAAAGGAATTTTTCTTCCGCAGGAATTCTATTTTGAAGAGATCATGGTCATCTTTATGGCCGTAATGCTTACCGATGTTTTACTACTGGATTTTTTCAATTCCCTTGGGCTGCCAACTTCGACCACGGTATCAATTATGTTCGAGCTGCTGGGAGCGGCTGTTAGTATTGCGCTTATAAAGATTTTTAAAACTACTAACGATGTTTCCAGCTTGGTAGATTTTATAAATGTAGACAAAGCTTCTGAAGTTATTTTTGGCATTTTGCTGGCTATTGTTATCGCATTCGTAGCCGGCGCGGTTGTTCAGTATTTTTCACGCCTGGTGCTTTCTTTTAAATATGAAAGAAAGCTGAAATATACCGGGGCCATTTTTGGCGGAGTCTCCCTTGCGGCAATTTTCTATTTTATTCTTATTAAAGGGCTAAATAGCCTGGCTTTTGTATCAGATCATTTTGTGGAAGATGTACACAATAATCGCATACAGATTATTATTTTTAGTCTAATAGGCTTCACAATTCTCTCTAAGCTCTTAATAAGTTTCTTTAGGGTGAATATTCTTAAACTTATTGTCATGGTGGGCACCTTTGCCCTAGCCTTGGCTTTTGCAGGGAACGATCTTGTTAACTTTATTGGTGTGCCCATTGCTGCCTGGCAATCTTATGAAATATGGAGTGCCTCTGGGGTGGCCGCTTCAGAACTATTAATGAGCGATCTGGCCGGTAGTGTTACCACTCCTGAAGTTATTTTAATTTTTGCTGGAGGAGTTATGGTTCTTACCATTTGGTTTTCTGATAAAGCTAAATCAGTAGTAGATACCGGTGTAAAGTTATCCCGGCAGAATGAAGGTTCAGAACGATTTGGCGCTAATTATTTATCCCGAACAATCGTTAGGTATTCTATGATGTTTGGAAGTGCGGTTTCAGAGGTAATTCCTAAAAAGATTAGAAAAAGAATTGATGCGCAATTTGAAACTCCAAAGACTAAAACTACGGGGAGAGAAATTGCACCGCCAGCTTTCGATTTGGTGCGTGCATCTGTGAATTTGGTGGTGGCCAGTATTTTAATTTCCATGGGAACTAATTTGCAGCTTCCGCTTTCTACTACTTATGTGACTTTTATGGTTGCGATGGGTACTTCTTTGGCAGATAGGGCCTGGAACCAGGAAAGTGCTGTTTATAGGGTTGCAGGGGTGCTAAATGTTATTGGAGGCTGGTTTGTAACCGCTTTTGTTGCGTTTCTTGGAGCAGCACTTTTTGCTGTGATTATTTATTTTGGCGGGCTTATAGCTATTGCTATCCTTGTTTGTATCACCGCATTTGTTATTGTTAGAAATACACTATCTCACGCGAAAAAATCTAAAGCCAATAAACTGCAGAAAAGATATAAGCGTACCGATATTATCACCATCAATGAGATTACCGCCGAAAGTTCGGTGAATATTTCCCAGGTGATTTCAGGAATTAAAAAGCGCTACACCAAAACTGTAGACAATTTAGGATATCATGATCTTGGAAAGCTTAAGAAGAATAATAAAAAAGTTGGTGAGCTGGAAAGTGAGGTTGATGAACTAAAAGGTAATATTTATTATTTTATAAAATCGCTGGATGAAGACTCGGTGGAAGCAAGCAGGTTTTATATTCATTTGCTGAATTATTTACAGGAAATGGTAAACTCTACCCGATATATTACCCGAAACTCTTTTGATCACGTAAATAACAACCACAAAAACCTGAAATTTAATCAGATTCGTGATCTGAAAAAGATAGATAAAAAGCTTCAGGAGTTATTTTCTGAAATAAAATACACTTTTGATGAGCACGATTTTGAGCGTTTAGATGATATTCTTGCTGAAAAGCAACGATTGCTTGATATGGTTTCAGAAATGATAGAGAAGCAAATTAAACGCATAAGGACTTCAGAAAGCAGTCCTAAAAACACCAAACTTTACTTTGGGCTTTTACTGGAATCTAAAGACCTTATTTCGTCTACGCTTAATTTAATTCAGTTGTTTAGGGAATTCTATGCAGAAGCGAAATCTACGCTTTAGCAGCTTCAGAAATTATCCGTTTACTGCTTCTACGTAATCTACTTTTCCGCGAAGCATATCCCTTAGCATCGTTTCAATTCCGCTTTTAAGTGTCATGGTTGAAGAAGGGCAGCCACTACAAGCTCCCTGAAGGATAACTTTTACGGTTTTATTTTCAGAATTATAAGAGTCAAAAAGAATATTTCCACCATCACTGGCAACAGCAGGTTTAATATATTCGTCAAGAATTGCGATCACTTGTTTTGAAGTATCGTCCAGGTCTTTGATTTCCTGACTCACCTCTGGATTTGCCGGGTGGGTTGATGCTTCTGTTTGTTGAGGTACTGAAGCTTCGGCTTTTAAAACTTCTTTCCCATCCTGCAGGTAATTAGTGATGAATTCTCTTAACTCCAGGGTGATTTCTTCCCATTGAGCAACATCATATTTGTGGATAGAAACGTAATTAGAATCTATAAATACTGCTTTTACAAAAGGAAAATGAAAAAGTTGCTGCGCAAGTGGTGCATCTTTAGCTTCATCAATATTCTTAAACTCTGCAGTTTTTAAAACCAATTTTTTATTCGCTACAAACTTCATTACGCCCGGGTTTGGTGTGCTTTCTGCATAAACCGTAACTGGAACATTTTTTGTTTGATCTGCATCTTCCTTAATCACCACACCATCTTTATTTAGAAAATCTTCTATCTGGGCGGCAACTTCTTCCTGCACATCATCCCACTCTACGATATCATATTTTTCTATCGCGATGAAATTTTGAGCGATGTAAACCGTTTTTACAAAAGGTAAGTAAAACAATTGCTGCGCTAATGGAGATTTAGCTGCTTCATCTATATTGTTAAACTCGTAATTTTCGTGACGGGTTAAAAATTTGTTGGTTTCAAATTTTATAATTCCCGGTTTATTTGTGCCTTGTATATTTATGGTGAAATTGCTCATATCAATTTTTTTGCAAAAGTACTAAAGAAAACTTAGTTAATCTATATCTTTAC
>VMHT01145723.1_pt1 | contig 10914 bp, 10 predicted proteins | sample 4693611 | NCBI WGS metagenome assembly VMHT01 (sample SAMN12280063, study PRJNA550983) | marine metagenome | isolation source: seawater sampled from same location over 5 years 0.02-0.2 micron viral filtrate | place: USA: collected off the coast of southern California halfway between the port... ... | reverse complement strand
TCGTGACGGCCTGCTGATGTTGCTGGCCTTTATTGGGGCGGGTATCGCTGGATTTGCGGGCGCGTCCTATTTTCTCGGCGGCTGACCGCAACCCGCCCCACCATCGCCATAAAAGGGCCACAGGACCTAAGCAATCTTTAACGAGACCCTGCAAAGGAAGCAGATAAGATGGCGATTTCCACGACGACTTTCAGCGAGCGGCTGACCCGCATCGAACAGCGCGCAAAACGCGCGGACGGCAAGCACCGCCGCGCCAAACGCAGCCGAAAAGGGCTGATGTTTCTGGTGACCTTCGCTTTGCTGTTCGGCGGCGCGAGTTTTGCCCAAGATAGTGCCCCGCAGGTCAATGCCTGGGCAGGCACTGCGATCGAATATGTCCGCGCGCTGCTGCCGCGCTGAGGGTCAAAGATTTTACCTTCCCTTCACCAACTGAGTTGAACCGTTGTCCAGACGGGCTAACCTCTGATCGGCACACAGACGCAGAGGGTCAAACTCATGTTCAAATCACTTTTCACCACCACCGCGGCCATCTGCACCTTTATGGCCGCGCCCGCATTGGCAGCCCAATGCGGCAATACGGCAGATGGCTTTGATGCTTGGAAAGGCGCTTTCGCCCAAGAGGCCCGCGCCGCCGGAGTAGGCCAGCGCGGACTGGATGCCTTGGCCAGCGCCCGCTACGCCAATGGGACCATCGCCGCTGACCGGAACCAGAAATCCTTTAAGTATTCCCTGTCCAAGTTCATGCAGGTGCGTGGCGCGGATACGATTGTAGCCCAAGGCCGCAAGCGTAAAGCCCGCAGTGCGGGGCTCTTTAACGCGCTTGAGCAGCGCTATGGCGTGCCCGCGGGGGTTTTGCTGGCGATCCACGGGATGGAAACGGGCTTTGGCGGTTTCATGGGCAATAGCGCGGTCGTCTCCGCGATCACCACGCTGGCCTATGATTGCCGCCGCTCCGACTTTTTCGTGCCCCATGCCATCGGTGCCCTAAAGCTGGTGGACCGCGGCGCGATCACGCCCAACACCCAAGGCGCGAAACACGGTGAGCTTGGCCACACCCAATTCCTGCCCGGCAACGCGCTGACCTATGGTGTCGATGGCAATGGTGATGGCCGCGTGGATTTCTACAACGAAGTCGACGCGCTCGCCTCGACCGCCAATTTCCTGCGCCAGAAAGGCTGGCAGCCGGGGGCTGGCTATCAGGAGGGGCAGCCGAACTTCCGCGTCATTCAGGCATGGAACGCGGCGGGCGTCTATCAAAAGGCCATCGCCATCATGGCCAGCCGCATCGACGGCTAAGAACCACTTAATCTTTGTTAAGCCGCGGCGCGTCCCCTTGGGGCGCGCCGCTTGCGTTTGTGGGCTCGGCGGGCCTCTGAGCCCGTTTAATTCCCACAGGTCAACGGGTTCCCTGCAATCTTTTGGTCTGACCGGGGAACCGCCCGCAGCGTCATTCGTTGGACTGTAGATAAGATAATTGCTGCAGACGAATGGAGGGACCCATGCACGGAATTTTCTACCTCATCGGCCTGATCGTGGTCGTTCTCGCGATCCTGAATCTCGTATTTTAAAGGAGGTCACCATGCCCGACGACAAAAACACACAGACCCAAACCGCCGCCGCGAAAGAGCAGGCGACCGCTGCAAAAGACAAAGCCGCCGCTGCCGCCAGCAGTGCTGCCGAGAGCGCCAAGGCACAGGCCCGGGACGTGGCCGACACCGTATCTGCCGAAGCCACCAACTACGCCTACCAAGCGCGTGACACCGCCGCCGACGAAGTCAAAGGCGTCGCGTCCGCGCTGCGCACCGCAGCCGATGAGCTGCGCAGCGGCTCCCCGCAGGAGCGCAGCTTTAGCCAACTCGCCGATGGCCTTGCCGATGTTTCCGACACGATGCGCGACAAAGATCTGGGCGAAATGATGGGCGACCTTAATGGCTTTGCCAAGCGCAACCCGCTGGTCTTCCTTGGTGGCGCTGCCCTTCTAGGCTTTGTGGCGACCCGCTTTGCCAAAGCGTCCAGCGACCGGCCTCAGGGCGGCTATGGCGGCAGCGGCGTCGAATATGACGACGACGACCGTATCGACCGGCCCATGCCCGGCACGCCGCCCACAGGCGCCGCAAGCACCGTGCCCGGCCGCACCGCCGCACAGCCGACCCCGCAGCCTGCCGCGCCCAACGTCGTAACAGGAGAGAAAGCATGACCACCGAAAGCAATAAATCCGCCGGGAGCCTGCTGACCGAAGCACTCTCCCACGTCAGTTCCCTGATGCGCAAAGAGGTTGATCTGGCCCGCGCCGAAGTGAACGAGAACCTGAAACATGCGGGCGTGGCCATCGGCCTGATCGTCGGCGCCGTGGTTGTTGCCCTCACTGCACTGAACGTGCTGAGCGCCGCCCTCGTCGCCGCGCTGACCGAAGCCGGCATCGCCGCTGGCTGGTCCGCCGTGATCGTGGGCGTTCTTCTGGCCATCGTCGCCTATGTGATGGTCCAGAAAGGCACCAATGATCTGAAACTCAGCAGCCTTGCGCCGACCCGCACCGCCAAAAACGTCAAGCGTGACGCAGCAACCATGAAGGAGATCTACGATGACAAATGACTCCAGAAACCCCGAAGAAATTGAACGCGAAATCGAACGGGAGCGCGCCGGTCTGGCCGATACGCTGGACGATTTGCAAGACCGCTTCTCCGTCGAAGGCATCGCGCGTCAGTTTTCTGACCAGTTCCGCGAACATGGCGGCGACTGGGGTCGCTCCATCTCTGACGCGGCCAAGCGCAACCCGGTTGCTCTAGCGCTGACAGGTGCTGGTCTGGCGTGGATGATGTTCGGCAGCGGCAACAGCCGTGACCGCCGTGGCTACGAAGGGCTGGACCGCGACCGCGCACATCCCGTGCCGGTGCCGGTGACCAACACCGAAAACCGTCCCGCCGTACGCGACGCAGGCCGCTCCTCCGCCCCCGCAAGCGCCTACGCCTCCAGCTATGGCTCCGAGCGTGGCGCAGGTGACAATGTGCCCGCATGGGCTCGTGACGTGCACCATGACGACGATGACAGCCGTGGCTTGGGCGACCGTGCCCGCTCTGCCGCTGGTAGCGTAAAGGGGGCCGCAGGCTCCGCCGCGAGTGGTGTGTCCGGTGCCGCAGGCTCCGCCGCCGGTAGCGTCAAAGGCGCTGCAAGCTCGGCTGCTGGTCGTGCCCGCTCTGCCGGGTCGTCGGTTGCCAGCGGTGCCCGCTATGCCCGTGACCGCGCGTCTTATGGTGCAAGCTCTGCCGTCGACAGCATCCGCAGCACCGCCAGTGGCGCCGCCCATAGCGTGCGTGACAGCGCCAATGCTGCCAACGAGCGTGCCCATGTGCTGCGCGACCGTCTGTCGGAAGGCACCGAGAACATGACCGCCGAAGCGCGTGAGCGCATCGTGATGGCCCGTGCTCGTGCCGTCGATGCGTGGAATGCCGGTGGCCGCTATGCCCGTCAGGGCGGTGAGCGTGCCTCGGACATGTTCGAAGAGCATCCGATGGTCGCTGGTGCATTGGCTCTCGCAGTGGGTGCCGCCATCGGTGCCGCCCTGCCCCGCAGCCGCACCGAAGACGCCTATCTGGGCGAGCACAGCGATGCGCTCTTTAACGAAGCCGAGCGTATCTATGTGGAAGAGCGTGACAAGCTGAGCAAAGTGGCCAAGGCCGCCACGGATGAGGCAGGCAAAGTCTTGAAAGAGACGAAAGCCAACGCCGATGCCGCAGCCGACGAAGAGACCGCCGCCGACGCCGCCGTGAAAAAGGCCAAGGAAAGCGGTCAACGCGTTGCAGATGCTGCCAAAAACGAAGCCGACAAGCAAAAGCTCGGCGACGTGAAGAGCTAAGCGATACCATTGCCCGCTCCCGGCATCCGGGGGTGGGCTCCTTTTTTACGACAATAATTGCAAGTCAGAGGTACGATTATGGCGCGCGGACGTGAAGCGGAAACGCCGATGGAGATACCGGCCCCCGGATGGAAAGACATCCTGTTTCGGGTCAAGGACGAAATCGCCGCCGATCACGTGTCGCTCGTTGCCGCCGGTGTCGCCTTTTATGCGCTGCTGGCGATTTTTCCCGCTGTTACCGCGCTGATGGCGCTGGCCGGGCTGGTGATGGAGCCTGCTCAGGTCACCGCCCAGCTTGAAGCGCTGACAAACCTCATCCCCAAAGAAGCCGCCACCATCATTCTCGATCAGGCCGTTGCTGTGACCGGATCGGAAGAGACCGGGCTCGGCTGGGCCTTTCTCATCGGTCTGGGTCTTGCGCTCTACTCTGCCTCCAAGGGCGTTGGCAGCCTGATGGAAGGTCTCAACGTGGCCTATGATGAGAATGAAACCCGCGGTTTCGTCACCAAACTGATCTGGACACTGGGCCTCACCGTGATGCTGATCGGTGTGCTGCTCTTGGGTCTTGCCGCGACACTGGCGGTGCCTGCGGTAGTCGCCTTCCTCGCCCTGCCGGATTGGGTTGAGACATTGCTCACCTATGGCAGTTGGGTATTGCTTGCCGCGCTCACAACGCTCGCGCTGGCCGTGCTTTACCGCTATGGCCCCGCCCGCGATGACGCAGAGTGGAAATGGCTCACCCCCGGCTCTGTCATCGCCTGCATCCTGTGGATCGTCGCCTCTGTCGGTTTTTCGATCTATGTCAGCAACTTCGGCAGCTATAACGAGAGCTTCGGCAGCATGGCCGGGGCGATCATCCTGCTGATGTGGCTGTGGATTTCGGCCTTCATCGTGCTCTTGGGGGCCGAGTTCAACTCCGAAATGGAAGCCCAGACCCGTAAGGACAGCACCACCGGTCCAGAAGAGCCGATGGGCCACCGCGACGCGGTCAAGGCCGACAGGCTGGGCCGCGCCAAGGGTAAATAGGAGGGGATCCAATGGCACCGCGCGCACTCTGGAAAGGTCAGCTTCGCCTGTCGTTGGTGTCGATCCCGGTCGAGATATTCTCGGCCACCAAGACCAGTTCCAAGGTCTCTTTTCGGCAGATTCACAAACCCTCGGGCAAGCGGGTGCGCTATGAGAAATCCGTGCCCGGCATCGGGCCGGTCAAGGCAGAAGATATCGTCAAAGGCTATGAGGTCGGCAGTGACGAATATATCCTGCTTGACCCCGACGAAGTGGATGAGATCAAACTCGAGACGAAGAAGACCTTTGAGCTGGTGCAATTTGTCGACGCCTGCGAAATCTCTCCGCTCTATTTTGACAAGCCCTATTACATCACCGCCTCTGACGATCTGGCCCAAGACGCCTACCGCGTGGTGCGCGACGCGTTGCGCCAAGCGGGCAAGGTCGGTTTGGGGCAGGTCACCATGCGCGGCAAAGAATATCTGGCCTGCGTCAAACCCTGTGGCGACGGGCTGCTGATGGAGACGCTGCACTACGCCGATGAGCTGCGTGAGGCGGATCAGATTTTCACCGATATCGAGGATGAGAAGACCGACAAGGACCTGCTCGATGTGGCGACATCGCTGATCGACAAGAAAACAGCCCCCTTCGACGCCTCCGCCTATACCGACAAATATGCCGAGGCGATGCAAAAGCTTTTGGATGCGAAGGTGAAAAACAAGAAAACCCCGCGCGTGCAAACCGGGGATGACGGCCCTGCCGAGGGCGAGAATGTCATCGACCTAATGGGCGCGTTGAAAGAGAGCCTGAAGGAAGCGGGCGGTAAATCCAGCGCCAAGAAGAAGGCGCCGCGCAAGAAGGCCTCGTGATGGCCAAATCTCCCGACAGGCTTGCCGATTATAACGCAAAGCGCGATTTTAAGGCGACAGCCGAACCCCGTGGTCAGATCGGCAACGGTGCGGGCCAAAGCTTTGTCGTCCAGAAACACGACGCCACCCGCCTGCACTATGACTTTCGTCTTGAATGGGAGGGGGTGCTGCTAAGCTGGGCCGTCACCAAAGGCCCCTCCCCCGACCCATCCGAAAAGCGTCTTGCCGTGCGGACAGAGGATCACCCGCTCGACTACGGCGGGTTCGAAGGAACGATCCCAAAGGGGCAATATGGCGGCGGCACGGTGATGCTCTGGGACCGGGGCACATGGATGCCGCAGGGCGATGTCGCCAAGGGGTTGAAGGACGGCAAGCTCAAATTCACGCTGCAAGGCCAACAGATGCAGGGCGGTTGGACACTGGTGCGGATGCGGGGCCAGGAAAAGCGGGAGAACTGGCTGCTGATCAAGGAGCGCGACGACTATGCCCGCGATGTGCCGGACGGGCTGACCAAGGGCACTGCCCGGTCTATCACCACAGGCCGCACCATGGCGGAAATCGCCAAGGATGCCCCCGCGAAAGATGTCGCGGACCCACAGCCCAAACGCAAAGGCAAGAACCCCAGCTTTGTCAAACCACAGCTTGCCACGCTCGTTTCCGACGCGCCCGAGGGCGAGGATTGGATGCATGAGACGAAATTCGACGGCTACCGCTGTCTGGTCTCACTCGGCAAGGGCGGTGCGCGGCTCTATACCCGCTCGGGCAAGGATTGGACTGACAAATTCAACGGGCTTGGTCATGCTTTTGATCCGCTGCCCTGCGATCGCGCCTTGCTGGACGGAGAGGTCATGGCGGCCAAGATCAATGGCTCTGCGTTTTCATCGCTGCAAAAGGCGCTGAAAGAGGGGCATCCGCTGGTCTTTTATGCTTTCGATTTGCTGTCGCTTGATGGCGATGACTTTCGGGATGAGGCACAAAAAGACCGCCGCGCCCGTCTGGCAAAGTTGCTTTCCGGCGTGCCAGCGGGCGGGCCGTTGCGGCTGAGCGAACATGTTGTCGGTCATGGCCCCGAAGTCTTTGACCGCGCGTGCAAAGCCGGGGCCGAGGGGATCATCAGCAAACGTATCGACGCGCCCTACTCCGGCAGACGCAGCAAGAATTGGCTCAAGGTCAAATGCACCCGGCGGCAGGAATTCGTCATCATCGGCTATTCCCCCTCTGACAAAAAGGGCCGCGCCTTTGCCTCGCTCCTGTTGGGCAGTCATGAGGGGGGTGAATTACGCTATAAAGGCCGTGTCGGCACGGGGTTTTCCGAAGCGGTGATGGCCGATCTTGCCCGTGCCATGACCGCCCGCAAAACCCCGCCCGCCAGCGACGTGCCAGCCGAGGTTGCGCGGGATGCGAAATGGGTCCGCGCCGATCTGGTGGCCGAGGTCGACTTTACTGAGTTCACCGCCGATGGCGTGATCCGCCACGGCAGTTTTCTGGGCCTACGTCAGGACAAGGACGCCGCCCAAGTGACATTGGAGGAACCGCAGGAGGAGCCGAAGATGGGCGATGACAGCAAGATCGGCGGCGTGCAGATCACCAACGCCGACCGCAAGGTTTTCCCCGACGCCGGTTGCACCAAGGGTGACGTGGCGCGGCACTACGCGCGTGTCGGCCCGCGCATGATTGAACTCATGGGCCATCGCCCTCTGTCGCTGTTCCGCTGCCCCTCGGGGATCGACGGGCAATGTTTCTTTCAAAAACACGACAGTGGCGGGATGCCTGATGCACTGTCACGGGTATCGATTGAGGAAAGCGATGGCGACGCGGCGGATTACCTCTATGCCACGCGGCCCGAAAGCCTGATCGCGGCGGCGCAGATGGGCAGTCTGGAATATCATATCTGGGGCGCGCGGGTTGACCGGTTGGACCGCCCCAACCGGCTGGTCTTTGACCTTGACCCCGATGAGGGGCTGGACTGGCCCGACATCCGCGCGGCAGCCTTTGAGCTGCGCGACGCGCTGGCGGCTCTGGGCCTGCAATCGGGTGCCATCGTCACCGGCGGCAAGGGCGTGCACGTCTGGCTGGCCTTACGCCGGACACGCGGCTGGGAGACGGTCAAGCTGTTCTCCAAGACCTTTGCCCATGTCATGGCGGCGCAGAACCCTGATTGCTATGTCGCGACCATGTCCAAGGCCAAGCGCAAGGGCCGCATTTTCATCGATTGGCTGCGCAATGAACGCGGGTCTACGGCCATCGCGCCCTATTCCCTGCGCGCGCGCCCCGGTGCGCCGGTTGCCGTGCCGGTGACATGGGAGGAATTGGAAAACCTCGACAGTGCCAACGGGTTCCGCATGGGCGATATCGCCGCGCGGCTGGATCGGCCCTGCCCCGCGCGGGCCGTGCAAGACGATCTGCAATCGCTGACCGATGGGGTGATCGAGAAGCTGCAGGCTTGGTCTGAAACCTAGCGGTTATCTTTCGCGCACCTGCACGGGCACAACACCGTGCCTCGGGTGAGATTGGCCGCGGAGGCCCGCGGCCAGTCCAGCCTCACTGGCCGAGCGCTTGCCCCAGATCAGCACCAAGGTCTTCGACATCCTCAATCCCGACCGAGAGCCGCAGCATCCCTTCGGGGATCCCGGTGTGCGGCTCAATCGTGTGGCGATGCTCAACAAGACTTTCCACCCCGCCAAGCGAAGTCGCCCGGTGGAAAAGCTGCAACCGCCCTGCCGCTTTCAGCGCCGCTCCCGCCCCGCCTTTGACGACAAATGACAACAGCCCGCCATAGCCCCCGCTCATCTGCTGCGCAGCAAGGGCGTGGCCGGGATGGTCCGGCAGGCCGGGATACATCACCTGTTCGACCTGCGGGTGATCCGCCAGAAACTCCGCCAATGTCATGGCATTGCGGGACATCTCGCGCATTCTGAGCGGCAGGGTGCGCATGCCGCGCGCCAGCAACCACGCCTCCATCGGGCCGATCACCGCGCCTGCCTCGTTCCGGTCATCGCGGATCATCTGCCAGCGCGGCGCGCCTGCGTCATTGGTGGCAAGCGAGCCGGCCAAAACGTCGGAATGGCCATTGATCCCCTTGGTGGCCGAATGCATCACGATATCCGCGCCATGCTCCAGCGGGTGGCTCAGCACGGGCGAGGCCGCCGTGCTGTCGACCACCAGCGTCGCGCCGACCTCATGCGCGGCGGCGGCGGCCCCAGAGATATCGGTGATCCGCAGCCATGGGTTCGAAGGGGTCTCGATCAAACACAAGTCAGGCTTTTCGGCCCTGCAAAGTGCTGCAAAGGCATCAAGATCGCTGGCGTCCACCTCATGCAGCGCAATCTGCCGACGGGTGCAGAAATCGCGAATCCATTTCGTCGTGCCCCAGTAAATCTGGCTTTGCACCACCACGCTCGCGCCATTGGGCACGGTCCGGAAGACCGCCGCGATGGCCGCCATGCCCGAGGGGAAGATCAACGTCTCTTCGGCCCCTTCGAGCGCGTTCAGAATACGCTCCGCCACACGGGTGTTTTCATTGTGCGAGCGCAGATAGACGTTGTCGGGATTGACCAGATCGTAGTTCTCATCGCGCAGATAGGTGGTGGCAAATTGCACCGGCGGCACCACCCCGCCCGAGGCGGGATCGACGGCGCCCGCGGCTTGGGCCGCGATGGTGGCAGGGTGCAATTGCGATTTGGGAGGCTGTGCCAAGTGGTTTCTCCAACAGATGTTTTTCCAAGTGGTATACAAAGCAACAAGCCGGGGCAAATGGGATCACGGCCAGTGCTTTCACGTAACGCTTGGGTGAGCAGAGAGCCGCGGCCCTTGATCCACCGGCAGAACATGTCACCTTTGACGCACCCCAAACTGGAGCGCCCCATGGCCACTGAACGTATCACATTCCCCGGCCCGGATGGCACGGAACTGGCCGCCCGGCTGGACATGCCCGAAGGGCCGCATCTGGCGCCCGCGCTGTTTGCGCATTGCTTTACCTGTGGCACGGACATCCCCGCCGCGCGGCGTATCGCCGGGCGGTTGGCGGCGATGGGCATCGCCGTGCTGCGGTTTGATTTTACCGGGCTGGGCCATTCGGGCGGTGAATTTGAGAACACGTCTTTTTCCTCCAACGTCGACGACTTGATCGCTGCCTGCAGCTATCTATCGAGCCGCGACATGGCGCCTGCGCTGTTGATCGGTCATTCTCTGGGCGGAGCGGCGGTGCTGAAAGCCGCAGCGCAACTGGCCCATGTCAAAGCGGTCGCCACGCTCGGCGCGCCCTTCGATCCGGCCCATGTCACCCATAATTTTGCCGAGAGCCTGCCCGAGATTTCGGCCAATGGCAGCGCCGAAGTCAATCTTGGCGGGCGGCCTTTCACCATCAGTCAGGGCTTTATCGACGATGTGCAGGGCGCCTCCCTCGCCCCTGATATCGCCAAGCTGAAAGCCGCGCTGCTGGTGCTCCATGCCCCGCGCGATGAGATTGTAAGCATCGACAACGCCGGCCAGATTTTCTTGGCCGCGAAACATCCCAAAAGCTTTGTCACGCTGGACGATGCCGACCACCTCATCACCCGCGCGGGCGATGCCGAATATGCGGCAGAGATCATCGCCACATGGGCGGATCGCTATATGACACTGAAATCTCCCGCCCCGCCCCCCGGCGCGCCGGAGGGGATCGTGCGCGTGACCGAAGCCGACGCCGATGGGTTCTTGCAAGACGTGAACGCAGGCCCCCACCACCACGCTTTGGCGGATGAGCCGCTGGCTTATGGCGGCACCAATCGCGGCATGTCGCCCTATGGTTTTTTGTCTGCGGGCTTGGGCGCTTGCACGTCAATGACGATCCGCATGTATGCGCGGCGCAAGGGCTGGCCGCTGACGGGTGTCAGCGTGGATGTCTGCCATGACAAGGTCCATGCGCAGGACGCGGGCACCGGGGCTGCGGAGAAGATTGACACGTGGCGGCGGCGTATCCGGTTAGAAGGGGATTTGAGCGAGGAGCAGCGGCAGCGGTTGTTGGAGATCGCGGATAAATGCCCGGTGCATCGGACGTTGGAGCGGAGTTCGACGGTGCTGACCGAACTGCTTTAGCTACAACAGGTTTACCATCCCGGCCCAAGAGAGTGTCCGATCTTTTGTGTAACTGCGAACTGGTCCATGCTTCCTGAGAGGAGCAAGGACGATGACCATATCCAAGGAACT
>VMHT01093923.1_pt1 | contig 10915 bp, 9 predicted proteins | sample 4693611 | NCBI WGS metagenome assembly VMHT01 (sample SAMN12280063, study PRJNA550983) | marine metagenome | isolation source: seawater sampled from same location over 5 years 0.02-0.2 micron viral filtrate | place: USA: collected off the coast of southern California halfway between the port... ... | reverse complement strand
GGAGAGTCCAACGAACTGGCAGGCGCCGCACGTGTTCTGGACTTTGACGAACAAGAGTCCGCTCGTGGCATCACCATCAACGCAGCATCCGCTTCCATGGTCCACGCTGTCGAGGGAACAGACTACCTGATCAACCTCATCGATACGCCAGGCCACGTCGACTTTGGTGGCGACGTCACGCGTGCCATGCGTGCTGTTGACGGCTGCTTCATTCTTGCTTGTGCGGTTGAAGGACCCATGCCCCAAACAGAAACAGTGGTTCGCCAAGCCCTCAAAGAGAAGGTCAAGCCGGTTTTGTTCATCAACAAGGTGGATCGTCTCATCAACGAACTTCAGGTCACCCCCGAAGACATGATGGCACGATTCACGGAGACCATCAAAAAGGTCAACCGACTGATCAAGCAGTTCGCTCCTGAAAACAAGAAGAAGGAATGGCAAGTATCGGTCCAGGACGGAACGGTTGCCTTTGGGTCTGCGTATCACAACTGGGGAATCACGGTTCCTTACATGTCAAAATCCGGAATATCGTTCAAGGAGATTTTTGAGTATTGCAACAACGAAGATCAAAAAACACTTGCTCAAAAAGCACCTGTTCACGAGGTTCTCCTCGACATGGCGGTCTCAAAACTTCCCGGCCCCATCGAAGCCCAAGTCTACCGCATCCCGAACATCTGGAACGGTGACCTTGACTCAGAGATTGGTAAAGCCATGGTTTCGTGCGACCCAGATGCAGAACTTGCCATGATGATAACGAAGATCTGGATGGACCCCCACGCTGGCGAAGTCGCTGTTGGTCGCATCTACTCCGGCGCTATCAACCAAGGAGAATCCGTGTACGCCATCGGCGGTGCAAAACCAGAGCGCGTGCAACAAGTCGCCATGATGGTCGGTGGAGACCGAATCACCGTTCCCAAGGTCGTCGCAGGCAACATCGCTGCCGTGACCGGGATTCGCTCCGCAGCCGCTGGTGTCACCCTTTCTCGAGACAAGGACTTCACGCCCTTTGAAGCCATCCGCCACTACTCCGACCCTGTGGTCACCGTCGCTGTTGAACCGAAGAGCATGAAGGACCTGCCCAAGTTCATTGATGCACTTCGTTCGCTGGCCAAGGCCGACGCTTCGTTGCAGGTCACCACAAATCAAGAAACCGGTGAAGCTCTTCTGGCCGGTATGGGTGAACTCCACCTTGAGATCACCGTCTACCGCATTGAAGAAGAACAGAACATCAAGGTCAAGGTTAGCCCACCAATTGTCGTCTACCGAGAGGGCATTGAGGGCTCAAACCGTGGAAGCGCCTTTGAGGGCAAGTCCCCCAACCGGCACAACCGTTTCTTTTTCGAAATTGAGGCTCTGCCCATCGACGTCGTCGGTGCGCTGAGGTCGGGTGAACTCGGCGACGGTCCCGTCCGAAACAGCGATGCGAAAGCGGTTGGAGCCAAGTTCGGTGAATACGGCATGGACAAAGACACCATGAGAAAAATTTACGCCATCAACGGGACAAACGTCCTTGTCAACGACACCAAGGGTATTCAAAACCTCCACGAAACTCGTGAACTGATCATCGAGGCCTTCAACGAAGTCTGTGTCAAAGGCCCCATCGCTGACGAGCCCGTTCAGGGGATGTACGTTCGCTTGGTTGACGCGAAACTCCACGAAGACGCCATCCACCGTGGTCCGGCTCAAACCATCCCTGCCGTCCGAAACGGCATCAAAGGGGCCATGATGAGAGCCAAGACCGTGCTTCTTGAGCCCATGCAGAAAGCATTCGTTTCTGTGCCAAACGACTGGCTTGGTCCAGTAACTCGTGAAGTCACCACACGTCGAGGTATCATTGAAGACATGCCTTCAGAGGGCGCAGTAACAACCGTCGTTGGTGTGATTCCAATCGCTGAAACCTTCGGTTTCTCCAACGACATCCGTGCTGCTTCACAAGGCCGCGCCGTGTGGAACACTGAGAATCTTGGATTTGAGATTCTGCCACCGCAACTCTTCAACAAAGTAGTTGGCGAGATTCGGCAGCGAAAGGGGCTCAAACCCGAACCGAACCCGGAATCCTACTACGCAGACTGAGGCGGTCGCATGCGACCAGTTGTGCGTGGACTCCACGTCAACCCCAACGGTGGCGTACCCAAGCACCCGGTGGAACATCTCAACGTCCATCTCGACGGCTGTGAAGGGGACAAACAAAACAATCGCAAGCATCACGGCGGTCCTCAAAAAGCGGTTTGCCTGATGGAGCATTGGGTCATGGACCAATTGCAAAACGACGGCCATCCTATACATCCGGGTTCAACTGGAGAAAACCTGCTCATCGATGGAACAGAGCCGGGCGACCTCTTCGTTGGTGTTCGCTTGATCATAAACAACGTCGTTTTGACCATCACCGGGGATGCACCACCGTGCAAAACCATTCGCAATTCCTTCGCCGACGGGGCCTTTCGAGGCCTCAGCCACAAGCGCCTTGCGGGCCAAACACGTTGGTACGCAAGCGTCACACAATCCGGTACAATCCGACTTGGCGATGAAATTCAGATGCTCAGTGCAGACGAGCAAGTTGGAAATCGGTAAGTTCCCTGAGGGCTTTGAGCGCAGGGTTTTCTTCGAGTCGATTTAGGCAAGCGTGAGCTTGTGCGTGGAACGCTTCTGCTTTCTCCCTTGCATAATCAACCGACCCCAACTCATTGAGGGCCGCTAAACCGTCTGCTAGGCCTGCTTCCGTGACGGCCTCACCCTTCCCAAGCACCGCCAGTAACCGGTCTTTGACCGGTCCGTCGGGCTGTTGCATGGCGTGAATGACCATCAGTGTGCGTTTTCCTTGCGCGATGTCTGAACCTGCTGGTTTCCCAAGGGTTGCGGAATCAGAAAGGACGTCGATCACGTCGTCCATGAGTTGGAAACAGAGCCCGAGTGCTTTGCCCCATTCAGCCATCAGTTGGATGGTCTCATCATCTGCTCCCGAGATACGCGCTCCGATTTCGGCGCAAATCCAAAACATAACCGCAGTTTTCCCCTCAATCATCTCGATGTAATCGTCCTCTGAGACTTCAAGTCGGTCTTCAAATTCAATGTCGAGTTGCTGTCCTTCGCTGACACGTCGAACCATCCATGCCACGCGATTGACGAGCGGAGGGATGTCGTCAATCTCGACGTTCTCAGCCTGAACGAGCCGTTCAAAGGCGATAGCGAGCATGGCGTCGCCTGCGTTGATGGCTGTGGGGAGACCGTATTCAATGTGGACCGCGTTGCGTCCACGCCTCAGTTCGTCGTCGTCCATGATGTCGTCGTGGACGAGCGTGAAGTTGTGAACCGTCTCGATGGCAGCCCCGATGTCAAGGAGACCTGCATGCGTGTCGCCAACCGCCTTTGCGATGAGCCAGGGCAAGGTGGCCCGCATACGTTTTCCTCCTCCCTCGATAAGGTGCATCATGGCGTTTCCAAGTCGCTCGTGCCTCGAAGCCCGCAAACTGTCTTCGATTCGGTGTTCAATCAACGGTTTGACTTCCATGATGGACGTCAGAAGGTCAGCCCCTTCGGCGTTTGGCAGCATGTAAGAGACATCGCCCATGTCGTGAATCAGTTCATCTCCGAGCTCGGCGAGGGCGTTCTTGTCGTTGAAAGCGGTCCACCAACTTGGTCGCATGATGCGTGCAGCAATGCAGCGGAACCATGGTGCAATGGCTTGGTTGGCTTCACGTTCTTCAAGCAGCATGGCCTCCATTGCTTCTCGGTCGACCCACATGGTGTTGGCAACTTCGTTTGGGTTTGGATGGAGGTCAACGTCTGCACACATCACGATGATGTGGTCCAATTCACGCTCAATCCATTCTTGGTTCATTCGAGCTGCGTAGCGCATCTTGGTCATGAACACCATGTCATCGGTTGATACACTCGCAGGGTTGATTCCCAATTCTTGTTCAAGTTTTCGAACGGCGGCTCGCTTCACACCCATGGCGTCCCTTTCATCCAATTCTTCAGGACTGTGCAAGGGATGAGAACAGCAGGCGTTGGCCCATACGTTCGGGAAGGTTACCTTGTCTGAGGATCGTTGTTGCAGAAGCATCTCACCCTTGGTGTTGAACAACAACACGCTGAACGCCCGGTGGTAGTGTCCTGCGCCCTGATGAGCCTCAAGTTTGGACATCGGGCCGGTGACCGTGTCGTTTTCGGTCACTGCAATGACGGCCTCTGCCATCAAGGCGGCTTGGGCTGCATCCTCTTCGTTGAGGGAAGCAACCTTTTCGCGGGCCAATTCCACGGTGGGAACGTCGTCGATTCCATAGCCCGACATGCTTTCCCCGAATTCTTGGAGTCGCGGAGGCTACATGAAGAGTTCTCTACCGCTTTACGACCTTAGCGTCGTGCCGCGGACCTGGCGTCCCAAACAAGCGTCCGTGACCCGCTGGTCGAGTTCTCCACTGACCAGATGCACGGCGATACCGTGTTCGGCGGTTTGAAAACCGCGAGCGACTTTCAGTCCAATCCCACCGGTGACGTCCAAATCCGCCATGTGCAGACCTTCAAAGACGTCTTCTTTGGTCAGGATGTCGAGAAGCTTCTCAGCATCGTTTTGGCCATTGGGTGGCTCGCTCAACACCCCTTCGACGCCGCCCATGGCGAACACCAAGCGTTTCACGCCGCTCACCTCTGTTGCAAGACGATGAACGAGGTCATCGCCGGAGAGGATTCCAAAATTTACGGGTGAATCGCACTCCACCACATCGCCGTGCGTCACAACGACGATGCCGCTTGGTGCGGATTCAAAAACGGCAAGATCTCCTTGGAACTCTTTTCCTGTCCCACGTGCCCATTGGTGGGGTGGAAGAGAAACCGCAGATACATCGTGCTTGGTCAGTGCATCCATTACGTGCTGATTTAATTCAAGCATGTCGGACCTGACATCGCTTACAGCCTCCTCTTGGGTCATGCCTTCTGGGAGGTTGGCGTTCTCCACTTTTCCTTCAGCAAGTCGGTAGGCTTTGGCTTTCAGGTGTCCAAACGACCCAGCACCGTGAACCAGAATCACGTCGACGCCGTGATCAAGGCACGCTTGCAATTGTGAGGCAAGGCGATCCAAAACGTCCGTTCTCACGGTTTTCATCTCGTCTTTCTTCGTGATCAGTCCGCCGCCCCACTTGACGACCACTCGTTCACGCATGGAACGCCCAGTTCACCATTCATGATGAGGGTGCCGTTGATGCGGTGTAGCAAGGTTTCATGAGGAACCCTCTCTGTGTGGAGGCCATGGGCGAGGAACCGAGCGTCGAGGCGTTCATGCGGCACCTGCAGGTTTGTGTTGAAGAAGCTCGCACCATTGCAGACCCACGTGAACGGGAACAACGTCTGCTCCAACTCGAGTCCGCACTCCAAGAAGCCATCATTTACAAAAACAGAATAGAGGAACTTCATCGCCACGGCATCGATCCCATTCGGTTGGTCGAGGCAGAATCTTCGCTGGCTCAGCCACCTGCGCCCAAGAAGGTTGAGGCGTTGATGACGGGAAAAGATCGATGCAAAACCTGCAACGCCGTGCTTGAACCAGATTTGCCGTTCTGCCCGGCTTGCGGTGCAGAGCAGTAGCACGTCACTCTTCTTCTTGTTCCCACTGTTGAATGGTCTCAACAATCATTGGATCGTCTTCGTCGACCTTGTAGAGGTACTCACCAAGGACCTCGTCGGTAAGGAACACCGTTGTTCCTGCTCGGTAAATCGTGTGTCCGTCAGCAACCGCTCGAACGGTATCGATCTCCAATATGGTCGGTCGGTCGATGCGAACGTGGCCTGCTTCCATGGCGTTCTGAATCGTTCTGGAAAGGTGGACGTTCTTTCTGTCGCCTGCTGTCAGCCCGAACTCCAACAACGTTTCGACTTCTTCGGACTCGCAAGGGTAGTAGAGAACATCGGGAATGTCGTCGGTTGGCAGGTCCAAATCAAGTTCAATGGAATGGCCGTACGTCGCCCGAATCATGCCGTTTTCAACTTGGTATCGGCCTTTCTCATCTGCGTTCGCGATGGCCTCAAAGTGCCATGCTCGAAGCCAATGGTAGTGGCGTCGCTGATTGCCGATGGCCTCGGACAACTCTCGTGTGTTTACCCATCCGTTGATGTCCATGTCCACGTTGAATTTCTCTGGAGCGTGTCGAAGAACAAGGGCGAGAATGCGACCGAGCGAATTGGCTTCTCGGTCGCTCATGATGAATTTCCCTTCGTCGTTGCACACCGGGCAGTTGGTGCCTGAGAAGTGTCCGTGGGCTTTGCATTGTCGTAGCATGAGTTCAATGCGGGTGCGACTTGTTCAAGAACCCTACGGGACGTTTCGGGTCCGTTGTACGTGTTCTTCCTTGCCATTCAAGCGTGGGTATGAAAGGCCTCCACGGGTTCCAGTCAAGCATGGTGGACGTGGCCGTCATCGGTGCCGGGCAGACAAGATACGGAAATCACCCGCTCGGTCTGAAAGGCATGTGGGCCGAGGCTGCGTCCAAGGCCTTTTCGAGTGTTGACGGCGACTTTGAACCGACCTCCATCGATGAGGCGTTCATTGGGACCATTGCGTTTGGTGGTGCTCAATTGGGCAATACCGCAGCACTGCTGACCGAACATTCCGGCATGGACGGTATCCCTGTTCGTCGTGTGGAAAATGCATGCGCATCGTCCGGTTTTGCTCTCAGGGATGCATGGATGGCCATCAAAAGCGGTCAAGCAGATGTTGTGGTGGCTGGGGGCATTGAGAAAATGAACGACCTTACCCCCGAGCGGAAGCGTTACTGGTTGGGCGTCTCGGGCGACACGGAATGGGAGCGACTCGCAGGGTTAACCTTCCCTGGCACCTACGCTCTTATGGCTCGACGGTACTTTCATGAATTCGACGCCACCCATGACGACCTCGTCCACGTGAGTGTGAAAAATCATCTCCACGGGTCAATGAATCCAGCCGCTCACATACAGAAGGAGGTTTCCTTCGACAAAGCTGCAGGCGGCTTCATGGTGGCTGATCCACTGACGCTGTACGATTGCTGTCCGACCTCCGACGGGGCCTCGTGCGTGGTGTTGGCTGCGGATCACGTTGCTCGTCAATTCACGGACACACCCGTGTGGGTCAACGGTTCGGGGGCTGCTTCAGACCACCTCGCTCTCCACGATCGACCCAGTATTACCCAACTCAAAGCCACCCAAGTCGCCTCCAAACGCGCCTACTCAATGGCTGCCATGACGGCATCAGCGATTGACATGGCCGAAGTCCACGATTGCTTCACCATTGCAGAGGTGCTTGCCACCGAAGACCTTGGGTTTGCAAAGAGAGGAGAAGGCGGAGCGTTTGCCAGAAACAGAGAGGGCCAACTCAATCACGGTTCCACGACCGTTAACGCAAGCGGTGGCCTGAAATCAAAAGGACATCCGCTGGGAGCGACCGGCACGGGGCAGGTTGTTGAAGTGTTCAAACAACTCCGCGGTGAGGCAGAGTCCGGCCGACAAGTTCGAGATGCGGAAACGGCCCTCACCCACAACGTTGGTGGGTCAGGGGCGACGTGCGCCGTGCACGTGTTTGGGAGGGAACGCTCATGACGGCCGAGGTTTGGATGGGCTACCTGGTTGACCACCAACCCGATTTCACCGTGGTGCAATCGCCCTTTGTCTTGGATTCGGTGCGTGTTTTCGGCGCCGACAGCGACGCAACCACGTTGGCCGTGGCAGGTGTGCTTCATCGCCTTCAGCACGACGCGATTTCGTCGATTTCGGTACCTGAAGGCATGGACAATCTGAGTCTATCCAGTGCCACGAATGTTGAACTTCACAACAGCGAGGCTGACGGGGAGGCTCCATGGGAGGTGTTGATGAGCGATGAAGCCACGGTGGTCATTGCCCGTCGCAATGCTTTGGTGGAACTGCAATCCCTGGACGTCGAACTTGAGGTCGATCGAGATTTTCATGCGGCGATGATGGATGCATGGAAAAAGGAACTCTCGCACGCCCACGTGAGTCAAGGCGCCTACATTTCTCGTGCTCAGTACGAAGAGGCCGCCGTTTCGCGTCTGTCCATGCAAGGGCACGTCACCAACAGCACCGTTTCATGGCCGCCACGTTTTTCGCACGTTGTGGATGGAAAGCAACCTCCGATTCACCAACTCCAGCGGGCGGGGACGGTTCAAAGCTGGACGACGTTGTCCGCGGCTGGTGCACCCTCGGAATTCTCGTTGCGCGCACCGCTTTTAGGAGGCATCAGCACGGTGTTCCTTCAATTGGACGACGGTCCGAAGGGTGTGTTTCTCACCGTGGACGACGAGGATTCGAGCTTCAAGATGGACGCACGGATGGAATTGGTGTTTCGCCGTCTCTACGCCCAAGAAGGATTCGTTCGGTACGGCTTGAAAGCACGAGCCATCCACATCTAACAAAGCATTCATAGAAAACAAAGCACACCCGAAACCATGGCAGGCTTTGGTGGTTTGCGAAAAGGCCGTGAGGAAGCCAAAGACAACCTCGGCTACACCGATGGTGGTGATTGCCCGCGGTGCGGTGGGTCCTCACAAGACTCGAGCATGACGGGCTACCTCCAATGCACAGCCTGCGGCCACGAATGGGCTGATCCGACCCATACGGACACGCGGAAGCGCCCCACTCCACCCACACACCACAGGGACGCAGAAATGATTGAACAATTCAAGCAGGAAATGGCATCCGGTGAATTGGCCAACGTTCTGGGCATCAACAAAGACCTCTCGGGAGAACAAGAACAATCTCTGAAACGACTCGAAGACAAGTGGATGAGCGGTATGCAGGGGCACTACAACGCCGCTGCGGAGGAGCGAAAACCGTTGATGATCAGCTTTGACGACGATGACAACATTCTCTCCACCGAGGTTGCAGCCATCACCATCGTTTCCAATGGATTTGATGGTGGCGAAGAAATTCGATTGGAATACCCGGGCCGAGGAACCGAGTTCTATGCGTACAACGAGCGTAGTCCAACGGGTTGGAAACGCGGTCCCAACGCTGAAACGACGGCGCGCTCAATTGCCAACGTCATCAACCGTTCCTCAAAATTGGTCTATGCAAACCTTGACGGTGTTCGTATTTCGTTTGAACTTCGCGACGAAGGCCTCAATGCAGCTTCGTTTGTTATCTTCGTCGATGATCCGGGTGGAACGGACATCGTCGCTGAAAAAGGAGGTGTTGTACTTGACCATCGCGATTTTTCTACGATTCAGGACTATCGGAACGTGGTGGAGATGGTGCTCGAGGATGGGATCATCTCACCAAGTGAAGACCAGTTGCTCTGGGCGATGCGTGAACAACTGAACATCGACGAGGCGTACCACATCCAAATGGTGATGGACATTTGCGGTGAGAACACCCTCAAGGAGTGCACCTCGTGCGGAGGCATGGCGGAATTGTATCCCGAACACGCAGCCTGGTATTGCCACGCTTGCGAGGAGTGGTGTTGACACTTCCTCCTGTACGCTCCTTTTTCTATAGAAAACGGACGCCCCCCTCCGCCGAAACGTTTCAATCGTTCATGTGGGCACTCTTCATAAGGTGAAGCGGTATCCGTAAGCCAGTGAGCCTATGGCGAAAGATGTGTTGTATATTGGAATTGACTTGGGGACCTTCCGCTCGGTAATGGTGTCGTCCGACAGCCACGAAGTGGAAGAACTGACCGTGATTGGGACACCCAAGGACCCCATCGCACGAAACTTCCTCAAGCGAGATGTCCTCTTTGGACATGAAGCGCTCAAAAACCGCCTCGCGCTCAACCTTTACCGCCCGCTGGAGCTGGGTGTCATCAAAGACACACCCGAGGACCGTGAATTCATCGCCCACTTCATCACGCACCTCATCGGTCTTTCCGATCCCGAAGATTACGACCGTGTCGGCGCCGTCATTGGTGCTCCTGCAGAAGCAAGCCACGTTGACAAAACCGCCATTTTCGATGCCGCTGCAGGTTCCGTCAACTCCGCTATGATCATCTCCGAACCGTTCGCCGTTGCCTACGCACTGGACATGATCAACCACACCCTCGTTATCGATATCGGCGCAGGTACAACCGACCTTTGCCGAGTGTACGGAACCATCCCCGGCCCCGGCGATCAGATGCACACCGGCCACGCCGGCGACTTCGTCGACAACCAACTCATCAAGGAAATCATGTCAAAATACAACGGTGCACAGATCACCAAAGACATGGCACGACGTTGGAAAGAGCAGTATTCCTTTGTGTCCACTTCTGCCCCAGACGAGCCCGTTTTGGTGGACTTCTCAATCGAGGGGAAAGCCATGACCCTCGACATCACCGACTGCATGCAGCGCGCTTGTGAATCCATTGTGGATCCCATCGTCGAAAATGTCAAGAAACTCATCGCTGGCTCGAACCCTGAATACCACGATGAATTCCGCAGGAACATGGTTCTCGCAGGTGGCGGCTCCTCCATCAAAGGGCTTGGTGCTCTTATCGAGCGACGCCTCTCCGACATGGGTGACGTCAACGTTCACGTGGTCGATGACCCCGTTCGTCTCGGTGCCATGGGCGGCCTTCGCCTCGCCATGGAAGTCCCAGAGGAAATGTGGAAGAATCTGACCCTCGCCTCTCGTTGAATGACCCGATACGGCCGGCAGATTGCCTGAAAGCAATCGTTTCCTGAGAAACGACCTTTTACTGGCTGCTCAAGTGCACGTCATGCCACAACTAACCACCGGGGACAATGCCCCCGCTCTTGTCCTGCCTGCTATTGACGGTTCCACCTTTGATATGGCCAACCTCAAAGGAAAGAAAGTAATTCTCACCTTTTTCCGATTCTCATCATGCCCGCTGTGCAACATGAGAATTCGAAAAATAAAGCAACGATGGAACGAGTTTTCGAACGACACCGTCATGGTCGGCGTGTTTGATGCTGGAATTGATGAGCTCAGCAAACGCATGAAG
>VMHT01048404.1_pt1 | contig 10915 bp, 13 predicted proteins | sample 4693611 | NCBI WGS metagenome assembly VMHT01 (sample SAMN12280063, study PRJNA550983) | marine metagenome | isolation source: seawater sampled from same location over 5 years 0.02-0.2 micron viral filtrate | place: USA: collected off the coast of southern California halfway between the port... ... | reverse complement strand
AATCGGCAATTATCTGATACGCAGTCTTCGTAAAGTTCAGCCTTTACTTCTTTACATTGTATCGTTATTCCTTTTTGGTCTTCTCCTATCTGTCTTGATACTATTCTTTTTTGCTCTAAGCAATTTGACATTCCTTCAGTTGGAACGTACTCAATAACATTTCCATTACTTATCATTAAAATTGCAAATACAACTTCAATCATTAATCCCTCGCTTCTAAATCTATAATACGCTCTTCGTGAAACTGTAGCGTCATATCGTTTTTCTTAATATTTGGTATTTCTTCTTCTACTTTTTCTTTTAACTTTTCTTGATTAGACGATAAAAATTCCAACAACATAAATTGCTCTTGGTCTATAGGCTTTTGTGTAGATGCTTCAAGTAAATCTTGTTGCATTAACTGTAATTCAGTTTCAATAATATTTAATCGTTCTATAACTGAAAAGCCAAACCATGCAGAACTTAAAGCTAAAAAAATAATTCCTGCCATATTTTTAATCGGCATGGAAATTTCGGTTTTTTCCGATACGCTAATTTGTTGCTGTTTCATCTAAATCAAAAGGTAATTCGTCTACAAGGTTTTTTAAAGCGGAGTCCTCTACTGGTAGACCTTCAATGCCATTATCTTTTAAAAATTGTCTAGCTACGTTTAAATCAGAAGCTTTTACGCTAGGGTCTTTTACCCTATCTAATAATGTTTCAGCTAACTTTGTATGTAGCTCATCCATTAACTTCTCGGTTGTATTTTTCATGTACTAAGCTTTTTTAGAAGGAAAGCCTTTTTTCATATTTGAATAAGCTTTAGCTGTTACTGTAGAATTTTTCTTACTTCTTGAAATTCCAAGTTTTTTTCGTGCATTTATATTTCTATAAAGAGACATAATTATTCCGCCTTTTCTTTGTTAAATTGTTTTAAAAATTGAGCATGATTAGGGTGAGTTTGAGCTACAGCTTTATTTCCGCTTGTATAAATCTTTTTCCACCCATTATATTCTGCTCTTTGAGTAGTTTTGTTTGTCATTGGTTCTCCTGTTTGTTAAAATAAAGCTTCTCTTACAATTAAAACTAATTGTGTAAAAAGCATAAAACCGACTCCGTATAGAACTCGGTTAATAGTTTGAATACTGTTTTGGATATGAGCTAGATGGTTTGTCTCGATTGTCTTAATAGACTGTTCAATTAATCGAATATTTCCATTTATTTTTTCTATTTCGACATTTAGCTCGTCTACGTTTTTCACTTAATAATCCTCATTATTTCTCCTATTTAAAATTTGGTCCGCCTATCCAGACAACTAACGATTTTCTAATACCTTTTGTTACTGGTGTTACTCTATGCAAACGAAAGCTTGGAAATAAAACTACAGCACCTTTTTTACGAATCATTTTCTCTGGATTTCCACCAGTCCATATTTCTAAATCGCCACCTTCATATTCATCTGGTTCTGAAAGTTGTATAGTTAAACTTAATTTTCTAGGTAATTGGCCTTGAACTCCACTATCTGTATGCCAAGTATAGTGCATATCTGGTTCATAAACTGTATATTGAATAGCCTCATTCATACTAGATAAATTAAAATTATAAAATTGGTCATTAACTTGAATACAAAAAATGCCTAATTTATTATAAAGAAAACTATTTTCTTCGTTATTAAAAAGCCATTTAATTTTAGAGTTTCTTATTTTAATATCTGTTTGACTATTTTCTGTAGTAGCATTTTGAAAATCTAATTTATCAACAATACTTTCTATTTTTGTTAGTTCTTCATTAGTAAATAAATCATCGCAAGAAATAAAAGGTTTTTCTGTTTTATCTTTAAGAGAAGGTATAAGGTTCATTTGTTTAATTCTTTCTTTAATTTTGTAATTTCGTCTTTAGCTTCTTTAAGTTCCCTTTTTAATTTAGTTATAATAACAAAATAACCATTGTTTCCATAAATTTGATAATTTGTAAGATGCCAAATATCAGCCGACTCTTCGTAACGCATTTCAAGTTCTTCAATGTAATCGTCTTTTGTTTCTACAAGTTTGTCTAAGCGTGTTGAATATTTGAATTTATGACTTGTAAATTGAAGTGGTTTCATTTTTTTCTTTGAAAATTAAATTTCCAGAAATGGCTATACGCTCTCTTTCCATATGGTTTCTTAATGTAAAGTGAGGAGTATTAATTGGAAATAAAACTAAAAGACCTGTTTTTGGTTTAATTAAATGTGAATAATTTCTAAAACCATGTTCTACAACTAACTGCAACATACCTTGGCCTTCTATAGCTTGTAAATAGTAAACAAAAGAAAACCCAATTCTATTAGGATTATTTAAATCATAGTGAGTATGGTAAGACATGCTCATATTTTTTTCTTGAATTTTCCCCCAAACATCTTCTAATTCTATTTCTAAGTGATTAGGAAAATTTGCTACAGAAGAAGTCGTTTCTTTTATCGTGTTAAGTAAATCTTTTGCACTTCCTGTATTTGACAATGTATGTTCTTCATAAAAAGTACCATAATCATTTTTATTTTTATCATCTAAACTTTTTTTACCATCTTTTAACTCGTTTATTATCTCTTGTTTATTGTTACAAACAATTTCATCATTTACACATATAAACAATGGAAGTAAGGGTTGCACTATGTTCATTTCATTCTCCTAAAAATTTTTGACCATTTACGTAACCATCTAAACCACAACTCATCGTTAGTTTCTTTTGTTTGTTTTGTCATATTTAATAAAAGGGTTTACTTTTTCCCAATAAACAGGTTTATTTTGCAAATTAAGATTTTCTAAAACAGTTTCTAATGGTTGGTGTAAATACCAATCCCAATCTACTGATAAAAACCATCTTGATTTTTTTCCTCGTCTATAACTTTCAATAACTAATTTTAAAAAAACACAAATTGGCAAATATTTTAATTTAATTAATAAAGATTTATTTTTTATATATTTTGAAGGTAAAAATGTATTTCGTATTGACATTAAAAAACTTGAAAATAAAATTGTTGAATAACTTTTTCGCCATTCTTTAGCTAGATTAAAACTTAAAACACATACTTCACCCATTGGCGAAATGTCATAACCATTTAAAAAATGAATTAAATCGTGCTGTAGCATAGTAGCTTCAGCAAACTTATTAAATTTAGTGTTCTTTTTTCTTGTATCTCTATATGGCACTAAACTTAATTGAAATAAGTCTATTATATGGTCATCACTTGAAGACCATTTTTTAAACTCATATCCAAACGAACCTACAGGATAATTTTCTTCTTTTACTTTTAGTCTTATAGGTAATTCAGCATCATATACTTTAGAAGATACATAAGTTTTATTAAATTTTTTTAAATGTTTTTTTCTGTCTTTTTTATCTAATGTATTAACAAATTTAAAAATTAATTCTAATGAAGGTATGTCGTATAAATCAAGGTGTTTTGCATACTGCCAAACAAATTTTAAACGAATAAAAAGTTCATTCATAAATCATTATTAAAGTTGCTGTAGTGTCAGCAACATTTTTAATAATCCTTTTTTGATTTTTTAATTTTTTAAGTGATTGTTTTGGTATTGTATGAACTATATCTGAACCTTCTTTAGTAATTTCACAATTTTGGCTAAAATAAACATAACAAGCTTGATTTAACTCTTTTGTTTCTCCTGCAAGAATATCTATACTTTTTAATTTTACATCTACAGAATTATTTAATATGCAAAATATATTTGTGTTATCTTGCATAACTTCTATTGAAGCTCTGTTACATTTTAGTTCCCAACTTATTGATATAGGTGTCCAATCATTTAATACATTAGGGTATTCTAATTCATAACTTATTGAATTTTCAGTTTCAGTACACACAATAAATTGTTGCTCTGCATTATTACTTTCCATCAAAGATTTCCATTGGTTTACATCATCTTGAGTAATCCCTTCGTCATCTTCCCATTGATAAGTAACTTTAATTTTACCTTCTACAAAAATAAGTTTATTTAAGCGTTTATGAATTTTATTGTTATCTGGGTAATATTCTACTTCATCTAATCGAGGTTGCTCAGTCCATAAATGCCTTACAATACTGTCTCCTGTGTTGCCTTGTAGTACCGCATATTGAAATTTATTTTCTATGTTTTTTGCAAGTGTTGTTGGAATATCAAATTTCATATTTCTTCTACACTTTCTTCTTCTAAATCTTTTTTTGCTACATAAATGTTATGCAAATTATTTACAGTTCCTTTTAACTTTTCAATAATTTCATCTGCGTCTGCATAAGGCATTAATAAATGTGATTCATTATTTTCTTTTATAGTTTTTATTTTGCTCATTTATCCTCCGTAACAAGTTACCGTTCCAGTTGGAAAACCTAATACGCCACTTCCACTATAGTTTGTAACACTACTTCCAGAATTTTGAGTAGTTACGCCATTACTTCTGTAATAAATATTGCCTCCTAGATTAAGATAAGTCCAATCTGCTGTACCTTCAACAGTAATTGAAAAAGTTGCAGAATTAAATTTATCTGCAGGATTTCCTTGACACCCAAATACATTTTTTCCATTTATTAAAGCGTAGTCAGGTTCATCAGGTTGAGCAGAAAAATCCACTATATCACCATGGTTTACGTATTCCCCATTATACAAATAATAACTTATGGACATAAATGTAGTTTTACCAGTCGTTGCATGAAAAGTTCCTCTTAAATCATTCATACTAATTGCACCGCTTGGTATATTAGCCATTAATCTAGGTTCTGAATCAGCTATAGAAATTGCACCAGAACCTCCAAAAGCTGTACGAACATCACTAAAACTAGCTGAACCACTATTAGGTACGTTATTACTCATTAAACCTCCTTACAACATTTACAATTACACTTTTTTTCGTCTAATTCTTTGATTGCTTGTACTAAAAGGGGTACTAATTTGTCATACCATACTGTTAAATACTTATTGTCTATTGGAGCTTCAGTAACAACTTCTGGTAAAACAGCTTGTACTTCTTGAGCATTTAAACCTACTTGTCTTTTGTCATTGTTATAACCAAGTGATTTAGCTGTTTCATTTTCTTTAAAATAGTAACCTCCTAATGCTTTTACTTTGTCTAAAGCATTATCTATTGGTCCTTCAAAATCTTTTAATCTTTCATCTGAATAGTATGCAGTAATATTATTTGTAGCTCGGATTTCTCCAGTAGTACCAGAAGCTCCAGTACCAACACCTAAAGAAGTCATTTGATACGCAGTATTTGTTATAGTGCCACTTGGTCCAGTAGGTCCAGTTGGTCCTGTAGGACCAGTAGGTCCAGTTCCACCACTAGGTCCAGTTGGTCCAGTTCCGCCACTAGGTCCTGCAGGTCCACTAGGTCCAGTTGGCCCAGTACCCCCATCATTACCATTAGCACCAGAAGGTCCAGTCGGTCCTGTAGGTCCTGTAGGTCCTGTAGCTCCATTATTACCATCAGCACCATCATTTCCGTCTGCTCCTGCAGGTCCAGTAGGTCCAGTTGGTCCTGTAGCTCCGTTGCTACCATCAGCACCATCATTTCCATCAGCACCAGAAGGTCCTGTAGGTCCAGTAGGCCCAGTAGGTCCTGTAGGTCCAGTTGGACCATCTGCCCCATTACTTCCTGTAGTTCCATTACTACCTGCAGGTCCAGTAGGTCCAGTTGGTCCAGTTGGTCCTGCTAAAGCTACGTTTGAAATAGTTCCTTTTCTTATTGCTCCTGCGGAAGTATCGTAAACTGCAATTACATCATCAGTTGCAAAACTTGTTTCTGTAGTATGTGCTGATACAACATCGCCTGCTATACTTCCTGTAACTGTAATTCCACTTGAACTTGTTTCAAGTTTTTTAGAAGTATCGTAATAAAGATTTACTACGCCATCTTGAGCAAAGTAAATTCCGTTTTCGCTACCTGCACTATTTTTAATTTTTAATTCATCAGCCCTAATTTCTAAAGCACCAGTTCCAACATCTGCAATAATGCTTTCTGAACCAGTATGATAAATCTGTAAATCATTAGATGCACCAAACTTAGCTAATACATTATCACCATGTGCTAAATCACCAGTCATCGTGCCACCAGTAGTTAGCAACGCATTTGTAGGTGTTGGTCCAGTAGGTCCAGTAGCTCCTTGAGGTCCTGTAGGTCCATCTGGTCCTGTAGGTCCTGCAGGTCCAGTTGGTCCATCTGGCCCAGTAGGTCCTGTAGCTCCATCGTTTCCGTTAGAACCAGTAGGTCCTGTAGGTCCAGTAGGTCCTAAAGGTCCTGTCGGTCCTTCTGGCCCTGTCGGTCCAGTTGCACCATCATTTCCGTTTGCCCCATCACTTCCGTTTACACCTGCAGGTCCAGTTGGTCCTGTTAATCCTGTAGGTCCAGTTGGTCCGTCTGGTCCTGTCGAACCAGTAGGTCCTGTAGGTCCATCTGGCCCTGTAGGTCCTTGAAGTCCTGTAGGTCCTGTCGGTCCTGTTAAACCAGTAGGTCCTGTAGGTCCGTCTGGTCCAGTTGGCCCTGCAACTCCTTGAGGTCCTGTAGGTCCTAAAGGTCCTGTCGAACCAGTAGGTCCAGTCGGTCCTGTAGTTCCTTGAGGTCCAGTTGGGCCTGTAGCTCCAACTAAGCCACCCCAACTTGAGCCATCATAATATTTAATTTCATTAGACGTAGTATTAAAGAATAAATCTCCTGCATCTAAAGAAGCTGTAGGGTCTGAACTTCCTATTCTATAGGTATCAGCAAAATTATTTACATTACTTAAATTTGTTGCAACTTTATTAATATTTGTAATTGCATTACTTACATTTGTTACGTTGCTTGATATACCACTTACTGCGGTTACATCACCAGAAATTGAATTTACATTACTAATTGCACTAGAAATACTTGCTAGAGAAGTAATATTACTTGCATTTGAATTGACTGAAGTTACATCGGAACTAATTGAAGATAAGTTACTTACAGCACTTGAAATACCAGAAACAGTTGAGACATCACTTGCTATGGTATTTACACCAGTTATATCTGAAGCTATTGCACTTAGACTTGTTATGTTACCACTTATTCCTGCTAGTGTTGTAACTTGAGAGCTTATAGCACCAAGAGTATTTACATCTGTTATATTATTAGCAACTGTATCTATTTCAGAAGTTGTTTCGTTTAAATCGTCTGCTACAGTTTCAATTTCAGATACAGCTTCAAGTAAATCATCTGCAACTTTTACAACTTTAGTAATATCTGTCGCTACTGTATTTACTGCAGTTATATTTCCTGCAACTGTATTAATATTGGTACTGTTTGATGCAACTGCATTAATATTACTGGCATTTGTATTAACAGCTAACAAATTAGCTAAGTTAGAATTAAGAGACGTTAAAACAGCTTTATCAGAAGTTGTAAGCCAAGTGTTTTCTAAGTAGTTTTTTGTAGCAACATCTTGATTGCTTGTAGGGTCTCCTACATTAATTATTCTTTTACTTTGAGCATCCCATACTCCAGAATTATTTAATTGAATTGTATCTTGAGTTCTATCGAAGTTTTCTTGTACTGTAAAAAAGTTTTGATTAGCTGAAGTATCTAAATCACTTTCACTTAATACTGAACCATCTTGAAAATCTACAAGTCGTGCTGTATTAGACGTTGTACGCTGAATTTTGACTACACTATTTAATGCAGGTACGCTTGTTGTTTGAATTAATTGTGCATTAACAAAAGTAAAGCTAGTATCTTCTACTCCATCAATAAAGACATGAACATCTGATTGATTAATGTAATTAAATGTTACGCTAAATTGATTTGTGCTTCCGTTACCTGTATAGTTTACATAAGATAAAGCCATGTAGCCATCTTTCCTTTTCTTTTAAATTGTTGATTGATTATTCTAGACCGAGGTATTCTAGTCCAGATTGTGTTTCATTTACTTTGTCAATATTTTTATCTATATCAAAAGCTTTTCTTAAAGTTCCGCCATTTTCATTTGTAAAGGCGTTTGAATTTTTAATTTCTCTTTTTGCAAATTCTCTAAATTCTCTTATATACTTTTTTAACATTTCACCTTTAGTACCACTAATTGTCATATCACCTCTTACTTCTAATTTATCAGTAAGTTCATTTTGATAAGTGTCGCTTTTAATAATAGCTTCAAGAGTTTCTTTTAGTGTTAAATTTTTTCCGTTGTAATTTAATTTACCATCTTTAAGTAAAAGATTCATAGCATAGTGAGACGTTGCACCTTTTGGTATTTCTATATCACCAATTTTTACAGCTTCTTTTGTAGTGTACTCTAATAAATCTACATTCCCATTTATACCCATTGTTGTATCTAAAGGAGTAAAAGGCTCTTTTAATCTTGCAAATTCTTGAATTACAATATCATCTAAATTTTTACTTTTAGAAAATGGAACAGGATTTAGTAACCCTTCCCAATAAGTGTTTGCTCTATCTATAATAGAACCATCGGCTCTAAATTTAGGCTCTAAATCTCGGTTATAAAAAGGTATTCCAGATTTAAAACCATCCCATATACTTCTTATTTCTCTATAATGAGGGTCTCTAATTATATTTTTAATAACATTAGGTACGAATCCGCTAGCTTTAGATTTCATTAAAGCTTCAAATTTATTTGGATTATCTCCATTTACAGCATCAAGTATATCTGTCAGTCCTTTTAAATATGTTTTTGAAGTTAAGTTTTTCGCTACAGCGTTTAGTCCATCAAAAGCTATTGCTTGAAATCCAGATTCTTCAGTTGGTGTATACTGTTTCATAAACTCTGTAGCATCCATATTAGTCATACCAGAAGTTTCCATTACATACGTTATTGCCATGTAAATTGCTGTATCATGTTCTTCTTCTGATAATTCTTCTTTTATTTCAGCAAAATCTCCCCATATACCGAAAAACATACCCCAAGGGTCGAGACGTTCAAAAGGAACATATCTACTTCCAATTTTAAAAGAATAGGGTTTCCATCCTGCGTCTCTTTGTTGTTGATTAATTTGACGATTGCTATGCCCTCCTCCAGTAATTTTTCCAGAAAATGCTAATTGGTAAGCACTAAAACATATTACACTTCCCATAGCAAATTGCCCTCTTGCCATAGCTTGCTGTGAAGGAGTTCCTTTTAATAATTTTTCCCTAAATTCTCTTTGAGCCATATTTAATAATGGAGTTCGTTTCCAAACTTCTCGCATAATATTAACTGGGGTACGAATAAAAGGGATAAACTGCCTTAGTATAGGAGCATCATTTACAAAATCTTGAACTTTAGCTCCATATTTAGACCTAGATTCTTTAACATATTTATTTTGTTTGCTGTCAAAAAATCTTATCTTATCATCTAAACTTTTAGTAAATGTATTAGTTTGTGCATAGTCTAAAGCATAATCATTTAGACCTCTGCCTGTATTAACACCATTAACAATTTTCCCATTTTCATCGAAAGATTTAGCAAACATATCTTCAACATCTTCTGCCATTTCTTTTGTATTTTTGTATGCACCTGTTTTATATTTAGCTCTAGCTAGTTGCATCGCTCTTGCATACATTTTAGCTCTATAATTCATTTGTTTAAAAAATTCATCTTCAGCACCTAAAAATCTGGATGGTGTTCTTACACCTTCTCCTACTTTATCTAAATTAACCATTCCAAATTTACCTTTAATGGCTTTTTTGTAATCCATGTCTAATTTAGTTACATCATCAAGGTAATTTTCTCCTGTCTTTAATGAATGATAAGCTACAGTAAAAGCATCTCCCATATATTTCCAAACACCGACATAAGTATCTATTCCTTCTCTTACTAATCTTCCATCACCTTTTAATACACCTCCCATCATCATTTCAGTAGGTGTAACTAGCATTTGAATTAAATTGGAAGTCATGTTTACTAAATGAGTTTTGGGATTTGATAAAATAAAATTTACAAAAGCCTCATTTATAGCATTTATAAAAGCTCCACCTTTAGTTAAACCAGATAAACGAGCTACTGCACTAACAAATTTATTTAACCTACCAGTATCACCATCAGCTAATTGTTGTATTCTTTTAATAATTAAATCTTCAGCTTCTTTTGTTGGAATCCAATCTATTTCTCTTTTAATATTACTTAATGAGGCTAATATATCAGACGATAAATCAACTGAACCTTCTACTCTTTGTTTTTGAACATTTAAAACTCTTGAACTTTTACTAACTATAGTATCTAAAGATTGTGAAAGAGCTTCAAATTGAAAATAAAGTTTAAAAAATTCTTCTTTTGTTGCAGTACCATATTTAATTCTCATACCAGTAGTCAATAAAGCATCTGCCATAGATATTTGCATTATATGACCTGCAAGAACTTTAACTTCTGCATCCGCCATTTCAGTCGCTAATCTATTTAAGTGTATTTGAATTACTTCTGGAGTTTTACCTAATTTTACAGCTAAGATTAAAGCTTCTTCATTAGTTCTTTTTGTATCTTTTAAATTTCTAGCTAGTTTATCTGTAAGTTGATTTAAAATTAATAAATTACCATTAGTACCATTTTTAGCCCATTGACCAGAAGCAAAAGTTTTATCTAAAATATCTTTTAAAGCCCATTTTTGACCAGTTGCAGGGTTTACATCCCCTCTTCTCCATGCGTCAAACACTTCATCTAATCTATCGTAATCTTCCTTAAAACCCTCATGTATATAATCTAAACTTGATTGTGCATTGGCTTCTGATTTTTTACTATCTATATCATCTAAAGCATCTTTTTTTCTTTGAGCTTTTTGCTCTTTTTTAGTTTTCTTTTTTGGTTTTGGAGTATTAATACTATCATCTATTGCCTTTGTTTCAACTTTGTCTATTTCTTTAAATGCAGTTTCATCGCCTTCGTTCTTAGCTCGATTAAGATTTTTCATTCGTCTAAAACCTAAAAATACTGTCTCAACTGCACCGCCTAAAGCTAAACCTT
>VMHT01019734.1_pt1 | contig 10917 bp, 12 predicted proteins | sample 4693611 | NCBI WGS metagenome assembly VMHT01 (sample SAMN12280063, study PRJNA550983) | marine metagenome | isolation source: seawater sampled from same location over 5 years 0.02-0.2 micron viral filtrate | place: USA: collected off the coast of southern California halfway between the port... ... | reverse complement strand
AGACACGGAAGATAAGACAGAATTAAAGAAGCTAATCAAAACAGTCGAATACAAGAACTATGGCTCTTTAAGGTTGTGGGAAAGAGAACATCCTGAAGCATTCGAATGTGACACTCAAGACAACATTGATTATCTGAGAATCTCTAATGAGTCATTGGGTGGATTTGATTCTACAGATGCAATCAAACTGGGCAAAATAATGAAACACGTAGTAAGAGAAGTGTATATTAAGTAAATAATTGATAAAATAATTTAAATTATAACACCGTAATAGCTATCACCATCTAAAAGATAATACTCTTCTGTTTTAAAATAGTCATTAATAAATTGCATATTACATTTAGATTGTAAGTATTCAGATATTTTCATCAAAATAAAATAGATAGTAACAGCAACTACTGTATGAAACATATAAAATATTATATATTATATGTTTATATTTATGCTTCATAAAAATAATTTATGCTCTGTTAGAGTGACCATGTTTAATACGACGTTTTCCGGTAGATTGCCAATCACTTGAACCGGTTTCCTCGCCACTATGTGGATTACGAGAAGCGCGTTCTTGTGTTGCAATATGACGTATTTCACACATTAAATTACCACCTAAGATACCACTAACTTTGATAGCGTGAAATTCGTGTTCACCCGAATTAGGTTTTACAGTTTCAAATTCAACGTATTCACCTTGTACAAGATACTTGTATTGTGAATTAGTTAATATGAGATTTGAGTAATGTACAAAAATATCTTTATTTTTATATTCACCCTCTGTAAGTGCAGTAATAAAACCATATCCAGTTTTACTATTGAACCATTTTACTTGACCAGTAAGCTTATTAACAGGTGCGTTAGACATGTTATATATTAATTATGCAATGTCTTTTTATATCATTTTTCAGATATATTCAACAAGGATAACAGTAAGGCATTATAATTAACGGTTTCATCATAGTCAAGAGAATAAAAATGACTGAGAGCTTTTGTAATGACTGGCATATCCTTATAAAGCAAAAAATCAATAAAATTAGACTTATCAATTGCAATTTCGCTATGGAATTTATTTTCAATATTTAAACCTATATCATTTGGAATATTCCAAGGCAAATTACCGATTGCTAATTTACAAAATACAAGACAAAGTGATATTAAGTCATCGCGTAATGATGGTGTATTACCAATATGTATAAAATGAGATATATAAGTAGGAGAACCAACTATAGTAGATTGTGTTTTGTTTGGTAAAAATCCATTTTCATCTTGATAAAAAGTAGCAAGACCAAAATCAATCAATACAATTTCGTTATTATGAACTCGTATATTTTCAGGTTTGATATCTCTATGGATAATATCGTGTTGATGTATATTTTCTAATGCACGAAGTGATTGAAAGAATAATGATTGTGGGTCATAGTTTATATTATCCGATAAAATGGCCTCTTCAAGACTTTGGTCGTAAAAAGGAATCACCATAACGTATTTATTCTGGATAAACCCATAGTATAGAACGTGTGGTATGAAGTGACATTTTTTATTTTGTAAATAATTTAAAACAGTGGATTCATGTTTGATACTATTTTGTTCGTGATTATTGATTTTAATTGCGACAGAAGTGTTGTCTCTTACTTTGCTACCTTTGAATACTACACCAAAAGAACCCTGACCAATTAAATCCTCTATTTTATATTTGTTTTGTATTAGCATAAGTGAAATAAAAACAAATGTTTATATGACTATATGGATAACATATACGAAGAAGCAAAAGCAAGCGCTGGTGATTTAGATGAACAAGACATTCAAAGTATTATTGAAAATGGGAATCAAGACCCTTATTTTGAGAACAAATCAACGTATATGGTGATAGAAGAAGTAAAACAAGAACTGTATAATGCAGGTATTGAAAATATGGAATTGTCATTATCTAAACTTCTTGGATATCGCTATATAGATGAAGTGAATCAATTACAACGTGGACGTCATGTTAAATGGATGAATTTAACAAAAGTCAAAAAAACATTAACCGGTGGTGGTATATTAATGAATGTAAAGTTTTTAGACAATGGTGTACACTTATTATGTAATAACGGGTCACGATTCACACAATATAAGTATGATGACTGTATTACCTTTCAAAAGTTAACACAACAAGAACAATTAGTACTAATGGCAAATGAGTACTTAGACAGCAAAGTAGAAATTGTAGAATAGGAATAGGTATTTACAATAATTTGCGCGTAAAATTAGCTCTTGCGCGTTTATATTTTTTTGTGTTTTGTTTAGATTTGTGATAAAAGAACATTTTCAAATGGTACATTATTTTTTTTGTGATTTCATAAGAGAGTAAAGCATTGTAATTACGTGGTATATATCTTTCCGCACTTGAGAACTCGAACCAATCTATTAAATAAGATTTATATGTATCCTTTAAAATAGAATTTATTCGATATTGTTTTCCTATTGCTGAATTATAGAAACGATTAAGAATTTCACTCAGAGGTAAATTATGATAATATGAACGAGGTTGAATATAATAAATTTTATCCTGAACCATATCTTGATGATAAGAGTTATCTATAAAACATATTTCAGTGCTTTTTGGCAATAATGTACATCTAATGAAATCATCGTATAATTTTTTATTGCTTCTACGCTTTGGTTCTACAATTATATTTTTAATTTTAAATGCCCCAATGGTATGATTAAATAATGGTTCGCTAATTTTCATTTTATGTTCCAAATATTGCACAATTTTTTGAGTCCAATTGTAACTACATTGATTATTTGTATATAAAAATAATTTTGTTTTTTTGACAGTAGTTCGTTTATTATAGAGAAATATAAGTATTTTAAAAATATAATCTCTTAAAAACTCCGGAAATAAATCAAATACTTGGAAAAAATGATCAATAGATTGTAGCGAATTATTTTTTTGAGCCTTACTAATACCATTCCATAAAATATGTAAATGCGAAAATGAACCAATTGTTTCATCCAAATCCAACGCCACTACTTTTTGAACTTTTCGACGATGTTTTTTCTCATACACAAGCCCTATAAAAGTTTGAACATCTTGCATTGTAGGTTAATATAAATGGATAAAATAAAATATACAATTAAATACCAGTTGAACCGAAACCACCTTGTCCGCGTTCTGACGTAGATAGTGTGGAAAACTCAACTAATTTGACATAAACTTTACATAATGACGGATGGCATATTTGTAGTAATCTTTGAAATTTTTGAGTTGAAAATGACGTGGCATTTTCAAAAGGCAAATAACGGAAAGCAGCTTTAATATTACCCCTGTATCCAGAATCAATAATACCGGTATGATTAGCAAGCATTAATGGTGTTTTAGATAATGATGAACGTGGAAATACAAAATAAGCACAGTTTGATAAGGAATCATTAGGAACATTATATTCTTTCATTTCACAAATAATATTTAAATCAATCATCTTTGTTTTGAACGCATCATTAAATGTCACTTCATCTGGAATGAATAGGTCAAAGCCGGAATCTGGAAAAGCGTTAGTACGAGTTTTTTCATTATGTTTCTCAATATGTTCTTTATATTGTTGTAGTAATTCGTCATCTCCATTGACGTGTAAATAAAGAATAGCATGATGTGTGCGATCTGCAAAATCCATTATATCATATAGATAATGGATTTATTTAAATGGTTTCAATTATAGGTATTATAGGTATTATAGGTATTATAGGTATTATAGTTTTTTCATTGACTTGTATTGTTTCCAAGACATAGCAGTACCTGAATTAATTTGAGGTGTAGTCGAACCATATTCTTTGTCAAGATTTTCACTTCTACGCAATGCACTATCTACATACAATTCTTTTAAGAGTTTTCCTACCAATACGGAACCTTCGTGTTGGTCAACTTCTTCATTTTCAATTTTTTTAAGCACAGCTAAAATTTGTGTCATAATAGTCAGGTCCAATTCAGAAGCAATAACTTTATGATATATATCCGTATAATTATTGTAAAGAAATTGTGCTTTAGTCATACATAGAACGTGTAACTCGTCTTTAGTAGCAGAAGGATTTTCAGATTTAATTTTATCGATACTACGTATATCGTCACGAATTTTCACACTATGTTTTAATTTACGAATTTGGTCTGTATTATCATCGCAATCTGCTTGATTGATCATTTGTTTGAGTTTGAGTCTTTCTCCGTCGTCCATAATAAGATATTATAAGGACATTATCTTTATGTAATTTTAGGAGCACAATATATATATATGATTTTAATTATATTATTTGGAACATTATTAGTTATATTTACGTTATATTGGAAATACGATGAATTATTACGCATCAGATTTGTAGATTCTATCAATAGTTTACAACGTATTTGGAGAAACCTTGTGAACAAAGTCTGGGTTGCGTATAAATCACGTGATGATACATTGTATTTAGATTATGGAAAGGACCACGATAATTATGCTGAAATAGTTCAAATACCTGATATGGATAGCTATGTTGATAAATATTTGTAAAAAAATGTGAAATATATATATAATGAAATTAGAAGCAGAATATTGGATAGTTGTAATCTTAATGTTTATCTTAATGTCAATGGCATTGGTTGGAGGATGTAGAAAATTCGTACCTTATTCAGTAGACACATTGTTTAGAAGTGAATATCCATTTGAGGGATTTTCAGGTCCAGCAACAGTAAATGGAATGCCAGGTTGTACCGGAAATTATAAATCAGTAAATGATAATATGGAATCATTAGATGTATTTTCAAAAGAGCACCAATCCAAAGGAGGAAATGTTAATAGTGGACTGACAAATTCTACTGGACCGATGCATTTAAGTAAGAAATCGTATGATTTATTGACATCACGTGGTGGAAATGCAAAAGGTGAACCGGTTCAAATATAAAAAAATAATATTTAAGCAGGAGAGATATTAAATATTATTTCAAGTATAATTGAATTTATGAATTAAATATAAAGTCCAAACAGACTAGGATTGAATTTGTCATTAGTTTTGATTAACGTATCTACGTGTTCTTTTGTAACTGTGAAAGGGAATTCCACTTTGATTTGAATATCCTCTTTGAATATATTGTCGTCGTTTTTGATAAGACGGAACAGGTTAAGTTTAGTATAAATAATTTCAAGACAGCGTTTAAGATTACGAACACCATCTTCCTTTTGCGTAAGACCCTCGGATGATACAATGTGTTGAATAGTCTCGTCAGGAATAATAACTTCTTCTTCTGTAAAATTGACTTGTTCACGAATTTTAGGTAATAAATGCTTACGAGCAATGATTAATTTTTCTTTCATTTCATATCCCTTAGTTTGGATACGATACATACGGTCACGAAGAATAGGATTTACTTTTGATTCATCATTGTAACTGAATATGAACAGACATTTACTCAAATCAAAGGAAACGTCGGAGAAATATTTATCGTGAAATTCAGAATTTTGCGATGTATCAGTAAGATGTGTTAGAATTCCAACGATTTCTTCACCCTTAGCAGTATCACTGATTTTATCCAATTCATCAAAGTAGATAACAGGGTTCATACATTTGGATTCCAATATGATTTGAACGATTTTACCCCAACTACTACCTTCATATGTATAAGAATGTCCTTCTAAGAAGCTGGCATCACTATTACCGCCGAGAGCAATGAATGAAAATTCGCGACCTAATATTTTGCTAATACCTTCTTTTACTAATGTAGTCTTACCAGTTCCCATAGGTCCCTTGATAGCAATAGCAGTTCCAACTGATTGAGGGTTAGATATCCATTGTCCTAACATTTGCATAATTTGCAATTTTGCATCATTAAGACCATAAACACAGCTATCCAATGTTTGTTTTGCATTCAACATATATTCGTGACATTTATCAATACCATCAGTCATATTAATACTGAGACCATTGTATTTTGAAAATGGAATTCTCATGAATGCGTCAACCCAATATTTCATTTTGTAGTACTCAGGGTCACCTGGTTCCATATTTTTCAAAGTATTGAGTTTTTGCATAGCAATTGCTTTGAATTTTGGAGGAATTTGAGCTTCAAGAAGAGCAAGTCTATAAGGCTTATCAATGTGAATATGCTTGTTGATTTCCTTTAAATCTTTCATCACTTTTACTTGTTCTTTATTTGACAATTTGGTCTTGAAATATTCTATTTCATTAGTATTTTTATTGTCTTTATGAATAAGTTTGTGGTATGTTTTGGCGTTTCTAATGCGATTTTTCTTGACCAACTTTTTGATTTCTTTGTCATAATCACGAATAATCTTCATAAGCATACGGTCTCGTGGTTTTTTCTGTAACTTTTTGGTCAAGTCTCTTTTCATTTCAACAAGATCGATATATTCCTTTTCTACCTGTTCATTGATAAAGGTAATATCTTCTTCGTCACTTTCAACCTTCTTTTTTGGTTTTTGATTTTTACGTTTCAAGAATTGAGAAGGTAAATCAATCTTTTGATAATTTTCTTTCATAAACATTTTTTCATCATCGCTGTTACAATCATATTTATCATCTTCTTCGTCATAATCTTCTGCTGCGGCATTATCATCACCCATCAAAATGATACTAATGGTATTTCCTTCTTCTTCTGTATTTTCATCATAGTCTTCATCATCACTGTCGTCTGATTCGTCTTGTTCTTCGCTTTCTTCTTCTTCGTCTTCATCATCAGCATCTCCTTGTTCACTACTTTCTTCTTCAGAAATATACTTTTTATGTTTTTTCTTTTTTTCAGATTTTTCTAATTCTTCAATCTTCTTATCCATGTATTTGGATTTAAATATGTCAGCAATAATACGTTGTACATCTTTATGTTTGATAGGAACTATTTCTTCTTCTGATTCTTCTTCTGAATCATATTGTTTTTTTGATTTTTTGCTTAATTTTATATTTTTTTTGCTTTTTCTGGATTTTTTTGTTTTTTTTGATTTAGAACGTGTTAAAGGAGTTTCATAGTCATCGTCTTGAGAAGAAGATGATTCTTCATCAGATAGAGAATCATTACTTCCAATAGATTCTTCATCATACGAATCATCTTCGTCAATGAAAGATGAAGCATACGAATCATCGTCAGAAGAATTGACAACTTTACGCTTTTCTTTATCAGCGACTTTGGAAGATTTGTTGGATACGAATTTTTTTTCAATAACTGCCATTTTTGTGTGAATATATGTGATATATACTTTAATATGATTTTACAATCAATTTTTTAAAAAAATTATGCTAAGATTTTACTAAAAAATTGATTGAGATAAAATAATATAAACATATATTAATATATACAATGCAATTACCAAACATGGAATCAAAAATTATTGGTGTTCAATTTAGTATGTTGTCTCCCGAAGAAATTCGAAAAAACTCAGTAGTGGAAATAACGACGAGAGACACATATATAAATAACAAACCAAAAGTGGGTGGATTATTTGATCCTCGTATGGGTGTATTGGAACCAGGATACATTTGTCCTAGTGATGGATATACGTACATTGATTGTCCTGGTTATTTCGGACATATTGAATTGGCTCGTCCAGTATTCTTCATTCAACATATTAAAGAAGTTATGAAAATTTGTAAAAATGTATGCTTAAAATGTAGTAAGTTGTTAATTAATAAGGATAATCATAAACATATTTTAAATTATAGTGAAACAGAGCGTTGGCAGTATGTGTGTCAATCCGTTTCAAAGGTGAAGTGTTGTGGTGAATCTTCTTCTGAGGGTTGTGGTCATAAAACACCAAAGATAGAATTATCAGGAATTGCATCATTAAAAGCAATATATGAAACGGAAGAAGAACCCATTGAGATGAAGTTGAGTCCAGAGATCATTATCAAAATCTTTCGCCGTATTTCTGATGATGATATTCATTTTATGGGTTTGAGTCCAGTGTGGTCTCGTCCAGAATGGATGGTTTGTCAAGTGCTTCCAGTTGCTCCTCCAGCAATGCGTCCTTCAGTAAAGCACGATGCTCAACAACGTAGTGAAGATGATTTGACACACATTTACAGTAATATTATAAAAACCAATAAAGATTTGAAAGAGAAGATGGAAAAAGGAGATGTAAATCCAAATGTTATCGAAGGCATTACAAATGTTCTTCAATATTTTGTAGCTATGATAGCAAATAATAAGGTGAAAGGGTCTGCTCCAATGCAACAACGTTCTGGACGTCCATTACAATGTATTATGGACCGTTTGAATAGTAAATATGGTCGTATTAGAGGAAATTTGATGGGTAAGCGTGTTGATTTCAGTGCTCGTTCTGTGATTACAGGTGACCCAAATTTGTCTATTCGTCAATTAGGCGTTCCAATGAAAATTGCGATGAATATTACTAAACCAGTAAAAGTAAACGACCGTAATAGGAATTTCTTGACAAAATTGGTGCAAAATGGTCCTGATGAATATCCTGGTGCGAAAATCTTAGAACGTGCCAATGGAGAAAATATTTCACTTCGTTATATGGACCGTGAGTCAATTGTATTGCAAAACGGGGATGTTGTGCATCGTCATATGATGAATGGAGATGGTGTTCTGTTTAATAGACAACCGAGTTTGCATAGAATGTCAATGATGTGCCATATTGTAAAAGTGATGAAAAAAGGTGACACTTTTAGAATGAATGTGGCGGATACAAAGCCTTACAATGCTGACTTCGATGGGGATAAATTTTGTCCCAAACAGGTGATCGCTCAATAAGTTGTAGATATACTTATTGGGGAAAACGATGTAAATTCTACTGATTATTGTATTTCGCATAGATACTTTAGTTAATATAATCACCTAGTCATTCTACTTAAATGTATATAAATAAATTTCGCTGTAATTATTAGAGATGAATCAAATATTAGAGGTAAATGAAAAGCACAAGGTTGTTGGAGAAATCTATAAAATAACAAATGTTTTAAATGGTAAAAATTATGTAGGTCAAACAAGAAGTCATAGATTGAATCATGGTAAATATAGACCATTTGGATGTTTAGGAAGATTTAAGGATCATATTAGTGAAGCGAATTCAACAAAAAAGAATCAAAGTATATTTCTGAATTATGCTTTATTAAAATATGGCATAGATGCTTTTATATGTGAAAAAATAGCAACTTGCGATATAAGTGAATTGGACGAGTTAGAAAAACAATACATTGTAAAGTATGATTCAAAATTTCCAAATGGCTATAATTTAACAGATGGAGGAAGAGGCTTTACGGATATAAGTGGAAATTACATTTGGAGAACAATAAGTAATGAAAAACGTATTCGTAAACCACAATCAAGAAGTGACCATACAAGAGATTTGATTTCTGAAAGATTGAAATCATATTATAATAACAACAAATCAGATTGTGAAAAGAGAATGAAATTATCTCAAAAACAACATTTGATTTCAAAGTTTGAACGTTTAAAACATATATCATTTGAAGATGAGAATATTGAAAAATATATTCGAATAATCAAAAACAAGAATAACAATACTGAGTATGTTAGAATTGTTGTTGATGGTAAACGAATAACAACCTTTGTAGGAAAGCACGAAACAATAGATGAAATTAAGAATAGAGCGAAAAATTTTATATTAGATTTAAAAGAATGGCAACGTAGCCAAATTGCGGGAAACTCTTTAGAGCCTGAAACTACCACCTTATTGTAGAAATACATTAAGGGAACACGGTTAATCGCCGTACCCAATGGTAAAAATGTTTTGGGATTAGACAATCCGCAGCCAAGCTCCTAAGTCCGTTATGATAGGATATGGAGAAGGTTCAGAGACTAGACGGTTACGGGTCTTAAATGAAGGTTTAATCAACCAGATAAGGCACAAGGTATAGTCCGTCCCCTTAGGAGACTTTGAGGGAATTCATGGAAATGAATATGCACATGCCACAAAATATATTGGCAGAAACAGAATTGAAACACTTAGCAGCAATACCTTATCAAATGGTTAGTCCAGCAAGTGGCTCACCAATTATTGGAATATTTCAAGATTCTATGTTGGGATGTTATCGTTTTACACGCCCAGATATTAATTTTACACCAAGACAAGCAATGAATCTTTTAATGAGTTTTGATAATGTAAATATAAAAGAATTATTAAAAAATGGAAAAAAGATAAGTAATTTTGATATTTTGACACAAATCTTAAGTCCTATTTCATTAAAATACAAAACCAAACTATATGGCGACAACGAAGATAACGAAACAACAAATAATATTATGGAGATTGTTAACGGTGAATATAAACGAGGTCAAATGGAAAAATCAGTATTGGGAAGTTCAACAAAGGGTATTATTCACCGCATATTTAATGATTATGGACACCAAAAAGCCGCGCAATTTATTGACGATTTACAAAACATTATTACTGAATATATGACAACCAGTTCTTATAGCGTAGGAATTAGTGATTTGATAGCAGACCGTAAAACACAAGATAGTATCGCTACTGCAATTACAAGTCAAAAACAACAAGTCCAAAGCTTGATTGACCAGGTTCATTTAGGTATTTTTGAAAATACCACAGCGAATACAAACCTTTTAGAGTTTGAAACCCAAGTGAATAATATTCTCAATAAAGCAACTGAACAAGCTGGTAAAATTGGTCGTAAATCATTGGATAAAAATAACCGCTTCTTGATGATTGTAGAATCTGGATCAAAAGGTTCATTAATCAATATTTCTCAAATGATTTCTTGTTTGGGTCAAACAAATGTTGAAGGAAAAAGAATTCCATATGGTTATGAAGACCGCACACTACCGCATTTTAATAAATATGATGATAGTCCTCTTGCTCGTGGTTTTATTGAAAATTCATATATTTCAGGCTTAACTGCACCAGAATTGTTCTTCCACGCAATGGGTGGTCGTATTGGTCTTATTGATACAGCTGT
>VMHT01046154.1_pt1 | contig 10918 bp, 13 predicted proteins | sample 4693611 | NCBI WGS metagenome assembly VMHT01 (sample SAMN12280063, study PRJNA550983) | marine metagenome | isolation source: seawater sampled from same location over 5 years 0.02-0.2 micron viral filtrate | place: USA: collected off the coast of southern California halfway between the port... ... | reverse complement strand
GGAGTCTTATTGAATACGGCTATTGCAGGAGCTCAAAATCCACTGTTAATGGCAGCTGCAATGCGTCAAGCAGTCAAAGCAGGTAGGTCCGCCTATCTTGCTGGCCGCATGCCTAAATCAGATCAGGCCGTTGCCAGTTCACCTATAGAAGGAGTTATCAACTCTTGAGATCCATAAGAAGCTTTGCTAAAGCAAGGTCGAGACTCTCTGTTAATCATAAAAAAATCATAAACCAAGAAAATGATTTTCTTTTTTCGGCGAACACCAAGTCAGCTTTTGAAGAAATATTAAGAGGTACTGAGAGCAAGATTCTTGAAATTGGTTTTGGCGAGGGTGATTCTCTTTTTGAAATGGCTGTAAACAATCCAGATCTTAACTTTTTTGGTATAGAAGTATATGAAACCGGCGTCGCTAGAACTTGTTCAAAAATAGAGGATTCTGGAATTAAAAATTTGAAAATATACTTAGGTGATGTTGTCGACTTAATGCTGGAAAGAGATATTGAGACAACATTTGATTTGTTGTTATTTCTTTTTCCTGATCCTTGGCATAAAAGAAAACACAACAAAAGACGTCTTTTAAGCCCAAATAATTTAAACAAATTTCGAAGTTATCTCTCTAAAGAAGGGTTTATTTTTTTTCGAACTGATTGGCAAGAATATGCAGATTCCGTCAAAAAAATTTGCAATGATCAGAAAGTAGAATTTCAAGAATTGGAAAAGTTAACTCTTCTTAACCAGCTAATCCTTACTAAGTATCAAAGAAAGGGAATTGAGGCAGGTAGATCAATTTCATCATTTCTCTTTAAGTAATTTTTTTAAAAGAATCTTGGTCGCTTTAGCTCTATGACTGTTTTTGTTTTTATAATCTTTGCCTAATTCAGCAAGGGTTTTATTTTCATTGGAGATAAAAAAAATTGGATCATAGCCAAAACCATCTTCACCTTTTGGATTTTTAGCTATCTCTCCCTTAAGCCTTCCTTCTGCTGATAAGGGGGCTTCATTTGAATTGGGATCAAAGAACACCAGGCAGGCAACAAAGGCGGCATTTCTTCGCGTTTCATTTTCTAAAGAGTTCAGAAGTTTAAGATTATTGTCCGCATCGCTTGAGTTTTCCCCAGCAAAACGAGCAGATTTTATACCTGGCGCACCTTTTAAAGAGTCAACGCAAAGACCTGAGTCATCAGCTATTGCTGGAAACCCTGAAATAGTTGCTGCATGCTTTGCCTTAATAACCGCATTATCATAGAAAGTAGCGCCGTCTTCGACGGGACTATCAATTCCTAGGTCTTGCAAAGAATAAAACTGCCAATTTAAAGGCGCTAACAGGGTTTCAAATTCTCTTAGTTTCCCTTGATTGGAGGTGGCTATGACAACTTTCAATTCCTTGCCTTAACTCTGTACAAAGCAATTTCGGTTAAGAGGTTAGGGGAAGCTTTCATAAACGATTGTTCTTCTCCGTTAAAACTTAAAAGTCGTCTATCAAGAATGTCTGCACCGTGGTCTTCGCATAACTTTTCAAAATCCTTTAAAGAGCATAAGTGTATGTTCGGTGTTGAATACCAATCGTGTGGAAGGGCAGAAGATATCGGCATCGTGCCGCCAAGAATGAGCTGTAGGCGACATCGCCAATTTGCAAAGTTGGGGATACTGATTATTGCCTCTTTGCCTATTCTAGTGATTTCTTCTAGAGCAACTTCAGGCTTTCTTAATGCTTGTATCGATTGGCTCATAATAACGGCATCAAAACTTTGATCTTGAAAGTTACTCAAACCCGAATCAATATCTTGATCGATAACGCTGACGTCTTTTTGCAGACATTCTTGAATTTTTTGATGATCTATTTCTAAACCTAAACCTTTTACTTGATTATTTTTTTTTAGAAATGCCAAGAGGGAGCCGTCACCGCATCCTAGATCAAGGACTCTGGCATTGGTGTGAATAAAATTACCTATCAACTTATTCATTTTTCTCTAAGAATGTTTCTATTGCGCTATCGTATGTTTCACTTGGCATTAAAAAAGCATCGTGACCGTGTGGAGAATCTATTTCTAAAAAGGAGACGTCTTTTTCAGCTTCAATAAAAGCATTGGCTAACTCTCTGGATCTTTCTGGTGAAAATCGCCAGTCTGATGAAAACGCTATAAGAAGAGTTTTCGCTGTGACTGCTTTAAGGGTTTTGGCTAAATCTCCCTCATGAGACTCAGCAGGATCAAAATAGTCTAAAACTTTGGTCATAAGCAAGTAAGTATGCGCATCAAATCTATTAGAAAAACTTTCACCTTGATACCTTAAATAGCTTTCTACTTCGAACTCGACATCGTAGGAGAAATTCACTTCTCCTTTTTTCATATCTCGCCCAAACTTCTCTCGCATTGCATCATCTGATAGGTAAGTAATGTGACCAAGCATTCTTGCAAGCCCCAAACCCGTCTTGGGAAGTTTATCCTCAGAGTTATAGTTGGGATCAGCAAGGATGGCTTGTCTGGCTATTTCATTAAAAGCAATATTCTGAGCGCTCAACTTAGCCGCTGCGGCTATTACCACAATTTTTTTAACAAGGCCGGGGCAATCTATGGACCATTGTAAAGCTTGCATGCCGCCTAGACTGCCGCCAACCACAGCATACCAATAGGGCAGTCCGAGATGAGTACGTAACAAATCTTGGCTTTTGACCCAGTCTTCAACTGTTACCATGGGGAAGGAGGAGCCGTAAGCTATGTTGTTTTCCGGATTAATGGAATTTGGACCCGTGCTACCGTGGCAGCCGCCCAAATTATTGCAACCAACAATGAAATATTTGTTCGTATCAAACGCTTTATTTGGACCGACCATATCATCCCACCAGCCTTTTTTATCGTCTTCACTCAACCCTGCTACATGGTGATTGCCGCTGAGGGCATGACAGATGAGAATCGCGTTATCTCTTGCTTCATTTAGTTCTCCGTAAGTTTGATAAACCATTTCAAATCCTTGAAGGGTTTTGCCTGATTTCAAGGCAAAAGAATCTTTATGAATAAAACTTTTTGTTTCTACTCGACCTAGCGAATCGTTTGACATTATATGAACCGAGGTAATTCTAAGTTTGCGCCTAGAGTGAGCAGAATTCTATCGATCTGTATTAAGAGAAAAAATACAATGATCGGTGAAAAGTCTATTCCCGAGAATGAAGTAAATCTCTGAAAAGGTAACAGCAAAGGTTGCGTGAGACCATGACATATATTCAGAAAGGAATTATTTGACATGGGCGCTAACCAACTTGCAAATATTGAGATAAACAAACTATATCTAATTATTTGCGAGGCCATATATAAAGAGCCAATAGCCGCCCAAGATAACGCATCCATTGTGTCGAAGATCTGGTCGGCACTAAAAATTAAATTAAACAGACCGAATTTTGCCAAAACTACCAGAGCCAATGCAGACAAATCTATTCCAAACAAAATAGGCAAAACAAATCTGAAAGGCTTAACGAAGGGTTCTAAATACTTAAAGGAATTTGAAACGATTGGATTATTAAAACTTAATTGAAACAATCTAAAGAGCAGATACAGCAAAAAAATTGCCGAAAAGAAATTTACCAATGCTATAAGAAAAAAGTTATTCGCCATTTTATTCGTTCAGTTTTTTTGATCTTTCAATTGCGTTATTGATTGCTTGTGAAATGATCTCATTAATTCCAGCAGACTTCATTGTATTTAGAGCTTCTTCTGTAACACCTTTTTTTGAGGCAACTTTATTTTGAACTTCAGCAAATCCACCTGATTCATTCTCTTGAAGCAATTCTCCGGCAGTGAACATAACTGATGCTAGGTCTTTATCGGATATGGATAAACCATTATCCGCTGCAAGCTTACTCATTGTTTCTGCTACAAGAGCAAAATAAGCTGGCCCAGCACCGTAAATAGCTGTGAATGCATCAATATCTTTCTCTTCCAATACGTAAGTACTCCCTAACTCAGAAATAATCACTTCGGTTTGATCAATCAATGCCTTATCTCCCATTGCCGCAATGGCGATGGGTCCGTTTTTAAAACCTATTCCAAGAGAAGGCATGGTTCTCACGATATTCTTATAACCACCTGCCAGATTGATGAGCTTACTTCTTGAGATGCCAGCAACAAAAGAGATCACTAATTGGTTCTGTAATTGTGAGGCAATGCTAGAAAGAACCTCTGCAGTTATATTTGGCTTTACGGTTATAAAAATTACATCACATTTTTTTGCTAAATCTATAGTTTCTAACTTTTCTGCTGCTAGGTTTTCAGCGGCCTGATTAATCGAAAGGTTTGAATAAAAAATATTATAAGAACCGGACAAAGTTTTAATTGCCTGTAAAGCTAGGTTTCCGCATCCTATAAAGCCTATGTTTTGTTTACTCATCGTTTGCCAAATATTGATTCTCCAACTCTAATCATGGTTGATCCGTGCTTAATGCCCAACTCAAAGTCTTGTGAGGTTCCCAAAGAAATCTCATCAGCAGGAGAATAATAATTTTTGAGTTGATCGCTAAGCATATTCATTTTCTCATATTCTTTTTCATTAATCTTTCCATCTACCGGAGGAGAGGGGAGCGCCATCAAACCTTTAAGTTCCAGGCATTTCGATTCAATAACAATATCCGCCAGAGGCATCAGCTCATTTTCATTTATGCCCGACTTGCTCTTTTCTTCACTGACATTAACTTGGATTAAAACCTTTAGATTTTTACCAGCAGCATCCAGCGCATTAACAATTTTTGCCCTATCAATAGTATGCACCCAAGAAAAATATTGAGCTATTTGCAAACTTTTTTTTGATTGAATGTTGCCAATAAAATGCCAATCTATTTCTTTTGAATTAATGGATGAAATCTTTTCAACAGATTCTTGCAGATAATTTTCGCCAAAGTTAGTCAACCCGCAATGATGAGCTGCAGCGATTAAATCAGTACTTTTCTTTTTTGAAACCGCGATTAACTTTATCTCTTCCAAAGATCGACCCGCCTGAGCTGCAGCAGATTTTATTTTGTCGTTAATTTTTTCAATATTGTCTGAAATATCCATTACATTTTTTCAGGAGCAACTATCCCTAAAATACCTAATCCATCTTTAATCACTGCTTGTGTCGCCAAAGAAACAGCAATCCTTGCATTTCTTGAATTGTCATCCTTATCCAAGATTGGATGAGAGTTGTAAAACGAATGAAAGATAGCTGCTAAGTCTCTGAGGTAAAAACATAAAGAATGGATTTCTCTTTTGTCAAAACATCGCTCAAGAGTCTGTTGGTAGCTGTTAATTTGTGAAACAAGCTCATTTTCTTTTTCAGAAGACAAAGATGATAGGGCTTTGGAGCCATCTGAATTAGAGAAATTAAAACCCCTTTCTGGTAATTCTTTCATCAAGCTGCAGATTCGAGCATGAGCATATTGAATGTAGTAAACGGGATTATCTTTATTTTTCTTTTTAGCAAGCTCAATATCAAACTCAAGTGTTTGATCTGACCTTCTTTCTAAAAAGAAATACCTTACAGCATCTACACCCACCTCATCGATAAGTTTCTTTAAGGTCACAAAATCGCCTGATCTTGTAGACATGGCAACTTTATTTTTTCCTCTTATTAAAGAAACAAACTGTATAAAAATCGTTTTGAGTTTTTTGCTATCGTAGCCCAGACCTTTCAACGAAGCATTAATTCTAGGTAGATAGCCATGATGATCTGATCCCCATAGATTTATCATTTCATCAAATTTTCTATCAAATTTATTCTTGTGGTAAACCAGATCAGAGGCAAAATAAGTTGGTGCTTCGTTCTCTCTAATTAAAACCCTATCTTTTTCATCACCAAAATCCGTTGATTTATACCAAATAGCTCCGTCTTTATCGTAACTAAGATCTTTTTTGCTGAGATAATTTAGTGTTTTATTAAATTCTGATTTTTTAGAGTCTTTAAAAAGACTAGACTCAAAAAAGAAATCATCATGGAACGTATTAAATTCTTTCAAGTCGGTTTTGATGCCATCCAAAATTTTTGTGAGTGCAAATTTTCCTAACTCTTCAAAATCAGATAGCTCTTTTTTTGCCAAAATGAGCCAATCGTCAAAATTTGTTGGAAGTTTTTTTGGAAGAGTAAACTCGTATTTATTTTTTTTATTCTTTTTTAAATCACTCGCGAGACTTTTCAAATAATCCCCCTGATAACACTCTTTGGGTAATTTAATCTTTTCACCACCAAGCGACAGATAATTGAGCAAAAGACTAAGGCCGAGAGTCTCTATCTGTAACCCTTGATCGTTCACGTAATATTCTTGCGTTACTTCACTTCCTGCTTTGGATAAAAGATTTGCTAAGGCTGAACCCAATGCAGCTCCTCTCCCGTGACCAATATGAATAGGCCCAGTTGGATTGCTGGAAACATATTCAATCAATATATTCTGTTTAGCTTTGCCTTTAATTAAGAAAGACTCCTCCCGCTCTAAACATTCTTGAATAAAAATATATTTTTGCTCAGAGGTTAAATAAAAATTTAAGAATCCTGCTCCTGCGATCTCAATTTTAGTTATCCAGTCATTTTTTTTGAGGTTCTGAATTAATTTTTCAGCAATTTGTCTAGGATTATCTTCAGAATTAGCAGCAAGTTTCATACAAATATTTGAAGTCCAATCTCCAAAATCAAGATTTTTGGGTTCAAAAACCTCAATTTGGGATGCCTTTGTGACTCCTTTGAGATTTGATGATTTAATTTCTTCAAAAAGAAGGTTTTGAATATCTTCTTTCAATCTTTAGCTCTGCTTTGATATTCGCTAGTTCTGGTATCAATTTTAAGGATATCTCCAATCTCAATGAATAACGGGACTTTTACTTCTACACCATTTTTAAGAATAGCGGGCTTCGTTGCTCCTGTAGCAGTATCCCCTTTAAAACCAGGCTCAGTTTCTGTTACTTCCATTTCAACAAATGTATCGAGCTCAACAGATAAAGGTGAGCCTTCAAATATTAAAACTTCATAAGATTCACCTTCTTCCATCCATTGAATTGAGTCGCCGAGATCACCTTTAGAGAAAGTTTCTTGATCGAAACTGTTATTGTTCATCATTACAACCTCTTCGCCGCTTTCATATAAAAATTGCATGGGTATATTCTCAAGATCTGCCTTTTCAAGCGACTCCCCAGTTTTGTATGTTTTCTCCCATACTCTATTGGATTTTAAATTTTTGAATTTCACACGCATTACCGCTTGCCCTTTACCGGGTTTATGAAATTCATGTTCAAGAATCTCACAAGGATCTCCTTCAACAATAAGTTTTTGTCCATTTTTGAACTCATTTGTACTAATAGAAGCCATAGGGAATTTTACATTAGAGTGACAAATAATTTCATAGATAGATGTTGATTTTTTATATGATTTCCAATAAAAGAAAAACTAATAAGTTTGTTGCTTTGATAAGTTATTCTTACTAAAGTAGATAACGAAAAAAAATCCGCCCAGCAAAAATTTAAGTATTAATTTTTGTTGGCTTTCTTTTAGGGAGATGAAATGTTTAGTAAAACAGTTAAAAAGTTGAAAGTTACTGTCTTTATTATTGCCTTTTCTTTTTCAGGAACGCTTTTTGCGCAGCTTCAACCGGTTTTACAAGTAAATGATGAAAGAACTGAAAGAGCTGCAACTTCTCAAACTGCTATAGATGGTTTTCAAGATAAAACAGATAAATTATCAGCTGAATACAAAATAGTCAGCAAGCAAATTGAGGGGTTAAAGGTTTACAACGCACAGAAAAGAAAACAAATAAAAAGACAAGTCGAAAGAATGGAAGAAATCGAAACAACCATGAAAGATGCTTCAGTTCTTCAGAGACAAATTCCACCTTTATCAAGAAGAATGTATGAAGGGCTAAAAAGTTTTATCTCTTTAGACTTACCATTCAGGCTTGGCGAAAGAGAAGAAAGATTATCATTTATTCAGAAAGCTTTAGATAACCCAACCGTTTCTCCCGCGGAGCAATTAAGACAGGTTCTTGAAGGTTATACAGTAGAATCTGAATATGGAATGAAAATGGATACTTATAAGGACACAATCACAATTGATGGCCAAGATCGAGAAGTTAACATTCTTAGAGTAGGAAGATTAGTTTTAGCTTATCAAACATCTGATCTCGATCAGACTGGGGTATGGAATAAAGAGACAAGTACTTGGGAAGAACTGCCATCCAGGTACAGAAATCCTGTAAAAAACGGTATTCGTATAGCTCAAAAACTTCAAACAGTTAACATTCTAGAGATGCCAATTCCCGCAGCTGAGGTGGTCCAATGAAAAAAATATTATTGATATTCATCATTGGGTTATTCTTGAACCCACTTTTTTCTCAAGAAGAGGAGAAGCCAGAATCTGCAGCTGCTACACTTGATGAGTTATTGGAACTTGTCAAACAAGGTAGGTTTGCTGAATCAGAAGAAGCTTCAGAAAGAGAAGACAGATTCAAAACTGAAAGAAATAGACAGCAAAAACTATTAGCCGATGCAAAAGCTGAAAGAGCTCGTCTCGAGAGAATAGCTGAAGAACTGGAAGCGCAGTTTGAAGCCAATGATGCAAAGCTGGTAGTTCTTGAAGAACAACTTAAAGAAAGACTAGGTTCTCTTTATGAAATGTTTGGACATCTACAAAGCACCGCAAGTGACTCATTAGCAAGGTTCGAAGAATCAATCACGGCAGCTCAATTTGGTAAAGATAGAGAAGTATTCCTATCTGATTTAGCTAAAAAAATGAGTGAAGGTGTATCTTTGGCATCAATTCCAGAGTTAGAAAGACTTTGGTTTGAGTTATTGAGAGAATTGCAAGCATCCGGATCAGTAGAAAAATTTAATGCAACTGTTGTTGATAATAACGGTAATGCAACTGAAGAGGATGTTGTTAGGGTTGGAACTTTCAACGCCGTTGCTGAGGGAAGTTACTTAAGTTACTTAAAAACTAGAGGAGCTTATGAAGTTCTTCCAAGACAACCTGCAAGATATACCGGTGGCACATATGACTTATTGGACGAAAGTTCTGGATTTGTGCAATTTGGAGTTGATCCGACAGGACCTCAAGGTGGCACCTTGCTTTCTAATCTAATTACACTCCCGACTTTTAGTGAAAAAATTGCGCAAGGAAGATTTGTTGGGTACTTGATTCTAGTCTTACTAGCCATATCCGCGGCAGTTTTCATATGGCGTTTTTATATTTTATATGGGGTAAGAAGGGGAGTTAACGCTGAGGCTACAGGCAAAGGTTCCGGAAACAATGCATTATCAAGAGTCATGAAAGTAGCTGAAGATGCAAAAGATGCTGATACAGAAACTCTCGAACTCAAGATGGCTGAACAAATTCTTGCAGAAAGACCGGCTATAGAAGCATACATTTGGGTGGTTAAATTAATCGCTGCAGTTGCGCCGCTTCTTGGATTATTTGGAACGATCATCGGTATGATTAATACATTCCAAGCAATTACCTTGTTTGGAACAGGTGATCCAAAAACTATGGCTAGCGGTATTTCAGAAGCGCTTGTCACAACATGGTTAGGATTGATGTGTGCTATACCATCCGTCTTCATGGCAGCTATCCTTGCTAATTATTCAAAAGGTATTTTGTCTATCATCGAAGAACAAAGTACTGGAATGGTGGCTGCGAGATCTGAAGGAAAAGCCTAGCGTTTAGATATGAGTTGGTTTTATGATCTTCAAGACCTTCTTTTCGAGTTTCTTGAAAAGGGAGGTCCTGTAGTTCTTCTTATAGGAGTCCTCATTATGGTCATGTGGATTCTTATCTTTGAGAGATTATGGTTTTTTAGGTTCTCAAAACCACAACTTATTCAAGATGCACGAGATCAGTGGGATCAAGTAAGATCTGAAAATGGCGGTCCCGGAAGAAAATCTTGGGAAGGTCATATGATAAGAAGTATGCTTATTTCTCAGGCTAGTACATCAATAAATTCAAATATAGATTTAATAAAAGTATGCACAGCCGTTGCTCCTTTATTTGGATTATTTGGAACAATCACCGGAATGATGGAAGTATTTCATATTCTTGCTGTCACAGGCGGTGGAGATGCTAAGGCTATGGCAGGTGGTGTAGCTAGGTCTACAATACCCGCAATGGCAGGTTTATTTGCCTCCATCCCGGCCTTGTTAGCTTTAAGATCTATTGACCAAGCAGCTAAAAAGAACATAGAGATTCTTACAGAAAGATTAACTTACGATAAAAAATTTGATGTAATTTAAAGAGGATAAATAATGAGAAGAGCACCTATAAGCCAAGCGGTAGCAGAAGAAGAAGAAATAAATATTACACCTATGTTGGATGTAGTATTCATTCTGCTTATTTTCTTTATTGTCACAGCAAATTTTATTAAAGAGCCTGGTCTCGAAGTAAACAGACCAGACTCAGAAACTGCAGAGCCTACAGAAAATGCTGCAATTTTGATCGCTGTAGGTAACGCTGGTGAAATATACATGGATGGCAGGAGAATTGATAAGCGTCAGGTAAAGGCAAATGTCGTGAGATTGCTAGCAGAAAACCCTCAAGGATCAGTAGTAATTCAAGCTGATGAAAAAGCCACTGCAGATACAATCATGGCTGTAATGGATGGCGCTAGAGAGGCTGGCGTTTATAACATTTCTCTCGCATCGGAACCCCAATTTTAATTATGGCAATTGGTCTAAATAAAAAAGATTATCAAAAATACGGTCTCATTGCCGCAGGCGGAACTTCCTTTGCAATTTTCTCTCTGCTATTTATGGCTGCATTAATTGCTACCGGAGATGTCTCACTCGATGATATCAATACCAGAAAAATAGCTGATTTCCTTATGCCGGAAAGAGAACTTGAGCTGATGGATGATTCTATGGAAAGACCTGAAGAACAAGAACCTCCACCAGACATGCTGCCTCCAGATGTTGAGATGGATA
>VMHT01186845.1_pt1 | contig 10919 bp, 8 predicted proteins | sample 4693611 | NCBI WGS metagenome assembly VMHT01 (sample SAMN12280063, study PRJNA550983) | marine metagenome | isolation source: seawater sampled from same location over 5 years 0.02-0.2 micron viral filtrate | place: USA: collected off the coast of southern California halfway between the port... ... | reverse complement strand
GGACGATTTCGATAGATTTTCCAGCGCCAATTCTGAGTGTCGAAGAACACTGAGCGACAGTAAATACTTCAACATTACCATTTATCCCACCAGAACCTGCTGCCAATGTGTTGAACATACACGTGCTGGCGGTTCCTCTTGAATCCAGGCCTGATAAGACTCTGGGATCTTCGAGGTCCCCTGCATGACAAAGACGCAAACAAGCGACCCAATAATTATTTAATGCCTGTGAGCTTGAAGTAACAAGTCCGCCTCTATTGTTGTCGGTTGTGTCATTTTTAGCAACAGCAGTTAAACTAAGAGCTTGAACAGGTGACATTTTAAAGTTAGGAATTTCAACATTATTGACTGAGTATGAAAAAGAACCTATACCAGCACTTGTAAAGTTAAAGTATTTGGCTACTTTATCTGGTCCGAGAACAGTTCCTCCCATATCAATTTCTGCTTGGTCGCCAGTTACGTAACTATCGTTACCATTAGCATTCCGCATCACAGAATACAAACAATCGACCGACTGACTGCTAACGTTAAAACGTGCGTTTAATCCAACTCCTGCCGCTGAAGAACTTTGGGTGTTAGTAAAGGTAAAATAATTTGTGTATGGGACAGAAATGAAACCGTTTGATGCAATTTCCTGTTGGACGGATAATGAATAAAGTCCATCGGATACACTGATACTCTCGCATGTAAAATAGATGTCAGAAAGTGTGTAGCTTAAGGTCTGGCCTGTTGCTTTAGGAGCACTAAGACGAAGTATGTTACTATCGGCAAGATATAAGCGGACGGATATTTGTCCTAAAAGTGAAGTATCTAGGAACTGAGGAGCCGATTCTCCTAAGAAAGAATACCACTGGTCGATGACAAATGAACCTGCTTGTTGGTTTGCTGTGGCAATATCAACGGGATATGAACCAGACAATACTTTAGTATCTGTGTTTTGCTTGGTTATTTTGTTAAACAGACGCTTCTTTATGGTGGCAACTGTATTATATTGTAAGCTGCCCATTACGACTGAGCTCCCAGAAATCAAAACTTCCATTCTGTCGATGACACTGTCCATATTGGCAGGAAAACCTGCGAAAACTGTTGAGCTTGAATTTGTAATTGCTGCGTTAAATACCATAGAAAGCGAGTGTAGATTGATAATCGCGTTAGAAGGAAGCTGAACTTCTACGATTCCTCCGTTACTTACGGTCGTAATGTTGGTTGGTTGGAGCTTGAATAGATTTGTGTTATATCCAGATAATCTATTCAGCCCGTATCTTAAATTCTTTGGGTAATTTGACATGTTATATGATTTATATAAACATTTTTTTTTTATGAGAAATGCTAAAATATTTTTCTTAATATTTTAAAATCACTCTAGGACGTCGAACTTTAAAACAGCAAAGGCTCCTATACCATTGTTGTTTAGCAGAAATGAATCAGAACTTCCTTGATACTGACCCAATTGATTAATCGGTGTTCCTTGAAACGTTGTCAAGGCAATTTTTATATTTGACACCACATTTGCTGGAGCAAAAAATGAAAAATCTTTACCACTCTGATTTTTCCACATCCATTGAGAAGTGTCGTAACTGTAGCCACTAAGAATGTTTGGTGTGAAATTATTGGTCAAACCACCATAACCAGCTAGAGTTGTATTAACTCCTTCATTCCACGGAATTCTACAGATTATATCGGATTGAATAAGACCTGACCCAATATTGGTTCCGTTTAAAATTGGTGCTAAACCATTAGGTAACAAAGAACGACTTCTAACGTAAATATGGTCAAGTGGTGTTAAAACAGGTGGTCTTCCACATATGTCTCCTGGAAGACTTGTGCTGACAACAGTTCCGGCGTAAATCTGTCCTAATTCAGAATTTGTAGGAGTTGCTCCAGCAAAATGAACCTCATTTAACAATAATCCCATTAAATTATGAGCAGAGGAATTATAAAGGGTGCCTTCCTGAAAATTTGTATCTCTTATACAAGCAATATCAAATAACGTATTATTCACAAATTCTATGTTTCCTGTGTAATTGGCGGGGTCGGCAAAGTTAGCTTCATGAACCCTAACATGTAATCCACCAGCTAAGCCCCAAGCACCATTTGCTTGATGAAGAGCCTTGTTAATTAACGCAACCAATGAATTAGATACAGCAGTAGCAGCAAATGGGTCATTTTCACCCACACAGCTCACATTTCCTACAGGTATAATTATAGGAGTTGCTGTTCTAGGAGTCGCATTCTGGTCAATTAAAAAGAATGTTTGATTGCTTAAATTGACAACAGGCAATACTGATTTATTAAATTCTACATTCATTGGTGTTACCCGCATTCTTTGGTGCGCTTCGCATGATAATGTCATGCCAGAAATTTCGACTTGAAAATTTGTATAATCGTTACCCGCCCATCCGTGATCAACTGTTCCGTTTTTGAAATTTTGAACGTAACCGTTGAAGTCGGTCTGAAGAAAGGTTGAAGTTGTTCTAACAATTTTACTCATGATATATATATTAGTTTGATTTTTTTTCTTTTAAATCTTCCAGTTCTTTTTGTTTCTGTTCGAATTCTTCTAAATTTTTATAAATCGTAATACTATCCACGACACCACCTTCATCGTATATTACGGATGGCTCGACTTTTACGTTATTTTCTATAATATTATCAAATTTTTCAGGATTCAATTGATATGCGGTTGCCAAATGTTCAATGAAGTATCTAGGAATCTCTGGACAATCTTTCTCCAATGCCTCGACCCAACCTTTTAATTCTATTTCTTTGTCTGTTAATGGTTTTTTTCTGTTTTTTGTTAATATATTTTGTGTTTGCATTTATATAATAAATAAATATTTTTTTTCTATATATATATAAATATGGAACAAATCAAAGAAGAAATAAAACAATATCGGATGATAAGCGATTCGTCCATACGCATTTACTGCCACAACGTGAAGAAGTTGGCACTAGGAATGACAGGAAAAGAATTTGAAAACGTAGAATTTCTGAAAGACACCGATGCCGTAGTCGAACAGTTGAGTGATAAATCCTTGAGCACAAAAAAGAATTATCTAAGCTCCGTCCTAGTATTTCTTAACCCAAGGGGGATGAACCAATATGATGAATCTTTGGAACCATTTATTAAGAAATATACCAAACTTTTGAAAGAATACCATGACGAATACATGGAACATATAGAAAAGCAACACAAATCGGCAAAAGAATCAAAAAATTGGGTTTCGATGGACGATCTTCTTCACATAAATACCAAATACAAGAACAGGGTCCGAAGAAAAGGGATCACTTTGAACTCGTTTTCAGTATATAATGACAAAGAAAAACTTGACCTTCTTCAAAAATATCTGGTGAGTTGCTTATACCTCCACATGCCACCTCGAAGACTGGAATACTCCCACATGGAGATTATCGATAAACCAGGTTACGAGCACCTTCCCGATCACGTTCGTGAGTCAAACAACTTTCTTGTCCATGGTGGTCGAAGTGCTAAAAAGAAGTTTTTTTCTTTTGGCAAATACAAAAACAGAAATCACATGGGGCTTCAGAAAATTCCTATAAAATCAAAAGAATTAAATGGAGTTCTTAATCTGTGGTTAAAGCATAATAGTTCAAAGAATTTTCTGTTGGATAGTCGTGGTAAGAAGATGTCGAGTAATACGTTAAGCAAATACCTTTACAAAGTGTTTCAAGAAGCCGGGGTAAATATTTCCGCAACTATGTTACGACACATTTATTTAACGGAGAAATATGGTGATGAAAGCAGCTACAAAGAAAAAAAAGATGACGCCCATGCTATGGCCCATAGTGTGGCAGTTCAACAGCAATATTACGTTAAAAAAGACTAAGTGTTACAAATATTTTTTTAATTTTTTAGTATACAACCCTAATTATAACTCTAATCTATATTGATGTTACAAATATTTTTGTTATCCTATTACCCTTGGTCTAACATGACGCATGATAAAAGTTAAACTGTAACACATTATCTTTTCAGAAAATATTTGCTTATGGTGTGATGCTGTCAGTTATATTTATTTTTTCTAACAGTCATTAATTTATTTGTAACAGCCATTCATTCGCAAAAGTTGCACGCAAGTTCAACTAAAACTGGTCGATGAACTAATACTTTACAAAAAGTATTCTTTTAAACATTTCAATATAATTTAAAAGAATGTTTCTTATCCAAAAACATTTAAACAAATTCAAATTCAAAGAAATCCCAAACGAATCCAATACTACCCCCTACAATGACGTCTATTGTTGAAGAACTAGGCAAACGAAATGTCAAGATCGGCAAACACTTAGGACAAGCCCTCCACGAATTTGTTGAGACCTTTGATGATCTTTCACAAGAGAAACAAATTGGTATTATTTTATACTTAATTGAAAAATACAAATTGCCCATAGCCAACGGGACTGCCGCAACGGACTCTACTAAAGCAATTGACGACCTTGTTGCTGCTACTGACAACTTGAAGGTTGATGATGAAGCAGCAACTCCAAATGCAAAAGTCAAAGAGTTACCACCGAAACCAAAAATTACAACTCCAAGCAAAACGATACGGAATTCAGCAAAGGAGAAAAGTATCGTTAAAACGAGTATATGTGTTTCAGCTGATGCGAAATTGTGTAAGCCTAAGGAAGTTATGCTGGCCAAAAAATTTCTAGCACTAAAAGATTACGAACACGTTGTTAATGAAGAGTGGGAGGCTCTTGATCTAAAAGACAAAGTCCTCGAAAATCCCCCATCTTTGGACCTAAGCGAATGGTATGTTTCAGAAAAATACGACGGGATGCGTGGTATATGGCATGGTCCTACTCAAACTATGTTTTCCAAAGGCGAACAAATAATCGATTTACCAGAAGCCTTTTATGCTGATTTTCCAACAGACGTTACTCTTGATGGCGAACTTTACATCCCTGGCAAAACTTTGGGAGAGATCTCTGGAACTTTTAGGGGTTGTAAAAGTTCAAATAAATATTATGAAGAACGCTTGGTTGGAGCTCAATACATACCGTTTGACATTATGAGCTCCGAGTTGAATTTCGAAAAAAACATTGCTTTCATTAAAAAATTTTGTAAGCCATCCACGCACATGGTATATACCCCACAGATATTGGCGTCTAAACTTCCGAGTATATGGGAGCATATGAAGTTGGTTTGCGAAGCAGGAGGTGAAGGACTTATGCTACGCAAAAATTGTGCTTACGTTCATGGAAAACGCTGTAATGAAGTCCTGAAAGTAAAGCCAAATTATACTGCTGAAGGTATTGCCAAAGAAAAAACCACTGGAGGCTGGAACCTTGAAGTTGAAAAAGCGGACTTAATTGAAGGAGGCCAAATGCGGCGTTCTCGCAAGTGGAGAACAGGAACCGTTATGGTGAATGTTCGTTGTCCTGCTAATGCTGATATCAAAAAAGGCACCATCGTTCAGTTCAAGTATCTAACTATGGACAAGACGAAACCGAGAAGTGCTACCTTCAACAGAGTTGTGGAGGAATGACTACTTCCAGCTTCTTATCGTGCTTTGAACGATGAAAACATGGACAAGTTTATGAAACATTTGGAACACAACATGCCGTCAGAAGAGCTAATTGACAAAAGAAGAATCATGATTTTAGCTCAGATTTTAAGAAAAATCGATAGCATTGTAAAAGTTCCAGACCAATATCAGAAGCTTAGTTATGTTTTATCTGAAAAGTATAAAGGTGAATTTGACTTTATGTATTATATTTTTCACTCCCTAATAAGAGTAGAAAATGGAATACTTCGTTACGGTGAGAAGCACTTATATTATGAAGACGGTCGCCACACATTTGTAGAATGTTTTGAGGAAGACGAAGAAGAATCTACCCATGCTGCGATTTCAAGAGAAGATAAGAAAGCTCGATTCAAGTTTTTTTTGAACGTAATGTTGATAACATGGAATGGGGAACCGTTGAATAAAAGCCAGGAGATAATTTATGCTGGAGGCCTTCAAGGCGATAGACACGGAGAACATGTTTATATCGACCAAGGCGTAAAGACATTATTTGGAACGGACCTACATCGCCTCGATAAGAAGCTTGAGGAATTAGGTAATGTTACAAAAATTAATCTTATCGAACTGAGAAATATGCTCGCAATATTGTTGCTTTATGAACACGAACTTTGCCACGCAATCATAGCAACTTATAGGTTTGAAACCGATTGGGAATCGACAGAATTAGCAACGCCAAAAGACTATCCACGGTTGAATAGGAAAACTTGGGGAAAGCGTCATCCAAATTTCCATGAAACAAAATATTCATACACGAATGACGGAGGTCATGGACCACTTTTTTGCCGACTTGTAAATGGATTATTTGCTCATTATGGAATTCATTCTATTCTTGATGTGATTCCTTACTGGGAGAACAGAAAAAGTCCGAAGAAATGTAGTTGCGTAGTTGCTGCCAGACGACCAGAGGATTACGAAACCTGTCCAAAATACTTAAACTATGGTCCGAAGTTTCAGAAAGAAGTTAAAAAAGCAATTTATGCTGATGTTGGATTTAAATTTTTAAGCGAGGGAGACAAAAAAATGATTAAAAGTCGCACATTTGAAAACGATGAAGAAGCAGAAGAATATTACAAAGCAGTTAAAAAACACTTGGACAAAGTAGTTTATGAAGAAAAGAAAAAATATGAGCTTCACCCCCTTGGTGATAATTATTTTCACCCACAGTTCGCAGAGGATGATTCGGGAGAGGAGTGGAGACAAAGTCAAGAAATTATACTTTATCTATGATTGGTTTCAAAGTAGGATTTTCACCAGAATTAAGAGCAAGTTGGTCTTTATTTATTGTGAAGTTATTCATAGTCAAAGTTTTTTTATTATCTTTTTGAGCAACTATGGTATCGTCTGAAAAAATTCCTGTTTTGTTTTCCCAATCGTCGAGGCGTTGTTGGTAAGTTTCTTGGTTTTTGTTGGTCGGTGAAGGAGGGTCAAGAAGTCCTATGATTCCGCCGATTAAACCACCAGCAATAATTCCCGCAACGAGACCAAAAGGTCCTGCCACTTCGCCAGCTTCTGCTCCAATCTCAGCACCTTCTGCGGCAGTTCCTATTTCCGCCGCTTCTCCCGCCCCTTCTGCCGCTTCCGCCGTTTCAGTCATTTCAACTCCTTCCACCCCTTTTTCTGCTGCTTCACCTCCTCCCGATAATGCTTGTCTAACTGCTGACGTAGCAGCTCTTGTCGCCATAACGGTTCCCCCTCCTGCCGCGGCAAAAGTTGCGCCGCCAGCAGCATTTGCTATTCCAGAACTTGCCCTATTACTTAGACCATCTTGACGCAAACCTGTATATACAGCTTGAGTGACTGGTGCCGACGCTGCTTGACCAACTGCTCCTGCCAACGCTAGTTCGCCCAAATCACCAGATGAAACAGTTTGTCCAACTCCTCGAAGAAGAGCACCTGTTAGCAATCCAGTCGTCGCGCCACTAGCTGCTTGACCTCCTAAACTTTGGGTAAATTTCCCATCGGGGTCAAGTGCTTTAAAAAGTTTGTTGGTTCCATAAGATGCCACAATAGAAGCAGGTAATCCTTTCACACTTCCAATAAAGTTGTCTCGAACACTGTCCTTAAACGTAGGAGCCGTAGATTCATTAACAGCAGCTTCATTGCTCATCATTTCGCCGTCTAATTTCTTTTTAAAGTTGTCTATTTCTTTTTGTCTTTCTACCTTAGATTTTTGTAAAAACTTTTGCGCTTCTTGATCTCTTGTCAAAACAGTTTCACGTTGTTCAACTTGGCGCGGCTGAGAAGGTCGTTGAAAAGGAGCCTGACCAAAATTAAATTCGTCTTCTTTCTCTGATACTGGTTTCACTGTTAATTCAGGTTCCTCGTCTTTTGTTTCTTCTAATTCGTCTTGTCTGTTCTTGTATCTGGTATCTTCTTCAGTATCAGGTCTACGTTTTCTTGATCTTGCATCTTTTCGTTGAAGCATACGTATCTGTCGATTTTCTGCTTCTTCGCTTAAACCTGGCTTCAATCTACCTTTATACTTGCTCCTTAACTGCTCACGAAGTTCGTCCCTCTTTGATTTAACCGCGGCTATTTTTTCTTCTCTTTTTTGCTGCTTTGCTTTGACCTTTGCCAGTCTCTTGTTGGCTTTCTCTCTCCTTAGCTTGGCCCGAACCCTTTGGACCTCTAATTTTCTACGCTGAATATCTCTTCTGATTTCATCGGGATTAGGCAGCTGCCTTTTGACATTTTTTGGTTTCAGTTCAACCTCCTGAACACGCTTTTGATATTGCTTTCTTAGGGTTTTTAAATCACTATCTTTGCTATTTTTTACAGTTTCTAACATACGCTTTTCATTTTCATTACTTGTCATATTGTTCTTTACTTTTCGAAACCTCATCATGCTAGCATTTTTTTTTATATCGTTCAAAAATACTCGCCTAGTATATTTTGTTTCGAATGCTGTGGTCTTGCTATCCAAGTCAGGGTTAATATTTTTTTTTCTAACTACCGTTCCTTTTTTGCGAAGCTCAGCAGCCTCCAGATTCGATACTTTTCCCCCACTTTTCTTCCATAAATCATACATATTATCAACACTTCGAGGACCAAATTTTCCAAGTTTATTGACCTCAAATGGGGAAAATTCAGATAAGAATTCTTTAAATGTCTGTCCTTTATCTACAGATTCCTTCATATCGTTCAGAGCAATATACTCCATTATCTTTTTGCTAAAAACACTTTGTTTTTTAAGAGCGGCTTCAAGATCAGCGGTGCTTTTCTTACCAAAGTTCGTGTTCTGATGCATACGTTTATAGAAATTGTCGTGATAGTGCCATTTGACAATGTTCAGCCGAGTTAAATCACCTTCAAACGTATCTAAGCGTGCGGAACTAGGTAATTTACTAAATGCCACCAAGCTGGAAACAGGGTCATCCACCGTTCTTAAGATTTGATGTTTGGCATCTATTCGAAAACCGCGTGCATCAATACCAGGTCCTTTATTTATAAACTCTCTTGCCACGTTTGTTGCTACATTTTGAGGATTGAGTGTAGAAACTACTTTAGGGGCAATCAGAGGGTTTAAACTGAGTGAGGGCAAATCAAGTTCTTGTCCAACTTTGTAGGACATTGCTCCGCCCAATGAGTGACCTGCCACCGTAACATTTTCTTTTCCAAACCTTTGGACAGCTTCATCGGCCAAATTCTTTAAATTTTTATAATGTTTTGTATCAGATATTTTTCCGCTATATATTTTAAAGTCTGTGAGTAAATCAGACAGCTTACGTAAGTTACTACCTCTAAAAAACAATCTTCCACGTCCGTCTTTTGACACCAAAATACCCTCGTTTATAGCTTTCTCCACTTTGTAACCTGGTAAGTATTCCTCGAGATGTTTCTTTAAAGCATTCATGCCTTTCTTTTCAAAAATTTTAGAACCTTGAATGCCACGTGCCTGGAGCACTTCGTCTTCCGTCAGCATTTTTCTCGTTGCTCTGCCTCTTTTACCTGCTGTAATTGTGGGAACATACCTTCTCCGCACTTTGTTGTCCTCGTCGTTGTCTTTCTTTTTCTTTTTCTTGGAACCACCACCACCACCTGTTGGCTTTTTTCTTTTGGAGTCCTTTAAGTCCTGGTTTTGCGAAGATGGTTGTCGTAACCTATCGCATACAATCTTCTTTGAATTGGGCAGTCTTCTACACCCGTCTTCTACAGTAAATCTCTTGCTCATATTTATAATATAAACATATTATAATATGGACCTGAAATCTTTATATAGAACTCCGCCAGCTGAACTAAAAAAGTTAAAGAAAGTTCAAATGGGTGCTTACACTGTAAAGGGTAAGAATAAACGTGACCATAACTACCGAACTCGAAAACAAAAACAAATGTCCTTCAAGGAACAACTTTCAGAAAACGCGAAATTGCGGGGGGGAACCTTGAAAACAATCACTCCAACGGTCAGAGATAACGTTCCCGTTTCAAGATACTTTCATTCATTTAAATTGTGACACTATAATATAGAATGAACTTAACCCGGCCAAAAAATAGTTATAACCAGCAGCTTTGTCAAGACATAAAAATAGATACTGGTTTGAATATCTACGGTCTTGCCAACGAAACGCCAAACAATCCTCTGTATTATGCTTTGGCAAACATGCGATATGGTGTGACAAGTGGTGCGTTTATGAAACAAACGGCGACAGGAACATCTTTACCAAACCCTGTGGATGAATTTAAAAAAATCATTAAGCCACCGTCTGCATCAAGTGGCGGATCTACTGGTGGAATATCACCCCCTCCACCACCACCAGAACGTCTTATGAAACTAAATACATATCAGAGCCGAACAGCTTCAAATAGTGCTCAATATGAAAACGTTCGTAGGCAAGCTGCTATGGACCTTCGTGCGTCTATTAGAGGTCATATGGCGGTCTCTCAAACTCCTAATGTTCTGCGACAACAAGCACAACTTCAAGGTCTAAATATTTCCCAACCTAGATCAGGAAAGTCAAAAGAAAGAACCAAATTTGAAACAAAGGTTCAACGATTAGAAAGAGAATTGAAATCAGAACGGTCACAAATAAGTGAAATAAGAGCTGGCGTAGATTTTGAAAAGCAAAACATAGAGAGAATTAGACAGAGATTAAATGAATTACAAAAACCTAAAGAAAAAACACCAGAAACACAAGTAGCCAAAAAAGTTAAAAAGGAACGAGGAGATGGTGATGCGAGAAGAGCTTTATTTGATGATGGTAAAGAAAAAAATGATACCATAAACAGGTTATATCAAGAGAATCAGATTCAGGATATAATTAATCGTGGAGCTGAAGAAAAAAAGTAATTGTTAAGAAAAATATTTTCTTGCTCTATATTAGAAAGACATAGGCAACCTTTCTCAATCCGTTGTGTTGATGACCAATACTTAAAACT
>VMHT01183587.1_pt1 | contig 10919 bp, 16 predicted proteins | sample 4693611 | NCBI WGS metagenome assembly VMHT01 (sample SAMN12280063, study PRJNA550983) | marine metagenome | isolation source: seawater sampled from same location over 5 years 0.02-0.2 micron viral filtrate | place: USA: collected off the coast of southern California halfway between the port... ... | reverse complement strand
TAATAATTTTTTTATATTTTTCAATATTGCTGTAATTTGTAATATTTTTATACATTATTATAATAAAGAATAAATTTTTATATTTATTATGATAAGATATATACTAACAAAAAATAATATTGAAATGTTTGATTTATATGATAAACTTTTAAAAATAAAACATATAGATTTTAAAAATAAAAATGATGAAGAAAGTAAACAGAATGAAGAAAGTAAACAGGATGAAGAATGTGAAGTATTAAATAATGATTTAAAAAATACATTCGTAAAGAATAATATGTATGATATAAATGATAGTGAATCAGATTATTCGGAAATGTATATATCCGATGAAGACGATGAAGGTTTTGAATGTATAGACATTTCAATGTGTATTGTATTGGATGAAAAAAAAGTGGATAAAGAAATAAAAAAATACGTAGACAATATAGATAATATAGAAGAACTTACTGAGAAAAATGAAAAACCTGACACCAATAAGAAAAGTGAGAAAAATAGATTAAAAGAAACAAATAATGAAACGGGTATATTGCGACAAAGTTTTTATAATTTGGGTAGATATTTATTAGATTACAAGTTATAAATTTGAATTAATTGAATCTTTTATATAGGAGTTAATAGTTCTGTGTTTTTTTGCTTTTTGTGGTAATAATACGAAATAAATTTCATGGAAAGATGTGTTATTATAATTTAAAACTAGTAAATATATTATAAATAGTGCAATATTAGCTAAAATATCATTAAATGTTATATAATTTCTTTTATAGTAAACAATTCCGATTAATAGGAATTCAAATATAGCAACTGTAAATTTAAGATAAATATTTAAATATTTTAGTTTAGGATTAAAAAAATTATTTCCGATTGTGAATAAAAATGCAAGAATTAATGAAATAAGAGGTGAATATTTTACAATGCTTAATAAAAAAAGTAAAGACCATAACCATAACCAGTGACAGTAAATGAATAGTTTTAGTAACATTATTTGTTTACTATAATATAATATAATTATTTAATTATGCAAACATTTAATTTAGAAAATAATATGGAAAATAATAATAGCAAAGAGTATTGATGTTGTAACTGTAATAATATATATATATTTATATAAAACCAAATATTCTAGATTTTTGTACATATAATCATTATCGCCTAATTTGTATCCTTTTTTTTTATAGTAATTTTGTACGCCAACGCCAGAGATTACTGCAATATTGGTGAATCCATTTTTAAGAGCAAGTTCTTCTGCGTATTTAAGTAATTTGCCACCCAACCCAGTATGTTGTGAATTACCGATTTGTTTGATACCAATATTAGTGTGAATACCATATACATGTAATTCGCGAATAAGGGCGTGATTTTTCAAACAAGGTAAAACATCATTCCATTGTGAATTTAATCGCAAACGAATAAATCCGTAAAGAATTTTTTGATTATGTGATGTATAAGAGATGAAGAATTCTGTACCGGAAGAACTTTTGTAGAAGTCAGTATTTAGTTGAATATCATTGAAATTAATATTTTTCATTTTAATTTCTCTTTCACGAATATCCCAGCAGAATGAACCTTCTTTATCCATTTGTTGTTTTGCAATTTGTCTTAAATTAGAGAATTTAAGTCCTCCTTCAATAGATTTATGTGGAATATCTCTTACTACACGATTAATTCGTACATATTTTGGTACGTTTTTTAATGCATATTTAACGACATTCATAAGTTTATATGCTTTTCCCATAGAATTGTCTTCTGCGTAGGGTTTATATGTGCCTTTTTCATACCATTCTTTAATTTTAGTAAAATCAGTGATTGCGGTAGGATAAATTTTCCATTGATCTGCTGAAAGATGTTCGGATGTAATAATTTTGCTTATTGTATCTATATCGCCTTCTGGTGAAGAACCAGGTAAATCAAGCATAATATGTATATCAGTTTTGAAACCATTTTGTTTTAGAAGTCGTACGCCTAATTTATTTTCAATATTTATGCACCCCCGATTAATTTTTTTAAGAATATGGTCTTTTGTTGTTTGTATGCCAATTTGTACTCGTGTGACTCCAATTTTCCTAAATAGTTCAATGTTTGAAAAATCAATCTTAAAATTTTCTGTATTTTTACCATCAAGAATAGATTGAATAATATCTTCTTTTTTGATAACATTGCCAAATTTATAGATATTTTTAATTTTTGGTATAATGTAGTCAGGTCTTGTTTCAATTGTTACTCCAATAATGCGAATTGAAGTATTTTTATTTTCATTTTTTTCTTCTTTTAAGGATTTCATATTTCGCAAAGTTTTCCAATTATAATAAGTATTGCATGCGTAGTAAGCGCATGTAACAAACCAAATAATATAATCTTTTGGGTAAAAGTTGAATGTTCCACCGGAGATAATAAGTTCTATTTTTGAGGCTTTATTTTTATCTGCAGTAATATGTCCAATATTTTCAAGTGTAAAGAGACGATCATAAATTTGTCCAACTGGGTGATGTTTATTTTGTGTGGCTCTCATATTACCGGGTTCTGTGCTTAAATAAGAACGTGGTTGTGTAGGAATGCCGTTTTTATTTTTTTCAAAGGGACAATAATGGCAATCCATAGGGCATCCTCCAGTTTTGACTGACCCCCCCATTAAATGTCCTGCGGTAAAAATTGTAACAGATATAACGCCAGAACGACTTCTTGCACCTTTTGTTTTAAGGAATTTTTCCAATTCATGGTTGGGTTTAATGGTCTTATCTTCACAAAGAACACGATAATGTTTAAATAATTTTGGTTTAGAAACAAAGACATTATATTTTAGTTTTCTTCGCATTTTATGGAAAAATTTAGTTAAATCCTTATAGGAACGAAATCTATAATTATGTGATTCTTTGAATACAATTTCTAATTTTTCAAGTAATTCGGGATTTATATGAACTTTTTTAAATGTTCTTTGAAATATATTTACAAAATTTTGATAGGAATAGCCATTTGTAATGTATTTTTTATTGAAAATTTCGTTTGCTTCATTCATTTTCGTTTTTTTATTACTTTTTGTATAAAAAAAAAGTAATAAAATTTTAATTCAATTTAAAAAAATATAAAAAAATATAAAAAAAAATAAAAAAAATAAAAAAATAAAAAAAAAAATAAAAATATTTATTATATTTATATGGCATGTGGTAGAAGTATGTTAAATTTAGCAATTATAGTAATTTTGATATTTATAATTTTTGCGATGTTATATAAAGGTAATATTTATAAGGAACCATTTCATGCTCCTTACAATGATATGATTGAAAATGAAGCGCGTATAAATAGCAATAGTAAAATAATAAAAAATTCGTCACTTTATGATGGTTTTAAAAGTATTTTTTCAAGGTTAATGAAAGTAAATTAAATACAAAATTAAATAATTTATTAATATGGAAGAAAAATTAACTTGTAGAATATGTTTTGAGAATGATAAAAAATGTAAATTACTAACGCCATGTGATTGTAGAGAACCTATTCATAGGGAATGTTTAAAAATGTGGATAGAAATAAAAAAAAATCCAGAGTATTGTGAAATATGTAAAAAGAAATATATTGTAGATTTTACTATAATACCAGTTCAACAAACAGCAATTATAGTTGATGAAAATAATATGTCATTTATTTTAAATAACAAAAAATTCACAATAATTTTAATATTAATTGGTTTAATTTTTATCATATTAATATATACTATGTTTGGTGTGCAACCGGACAATTATAATGTTCCGAATAACATGTCTATTCCAGAAAATTCATTACAGACAACGCCGTAGTATAATTTAAATTAAAACTAAATGAATAGCGATAAATTTAAATAATTTATTTTTTAGTTTTTCACCGTAATGTTTTTTATAAATATTTAAGGCGTTATTGTAATCATTGCAAAAGGGTATTATTTTATATATATTTTCATTTGTAAGGAAATCATAAACAGAATTATAGGTATTAATTTTAGTAATTTTAGCATATAATTTTAACTTGGTTTTATTGCAAATAAAAAGTACAACATCGCCAACAAAGATATTATTAAATAAACCTCTTTTTATTCTTCCTTCAATTGTTTTTACTTTATTTTTAATATTGTTAAACGCGACTGCGTTTATATAAATATTTTTGGACATAATTTAATAGTTAATATATAATATTAAATTATGTTTAATATAATGTGAAATAATCAAATTTTATTTTTTAAAAAGTTTATTTTGTAATAATTTCAAATAATTCTTTATATTTTTGAGAAGTTTTTTCTATTAATTCATTTGGAACATTAATTTTTTTAGCAGTATATGGGTTATAATTTTTAATAATCCATTTACGTACAATATCTTTATCTATATTATCTGGTTCACAATTGTTTAAAAATCTTTCTCTATATGATGAACGAATCCAATATCTGCTTGAATCTGGTGTATGTATTTCATCAATAAGTAAAATAATTCCGTTTTCATCTTTACCGAATTCGTATTTAGTATCTACTAGTATTAATCCTTTTTTTTTCATTTCTTGTTGTCCAAATTTGAATAATTCAAGTGCATATTTTTTGCAGAGGTTCCATTCATCTTGTGTCATAATATTTTTTTCAATTATTTCGGATGGTGTGATGGGTGTATCATTTTTATCTTTTGTTGTTGGTGTAATAATAACATCATCAAGAATTTGATTTTTTTTGTAATAATTGCGTAATGTATTTCCGCAAAAGTTTCTGCATCCATTTTTGTAATTGACCCAAATGGATGTGTTTGTGGTTCCGGTCATATATCCTCTAACGACAAATTCAATGGGGAAGGGTTTGCATTTAATAACTTCCATGGAAGTATCTCCAATTTGTTTTAAAAAATGATTAGGGCAAATATGATTTGTTTTATTTAACCACCAAATAGAAATGAGGTTTAAAATTTTACCTTTTTCAGGTATATCGCAAATATTACGATCATAACTACTGAGACGATTTGTGGCTTCTAACAGTAATATTTTATCATTTTGTGTATTTTTATAAATTGTTCTAACTTTACCGGAATATATTTTTTGATATTTATTCATTATTATTATTATAAGTAATGAATATTTAAATAAATATTCAAAATAAAAAATAGAAATATATTAAGAATAAATAGAAATATATATTTAAATGAACAAGATGAGAAGTGTGAATTATTTTTCAAAGGGGAAATTTTTATTTTCTATATTTGTGATGATTATAATTTTGTGTTTATATTTATATGTATTTTATAATCGGGGTAATTTAATGAATAAAAATAATAGTTCGCAAGATTATTATCCTAATTATATGGTATGGCAAACAATTTTGTATAACGAATCAATATAATTTTTATAAATTATTTAAATACCAAACATTAAAATAATTTATATGGAAAAAAAAATAGAAAAAGGAAAGAATGATTTAATTATGAAATTATATAATGTAAAAGAAAATAAAAACCGTGGTTCAATTAAAATTAGAACACAAAGATATATTGGAAGAAGAGAAATAAAGGATATATGGTATGATATTTTGGAATGGATAGGTAGTTTATTACTATTATCAACATATATTTTTAGTTTAGACAAAATGTGTTTTAAGGGTTTTTGTTTTAATACAGTGGGTTCTTTTATTTTTATAGTAGTTTGTTATGATAGGGGTAAATATCGTGTATTTTTGGTTAATTTAATTTTATTTTGGGGTTCTATTTATGAATTTATGAAATATCAGTTATCATGATAATAAAATTATTTCAAATTATTTCTAACATTCATAAGTGTTTTACCGAGTAAGTTCATTCCTTTCCATTTTTTTCCAGCAAGAGCATCTTTTTTAGATATACCAATTTCCCAAATTTTATCCCATTTGGATGCTTCTACAAGAGTTTTGTTTCCAGTATTTAATAATTTTTTTTTCAAATCTTCATTTTGTGAAAATTTTAAAAATGCACCATTAAAGACGATTAACAATCTATTTTCTTTCCATAATTATTCATTCCATGGTTTTACTTTTCTTCCAAGTTTTTTGCATTCAAAGCATGTTTTTGCGTTTAAAATCTTTTTACAAATTTCAAAATCTTTCATTAACAATGCTTTATGATACATCATATATTGTTCAACACTAAAAAATTCAAACGTTTCATCATTTTGAATTTTTCCAATAAACGAACGTTTATAAAAGTTGGACATAAATCCATTTTCATTATTTTCACCGAAGAAGTAGATATTGTTTTCCATTTTGTTTTTCATTTTGTTTTCCATTTTGTTTTCCATTTTATTATTATTTTTAAATATAAATTTTAGTTTCAATTTATAAAAATAAATAATAAAATTAGCCAGATAGTAATTTAATAATTTCGTTGCATTTATCTAATTGTATTTTATTGTTCTCTTTTGTATATTTTTCTTTATTTTTAATAGCGTCATCTAGGGGTTTATTATTCCATCTATCAAAAACATCTGTATTAATATTTTTTTTTAGTAAAAACTTAACAATTTCTAATTTATTTTCAGAACAAGCAAGGTGTAAGGCGGAACGTTTATCATAATCTGAACTATTTAAATCTACACCCTTAGAATCTAATATGATTAAAGTATTTATATCTCCAACACTAGCTGCTTTTAATAAGTTATATATATTGAAAATATTATCAACAATATCTTTTTTAAATATTAATTTTTTTGTGCTTGTGTTATTTTCATAAACATGGAATGAATATATTTTAGATAATTCATTAAAGAATTCAATGCCTTTAAAACTGTTACCTAATTCATCTAATCTAGGAGAAAAAACAGCAATACCCATAACGTTTGGGACAACGCAAATAATAATTCCGGAAACACCGCTTTTAGCAGGTAATCCAATTTTATATGCCCATTCTCCTGAATAATCATACATACCGCATGAAGACATTAAAGATAATGCATTTTTAATAATTTCATTTGAAAATACTCTTTTATTTGTTACAGGGCAAATTCCACCATTTGCAAGTGTGGATGCTATAATGGATGCTTGCGATGTATTAATTTCAATTGAACAACATTGAAAATAAAAATCAAGAGTTTGTTGTAAATTTTTATTAGTCCATTTTCTTTTATATTTTTCTTTATCCATACCCTGTGAAAACGCGCTTGATTCTTGCATCATATATGCCAAGCAATTATTTCTATCTGCAGTATTTTTTTCGGATAAGTAGACAGATGTACTGAAATTTATTTTAGTATCACCGGCTAGTTTATGCCAATAATTAATAATTTTATCGTATCTATTTGCGAGTGTATTATTATAATCAATAAGAGAACAACACATAATAGCTCCGCTATTGATTAATGGGTTATGTGGTAAATTATCATTATTTAAACATAATTCATTAAAATTTTTACCGCTAGGTTCTCGTCCAACAAAATTGTGTATGTATTCGCTACCGTTTAGGTCTGAAGCAATTAAATATGTAATAGGTTTAGAACATGATTGAACACAAAATTCTTGGTTGTAATCTCCGCAATTATATATTTGTCCATCAATCGAACAAATAGAAATAGAGAATAAATTTGGATCCACTTTTGCTAATTGTGGTATATAACTGGCTAATTTTCCATTATTATTATTTTTAATTTTTTTGTAGATAGAATTAATATTTTTTTTAAAATCATCCCAGTTAGATATAATTAATTCATTTTCAAAAATTTTTTTAAATAATATAATATTTGTATTCAATAATTTTGTAAATTCATCAAATGTTATATTATCGTTTAGTTTGTTAATTTCATTATAAAATCTTTTATCATTTATAGAAATGCCTTTATTTTCAATAAAAACGATTAAATTTTTTTTCTCAATGGTGTTTTCATTTGAATTTAAAAAATGATTAAAATAATTATTATATATTTGAATATCTATAATATTTTTTTTTTCTTTACTATCTAAATTAATTATTTCCAAAACATGGTTATTGGGATTTGTATTTGTGGTATTATTAGTTTCCATATAAAGAAAAACGAAAATTTGTTTTTAAATTAATTATTGTTTTCTTTTTTAGGAAAAAAAGCAGTAATTGTTTATTTATAACAATGTTCAGATATTAATAAATTTTCATATAATTCGTTTGCTTCATTATAATTATTTACAATATAAACAGGTGCAACAGGGTTTTGTATATAAAAAACCCACTCTAATATTTTTTTTTGATAAGTATTATTACATATAATAATACTTTTTAATAAATAAACATTATTAAGTTTTTTTTTTCTTTTTTTTAAATTTTCAATAAAGAATGTCATTTTCCAAGCGTAAGAAAATGGCGGCATACCTAAACCAGATAAATCAAATATAAAGGTATATGGTTTTTTTTGAGAATCATAACTGGTCCAAGTTTTAGTAAAATGTTCCCATGAATCCTCATTTACATTTTTATTGCATGTTATATAAACTTTTGGAAAATTTTTATCATTAAACTTAGCAAACATTAATAAACTAAATGAATATTAATTTTTTATAGTTTAAACATTTTTGTAAAATAGCAAACAAACCATATTCCTACGAAACATTTGGAAAATAGGTCAAGTATATTATAACCAACATTTTGTTTTATAGGTTCCATTTGATAAAATACGCCATACATGGCCCATAAAATTAGGAAACAGTAAAATAATAACATACTATTAAAATTATATTTTTTGCTTAAAAATGTTTTATAAATATAAGCATACATAGAAGCAAAGAAAGCGAACCCAATAACATTTGCCATTGTTTTATTAATAAGTCCAATCATACCAGAATAACCCATACCTAACATTCCAAAGTTTAATCCTAATACTTTTAAATAAGTAGAAAACTTCAAAGGTCCACCATTTGAGTTATATAAAAATGCAAGTAATAAAACAAGTAACATAATAGGTGTAGTAATAGCCCAATCAGTATAGCGATTTCTTGTAATTTTTTCATAATCTATTTCTTTATTTTTTGTATCTTCTATTTCTTTTACAAATTTTCCATAAAAAAAAGCTGCAATAACTGATATACAAGTTTCTAGATTAAGTATGTTTCTAATTTTAATATCTTTTGTGCGCATTGCTTCAATAAATGTTATTGTTCCTGTTGTTAATAAAAAGACATATGTTATATAAAATGTATTTATAATCATTTCTTCTGTTATATCCATTATATATATATTATAAAAAATAAAATAATAAAAAAATATTATAAATTGAAAATGTATAAAAATATATTTTTAATTATAAATAAACAAGAATAAAAAATGGAAAAATTAAAAATAGAAACGAAAATAATCCAGGAAAAGGATGGTCACACTGTATTCATATATATTCCAAATTATTTAACAAAAGAAGAATCAATTGGATATCAAAAATGGTTAGATGGTATGGAAGATTTTAAAGATAATATGAATTATAATAAAACAAATTTAATTCGTCAACAGAAGTGGTATCAAATGGAAAATGAATACTTTTGTCCAAAATGGGAAAAAAGATATGATAGATGGAGATCACATAAATATACAAAATCGTTATTAGAATTGCAGGATAAAATCCAAAAATTAATAGACGAGGTGGTAAAAAATTTATTTTTAACAAAAAAGGTATCAATACAAAATCCGAAAATTAATAGTTGTTTATTTAATAAATATAGACATGGTGGTGACCGCATTAGGGCACATAGAGATACTGAGAAATCGTTTGGTGAAAACCCGACAATAGTTGGATTATCATTAGGTGGGGAAAGAGAAATCAAGTTTGTAAGAATTATGGATACTTTAAATAAAGAAAATATGCATATATATAAAAAAGACAAGGAAAACAAGAATTTAAATTTTAAGCAAAAGTTGGAAGACGGTTCTATATTTGTAATGGCCGGTTGTAGTCAAATGTATTTTACGCATGAAATTCCTCAGTGTAGTAGTAAAGATAAAAGATATAGTGGTACTTTTCGTCAATGGAAAGGTTAATTTTAAAAATAATATTTCAAATACATTGTAATGTTTTTTAAACATTTTTAAAACATATTGTCATTAATATTTAATTAACTTTTTTTTTATGAATTTTAATTAAAATTTACCACTTCTATTAGAATTTTGTCATTTTCTGGTTGGAAGTTGTTGATTTTTATCGTTTGTGCGTCATGGTTTTATGAATTTATTAAGACCAAATTCTTTTTGTTTTCTATAAGAGGCTATTTTAACATTATTAATGCAATTATTTTTATTTTTAAATTTTATATTATTTTTATGGACTTCTAAGTCGTTTTTATTTATTTTCCTAGTATTATTATTTTTATTAAGAATATATTGTATAGCATTTAGTGTGTTTAATTCTGTATTTATTTTTATATTATTATTATTCATTTATTGAATTTATATAAAAAGTAAAGTTTAAATCAATAAACAAATGAAATAAAAAAAAATATAATAAAAATAAATATATAGTAATATAAATTATTTTTTTATTATCTAATGTAACGTATATAACACAATATTTATTTTGGAATTATTTGATACATATATCGTATAATCCAATTGGTTCATTAATGAATAAATACTTAATGAATTATAGAGATATAAAACCAGAACATAAGAAAATATATGTTGTATCAAATTTAATTAAGGGTTTGGTATTGGGTTTAAATTCGCATGTAGGTATAAGATTATTATATAATTATTATAGGTATGGGTTATGGGATTTAAGAACGATAAAGATGTTTGGCGCGATATATGCTTCATTGGATATGGTATCAATGTTTCATGTGGAAAAAATGCAAACAAACACCAAGATTCATCATATAATGGTTCAAGTATTATATTTTATGGGTTTATTAAGATATAATTTTAATGAAAAAACATTGGCAAATCCAATGGTAATTTATGCAATATATTCTGGATTAGCGTATATGGTAAATATATATTTATCATTGC
>VMHT01178732.1_pt1 | contig 10919 bp, 20 predicted proteins | sample 4693611 | NCBI WGS metagenome assembly VMHT01 (sample SAMN12280063, study PRJNA550983) | marine metagenome | isolation source: seawater sampled from same location over 5 years 0.02-0.2 micron viral filtrate | place: USA: collected off the coast of southern California halfway between the port... ... | reverse complement strand
GTAGCTTCTTTTATATCTAACTCTTCTTGTTTATAGACAGGATAGAAATGTTTCTTATTAATACCATGAGGTATGTATTTAAGTATCTTACCTTTAGCTCTATCTCCTAATACTAACTTATTAATATTAACTGTCTGTTTTGAAATACCTAATAATACGTCGCATGAATCGTAAAAAGGTCTGTTGTAAAATGGAGAAGGATAATCATCCCATATGTTATAATAAACGATTGGAACTTTACTTCTTATTTCTCTTTCTATATCAAACAACCAAGTCCAGTATCTAGGGTCAGTAAATATCATTACTGCATCAATCTTAAACTCGGTAATTAAGTTCCTTACTTTTATAGCATCTCCATAACCTGTATTAGGCTGAACCATTACAGAAGAATCTTCTATACCAAACCTCTTATTTATATCTTCAGAAAGATCAAAGCGTTTACCTTCCTCGTGGTGCTTTAATGCGGCACCTAATTGTACCCAATTTAATCTATGTGCTGTTCCTTCTACTATTGCTCTTGACATAGTAGCGATTCCGGAATGCAATCTAAGATCATCCGAAAGTAAAAGTATATTTTTTCTTTTATCTTTTGGAATATAACCTTCTAATTTATTCATCTATAACTTAATTTCATTTTGATTTTGTAACATTTTTCTAAAGTCCTTATCAGTAAGATATAAAAAAATTGCCCGATCAGCAAGCTTTTGAAAAGAAAATTTTGATCTAATACACTCGCTTTTAAACTCTAAGAACAATTCTTCTTCTACCTTAACGCTAGTAAGCCTCTTTGTCGCATTTGCCATAACATATATATTTATATATAAATAGCTGTCGGTTATGGAATATCAGTACACTCACTGCATTTTCCTAAAGGATTATTACATTGATATTCTTTATCAATATACTTACCATTACCGTCAACAGTCTCAGATATCATCTTATCCATCTGAGCAATAACTTGTTTAGTTTTACGAGGTCCTGCATTAGGTCTAAACTCCTGAACTCTTCTTTGCATAACAGCAAAATCAGCTTCAGCAGGTACTCTTCGCTTAACTATAAAGTATTCAACATTAATTTTATCTTTATCTATTCCAAACTGCTTTGCAAAGAACTCTTTATATAGAATTACTTGAGCAGTTAAGTTTGGATTCTTCTTTTGGTTATCTCTCCAACCTGAAGTAGAGGTTTTAATATCAACAATAGTCCATTCATCTAGAACACTATTATAAAATACTAAGTCAACTAACCCTTTGAACATCACTCCAGGACTTAACTCCTGGTACAATAATGTCTCTACTCCTGCTAACATATTATTCTTAGTAGTAAAGTAAGCAGAACGTTTCTTTTTAAGAAAGTCTAATATATGCTTACCATCTAAATAGAATTCATTAAGCTGATCTATGCTAGAAAAATGAGATTTATTCATAGCTAATCCTGTCTTATAAGACTTAACCATATTATTATAGAGTAACATATCTAAATTCATCTCCATAGCTTCTTTAACCTTATGGTGATAAAGTACGTATAACCACTCTTGTATAGTTTCATGCATAGCAGTCCCAAAGCAAGTATAGATATTCTGAGTGAAAGGTATTTCATTTCTCAGATATTGCTTCTCCCACTTCTTAGGACACTTATTATAAGTGCTTATTGAACTATACGATATGTGTAAGTTCTTTGAAGGTGATTGTTTGATCTTACTCTCCCAAACCTTTTTAACAGGACCTTTTAGCTTTTTCGGCATTTAATCGTTTTTCCAGAGACCTCTCGATACTAACTGAGCTATAATTCCATAGTTAGTTACGTCTTGAAAAGTATCTATTAGAGTTTCGTTTTGAGCTTTACGACCTGAGATGATCATATTCTTCCATCTATTAATCTTATCTGAAAGTCTATACCATAATCCGGTCATAGCAAATTCTATCTCGTCTTCAGTATCTAAATTAGTACCTGCACTAACATTATGCATACCGTAATCAAGATGCTTCTTAGCAAATAGTTCAAATTGCTCATCGACTATCTCTTGATAAGCATTATAGATAGTTGGGTACTCCTCCTTTAAGATTTCTTTAGCAGAAGGTGGGCGTTTAGCGTTCATTATCTCTCTGTCGCTCATATAACTTATTTATTTTAAAATGTAATTAATCGTTTAATTGTTGATTAGGATTATCTTCTGGGAAGTATCTTGCTATTGCATCTAACTTATCATCAGCATCTACTAGTAGTTGTAATGATTCGGTAGCATCTTTTAGAAAGTCTTCAGCAGTATGGTCACCAATACCTACTGCCTTGTCAGTTAATAATTCTAATGCCATTAAAGCTTTAGCTTTGTCTGCTTTTGCTTGAGCTTTCAAAGCCTGTATAACTTTATACTGTGCCATATTTAAATATAAGAATTAAAATTAATATCTCCAACTGATACTACATATATTTTATAGTACCGTCGTCGTCTCTATACCCTTCATAGTTAACACTTACTCTCTCTGTACTGCCATCTTCATACAGAACTTCTGTATAAGTAGGTGTACGTTGTAAAACTCTAACTACTCTCTTGGTTTTTTTTTTAATTACTGATTCATCTTCTTCGAGATAATCTTCAGTATCTGAATAATCAGCTGCAATAGCCTCACTTACTCTCTCATCTATATCTTCGTGCTCTTCTTCAACCATATCATTAAGTACTTGATCTAATGCATGGTCTTCATCAAAAGCTTCATAGGTTTCGTTTTCAACAAACTCATCCCATTCTGTATCTTCTTTTTCTTTCTCTCCGTATAAATTTTCTTTACGTTTAGGATATGCTTTATCAAAAGCAAAGTTAGCAGCTACTACTAATGATATTGCTAAAGGATCAAATACGAAGATTATAATTAATAATAGCCAGTTAATTATCTTATCCATAGACGTTCCAGTAAGACCTGAAAGGTATTGTAATGGACCTAATTCACCTGCTATTTCTGTATTGTTTTCTAAATCTAATATCTCTAATTGATATTTTTGTAGACTATCGGCTGCTATTTCTCTTTTAGCTTGAACACCTTTCCTATTATCTTCTTCAACTTTGATACGACTTGCCGCCAATCTAAGCTCGGTAGTACTAATTGTTTGTCGAAAGCCTGTAGATGATGACGTGTCTCGTACTTGAATCGAGGACGCTTTTGCATTAGATAGAATATTAATGTTACTAGATATTCTTTCAAGTTCTTGATCATAACGTGTTACATCTGATTGATAAAAATCTTTCTTTTGTTCTAAAAAGGTAACTTGGTTTTCTTTTATAGAAAGTTTAGTATAAGTTTCTTGGTAAGCTGCTGATAAGAATCCATAAATACCCATTGAGGTAATTAGTACTAATACTATAGCAGCAATTGTTAGATAGGTTCTAAGTAGCTTATTTATACTATCCCAATACTGATATAACAAGGAAGCAATAACTAGCTTAGCGACTTCTAATGAGCCGGCCATTATAATTACTTCAAATGTAGCACCAGCAAATAGTTTTGATAGACCACTTACTGAATAAAAAGCTGCTGAAGCTGATACAGATAGAGCAGATAAGGCTATAATGGTAGGGAACATTCCCTTTTTAATTGCTTTAAACATATTAATTAGCTATTAAGAGACCGGTTAATATGCCTACAGCGATTCCTCCAAAGGTTCCTAATTTAAGTAATTTGTTTTTAGCTTTTTCTTTTTTAAGACTAACCTCAAATTGATTAGTTAGGTCTATCTGAATATTAAGTTGATCAGAAGATCTAAGCATTTGCTGATTAAGATTTAACATCTGCAGATTTTTACTTGCAATAATGCTAGTGTTAGTAAAGATAATACTATCCTTGTTGGCAACTACTTTATTAAGTAGAAGAACTTCTTTCTTTGCAGCGTCGCCTTCAAGTAAATCTTTAATTACTTCCTTTGCCGTCGGTATCTTTAACCGTACTACTGTCGAGTCTGTAACGGTCTGAGAAAAACTTTTCAAGCTCAGACTGAGTGTAAGTATCAACAGAATTAATAATCTCATTTGTTTTACGTTTTAGTGTTCCTATGCTTGAATTTAACTCGTTGATGGTCTTTTCATAGCCATCAGCTTGCTCAAACATATAATCTACTTTTAACTGCAATTGAAGATTAGCTGCATCTAAAGAATCCTTTTCTTGTTGTAGCTTATCTATCTTTTGCTGGAAAGGTCCTTTATCAATATCTGTATCACTAAAGAGTACCCAACCTATAATAAATAGTTGGATAATGATAAGTACGTATAAAAACCGTTTATCTTTCAATAATTGTATTAAACTAACCATAACTATAATATAAGAAAAATAATGTTAATAGGCAACTATTTTAAGCGAAATCTCTTAATAAGTCTAATAATTCTGGTTGAGGGAACATATCGAACTTATCTTTTCTAGTATTGGTATGAGTCAATAGGCCTTTAATTCTACCATAATAAGCATCTTCTTTAAACTCAAATGCTTTAGCTCCTTCTTCTTTTACCCATTTAGGTAAACCTTCTCCTACATCTATACCATCTCTATCAGCTATAAACTGTATCCATTCTTTAAGTTTGTTTAATTGTGCATCAGAATATCTATGCCAAAATTTAAACCCTTTGAACGCTTCTGGTAATTCTACTATTTGAGATTCATGTGCAGTAGTGCCTGCATACGTTTTTCCATCTTTTAGATAGCCGAAGTTATTAACTTCAATACCTACTGAGTGAGTATGCATATGTTGAGAACCATTCTTTCCTAAATGCCATCCATAACTTCCTTCCGGAAATGCTTGAACTAATACTCCGTCGTAAGTATCGTCATTACCTTTTATACTCTGACCTCCTAATACAAACTCAGTAGCAACTGCTCCTCTGTTATCTCTTGCCCAATGATCAATAGTTCTAAATGGATTCTGCCATCCAGCTGTGTGGTGTAAGAAACAATATTCTTTTTTTGTAGGTCCTACTTTATATTCTCCTTTCGGTAGGTGATGAATTTGATACAACCCTTCATTGTTATCTGTAGAAGCTAATCCCATTTCATCCCATGTAGCTGGTCCTACGATACCGTCTGCATTTAATGCTGTATCTTTTTGAAATCTCATTACTGCTGCTTCAGTTGCTGGACCGAAATCTCCATCAGCCACTAAATCTAATCCTGGGTATATTCCGTTTAAATGTTCTTGTAAGTCTTGTACGTATGGTCCTACTTTTCCTTTTTTTAATAGCATGTCTTATAATTTTACTGTACTGAATATGGCATATGTAATTAATGAGAAAAGTAATCCGTTTAATATTCTCTCATGATGCTGATATTCAGTCTCTGGTTTAATAGTTTGGTCAGTACTAACTTTACTAGCTCCGCATCCAACTAATAAAATTGTACTCAACGATAATGCAATCATCTTCTTCTTCATAGTTTTAAAATTGTGATGCCTTCTTGACATCGTTAATTGCCTCCTGTAGCTCTTCTAAGTCTACTGGGCATTCTAAATCTAATCCTGCTTTAAAGTATTCTTCATCAACTCCATCCTTAAATATAACGATGGTAGGTGCCATTCTAACTCTATACTCTTTCTTAGCTTTAGGTGCTTTAGATATATCTACTCTATAGTAATGAGTGATACCTTGTACTTTATCCCAATCTGGGAATGCGTTAGCATCATTGAACTGAGCCCAAAACTCTATTACTATTATTGATGTCTCATCATCACCGAATGCTGATTTCTCATGTATTGCATCATCGAACTTACTGTCATCGATGTACTCTTGTGCCTGTACATAACCTGATAAAAGTAAACTTATTACTAATAGTATTTTTTTCATTAGTTATTTTTTTGTAACTCATATAGACGTTCATCGATCTTCTCTAGTTCTTGTAAGATCTTGTCTACATCGTCTTGTGTATCCATAATAGTTTGTCGGATGAGTTCATCCTTAAGATCATATTCGGTACGGTCAATAACAGGCGTAGGTAACTCCTTTGCTTCTTCAATATCAGCTTGCAAAGTAAACCACATTCCTATAACTGTAGCTACAAAGAATAAAATGATTCCTATTGTCTTGAGGTCTAAAGTTATTTTAGTTCCCTCTCCTACTTCTTTTGCCATTTTTTTATTTTATCTAAATGTAAAGTTAATTCCAAAGGTTGTAATAAAAAATTTAGAATCCCACATTCTAGTATACTCTCCTTCAGCAAATAATCCAATTGACTTAGTAAGCTTCAAACCAAGATTAGCTCCTGCTTGAAAATCCAACCATTGTTCTCCTGTCGCGGCATCTGCTAGTCCGTACTGATCCCAATCATTTCTATATAAGTATGATAATGGAACTCTTCCTTGCTCGTCTTTATCTCCCATTACATATTTGTGGTAAGGTAAGAATGCTGATCCGTAAAGGTGTAACCAGAAATTAGATTTATAATGATAGAAATCAAATCCGACTACAGGACTAATTAATCCAAACTCTGCTGTGTTACCTAATATGTCTTGATTATATCTAGAAATTAATCTTTTATAAGCACCATCTCTAAATTCTAAATCAGAAGATGCAATTCTTCTTCCTTCTGGATCCCACCAGAAGTATCCTCCGATTGTTTCATTCTCACCTGTTATTGGATTATCAATATCGGTAGTGTAAAAAGCATCTTGGAATCCGTATTCATAAGCTAATTCATACCAATAGTTTTCTTGATTACCATCTCCATCTAAAGCACTAACCCAAATCTCATATGGATTAACTCCGTATACTCTTTCGTGAGTTCTAAATGATGCACCTGCTGATAAAGAGAATTTTTTACCAATAGGTAATCTTGCTCTTACATCTGCTGCGCTATAGTTAAAATCAAATGCTCCTTGATATCTTGATTCTAATTTTACAATATGATATTTTCCAGTATGTCTTAAAAAGTATCTCTGGTTAGTCCATTCTTCTCCTCTACGTCTTTCTTTTTCAAAGTGGAATAAATACTCCCAACCTTGTACTGCTGATGTAGGTGCAATAAGAGCATTCTGTCTTTCAAGGTTTTGATCTCCAGTCCAGAAGTTACCTGGCTTTCTTTCGTAACCAAAACGTCCTAATTTACGAATACCGAATCCTATTCTATAATCTGAAGGAAAGTATTCTGTAACATCAACTACTTCAGGTACATCATATATACCTTGACCGTCTGGAGTTCTAATTAAATATTTTTTATCTGAAGATTCATAAGGTGATCTATAATCTCCTGCACCATATACTGTAGCGTACTTAAGGAAGTTATTATAGAATTCTTTAAAGATTGGCTTCTTATCTTTCTTATCTTTCTTTTGAGCCAATACTCCTGTAGGTGCTAATAGCATAAAAGCTACTAACAGTAATAAAAGTTTTTTCATAGTTTTACTTTTTAGCAAATTTTTCTAGTCCAGCAATACCAAAACAACCTAGTGTTACAAATACAAACGAATTGTATATAAAATCCTGTACTACTAAATCTTTACCGAAGTATCCTGTAATTAAGTCTGCTGCTGCAAAGATTACCATTACTGCGAATGATAAGAATCCAATCACTGATTTTTCGTTGATATCGTTTTCGTCTTTAAAAATGTTTTTAAATGCCATCCATTTACGTTTTAAATATTGTACCATAGTGTAACGAATTAATTAGAAACTTATTAGTTTATTTAGTATAAATAGGTAAATTTTGCTTTAAATACAAAAAAAGGGGAACGTATAGCTCCCCCTTTCGACATTCTTAATAAGACCTATTACTCTTCTTGGTCTTCTACTTCATTCAGCGGTTTAGTGTCATATATCTGATCTTGTAAGCCATAATATAATTGCTTACCAATCATCGCAAAGTCTATAATAGGCTCTGTAATGTCTGTTAGTTTAATATTTAATTTACTTTTCTCCAAGATCTCTAACTTCCTTTGGTAGGAATTCTGAATTTATATGTTTGCACTCTAAACAAGCAAATACTGGGATTGGTATATAAGACGTTTGTCCTGTACCGGTTAATAACCCAGATGCTTTTCTGATATGAACAGCTTGAGTAAAATGGATACTTCCACATTCCTCACACTGCACTGGCTGAGTTTGATCTAAACTTAGGTTAGCTTTTAAGTTATCCATTATTTTTTATAATAGTACTTTAAAGTTGGTTTAGTTTTTCTCTTCGCTCTTTTGTTTCTTCTAACAGGCTTTGCAGGTCTGCCGTACTTACCTACTTCTTTGTGCCCATACTTAGAAGGATAAACCTTCTTTACTTCTTTCTTCTTTCCTAAGAAGAATTCTTTGATTTTTTTGAATATACTCATTTGATCAAATTGATATTAATAACTGAGACTATTTCTTCTTTTTAGGTCTGCCACGTCTCTTTCCAGGCTTGCCTTTAGCTGCATCAACTACATCGTTGATTTGAGCTGCTACATCTTTTGCAGATGCTTTAACGTCTTTGAGTTCTTCTTTTACTCTCTTAGCTCTACGCTTAACTTCTTTAGCAGTAGACTTAATATCTTCTACTACCTCTTCAACTTCATCAGGAATGAAATCTTTGTCAGCGTCATTAATTTTGCCTTGTTTGTAAAATATTGCATAAGCAATTCCTGCTGCTACAATTACTCCAACGATAATCCAAAATGTTAACATAATTTATTTATTTTGATTGTTATATATAAATATATAAGCATTTAGTTTTCTACTGATTTTCTTGTAAATATTTTTGCTTATATACTGCTTTTTGCTTCTGCAACCTTTTCTTCTCAGAAGGCTTCATGAATGCTTGTCGTTCTCTTAATTCTTTAAGAACTTTAGTCTTCTTCCATTTTACTCTAAATTGCTTGAGAGCTTTAGGAAAAGGATTCTTTTTATCTATTTTTACTCTAATCATTTATTTAATTTTATTCTTGTATTTCTTTTCGATACATCTATAAACCTGAAGTATAGTTTCACCTTCACAGTTTATCAATTCGTCTTCTGCTTCTATTCGAGTAAGACCAAACTCTTTCATAATCTGTCTAGTAACTTCATCTAGTTTTCTAGTCTCATCTTTCTGAAGATCTTCGTTAAGTCTTTTAATACGAGCTTTATCAATTGAATGAGCACTCATAAATCTTCCGTGATCTTGTTGATCAACAACCATTGTCTGGTATATAGGTCTAAGCTTATGCTTTACAAGTTCTATCTCATAAGTAAAAGAACCGTAATCGTAATCTCCATTCTTACATTTATCTAAAAATGAAGCTTTGTTAGGTAGAGGTTTCTTTTTAGAAGTATAGCTCCTCCACCACATAAACCTATCGTAAGGCTTTTTAAAATATCTCTTTTTTAAGAATGAAAGTATAGCATCTTCTGACCATTTCGGCTTATAGGGATTGGTATCCCACTTATCATATACTAATGTCTCTAGCTTCATATATATAAGATAAGAACTTTTATTCTAAATTCCAACTATCATACCAGTTTTCTACTTCACTTCCTGCTCTTAAAGTAGTCATAATACCTTTTACATTCCAACCTTTAACATAAGCAACAATTTTATTATAACCTAATTGATTAAATAAAAAGTCAGAAGTAATCTGATACATATACTTTCCTGCATCTTTAGGACGTTTAACTTGTTTAGTTACAAAAGCATTACCTCCATAGCATACTCCATTTGGTAATCTTTTTTCCATATCAATAAAGTCAAACCTTACATCATCATTAAACCAATACCAACCTATTGGCTTCCTTCCATACTTGTCGTACATCTCTTGATGATAAAATAAAAAACATTTAGAATGAAATACAAACCTATGTTCACACTCTCCAAATTGAGGACTATTATCCCAATCTGGTAAGTCTTTTTTTATGTAACCAATAACCGTTCTCAAGTCTTGTTCATAGTCACGATAGTTACTCGCACTAACTAACTTGATACTATACTCAGGTTTACGCTCGAAGTCTTTGACTCGAGCTTTGTAACGCGCAATTTGAGTATCTTTATCCGTTATCATTATTTAATTCTTCATCAAAGATTCTAACGGCCTCGCGAATATCTTTTATATCATATTCAACTAATATCCTAAAAGCTTTCTTAGGACGTTTAATCGGTTCGTTCGGATTAATGATTCCGTCTTCTACCATCTCATGGTACTTTTTAATTGTGTCACTCATAACTTTTATTTTTGTGTTTAGGTTTTCTCGTATACTTACTTTTGTCGCCGTGATCCTTTTGAATCATCCGGCGCCTTACTAGACCCGCTATCTCCCTTGGAGTCCCTTTCTTTCCTATTTCTTTCGTTCCACTCATCGTTATAGTATATTGGCTCGTCTTTCTTCTTAAGCCACTCTAAGGCATTGTTCATAAAGTGATTCATCTACGTAAGTATTGTTTATATAAATATAAGAACTATTATGCATATAAGCAAGAACAAAATAAAAAAAAGCCCCGGACGTCTCCGAGGCTCGTGCTGTTAAGTAGTGTACTGCAACCGAAAGCTTATGCCTTATAGGAAAGGTTATCGGAAATTTCTTTTACGCTATTGGGGTACTTTACGCCGGACTACTCCTTACCGACTTACTTACCTTAACTAACTTACCTTAATATATGAAAAAAAACAATACGAACCAACTGTTACGTAAGTTATTTCTCAAAAAATTCGCGTGGCGACTTCGTCGCATGAGAGAGAAACGCCCCCCTCCTGCTCCTAAAAGTATGTACTAAACGCTACAATAAGGAGAGTAATCACTAATCCTCCAAAAGCAATAAATGCTCCTATCTCTGATGATCTTACTTGTTCCTTAGTTCTTCCTTGTCTTAAATTATAATCTTCTTTTGTCATATCTTTTATCAACCAAGTTATTCTTTCACTAACCATCATCGGGCAATCCGAATCAGCTAGTTCTTTTATCTGGTTTAAGTTTTTAATTATTTCTTTTTCTGACATATAATAAAATTGAGAGT
>VMHT01185561.1_pt1 | contig 10920 bp, 9 predicted proteins | sample 4693611 | NCBI WGS metagenome assembly VMHT01 (sample SAMN12280063, study PRJNA550983) | marine metagenome | isolation source: seawater sampled from same location over 5 years 0.02-0.2 micron viral filtrate | place: USA: collected off the coast of southern California halfway between the port... ... | reverse complement strand
GTTCTTCAATCATAGTTGCAGTGATGAGTTCCGGGCCAACGGCCCCGTTTGTATCACAAAGATATCTAGCAAATTCTGAACGTGGCGACGAGCAATTGAATTCGGATTCCTGGAAATTCAATCCTGTTGCAACCAATGTGTTGTTTCGATACCATTGCACGGTTGGATTGATGCGTTCAAGGCTGGATTGGTCCAAGGACAGAGAAAGGGAGAGTTCGAGTGTATCATTGGTCGCATTGAGCGTTAGCGTTCTTTTCTGAGGGGAGGCGGAAATGTAAGCTGACCGATCGACATCGTCATCGATTAAGCCGTCACAGTCATCGTCAAGACCGTTCCAACGCTCAAAGGCGCTCGGAGAAACCGTGCTGTCATTATCGTCGCAGTCATTGAACCATCGATAACCATCTCCATCATTATCGAGATCGGGGAAGAGGGGGTCGGTGTTTGTTGAAAACAATTCAATACCATCGAGTAAGCCATCACCATCGGTGTCCGAATCAAATGGATTCGTGCCGTGAACGAGGTATTCGTCCATATCCAGTAAACCATCAAGATCGGTGTCTGTTCCTATGAAATCTTCATCGATTTCTTCGTTGCAGTTATTATCGATACCATCAAGCGATTCAGGAATGGATGGGTTAATTGAAGCATTGGTGTCATCGCAGTCTTGGAACCAGTAAAAGCCATCCTGATCTGTATCATTGTCTTTGACAAGTGGATTTGTATCGTGGATAAAGACCTCTGCGCCGTCCTCCAGGCCGTCCATATCTGTGTCCTGATTCAGCCAATCTGTACCGTACTCATGGTATTCTTCGAAGTCATACAACCCATCGGAATCAACATCGGTAAGGTTGAATCCTTCATCCCATGAGCCATTGCAGTTATCGTCAATTCCATTCAACAGCTCGACTGCGTCTGGGTAAATGTCTGAATTGGTATCGTTGCAATCTTGGAACCAATAGAACCCATCGCCGTCCGAATCAGCATCGAAAACCAAAGGATTCGTACCATAGAGGTTGACTTCATCTCCATCACTCAGCAAGTCATCGTCCGTGTCATTGTCGAGTGGGTCGGTGCCGTTGACGAGCACTTCAACACCGTCGTCGAGGCCATCCATGTCGGTGTCCATCGACAATGGGTCAGTGCCATACACGAGGACTTCGAGTCCATCATTCAATTCGTCGTCATCCGTGTCAATGTCATTTGGATCGGTGCCATAGACATCGGTCTCGTTGGCATCAGTGAGGTTGTCGCCGTCTGAATCCAGAATCATTTGAGTGCCGTATATGATCAATTCCCATTCATTGAGGGTGCCAGAGTCTCCATTGCCCTTATCCTCCAAGGACAGGGACCATTCGCCTCTACTGTCCTCACCCCAATGTTGTACAGTGCCAAATCGCCAATTGTTGAAATTATTTCCACTATCACCGTGTTTCTCGGCGAGGACGCTTTGAGAACCTGACGGACTTGTTAGAATCAGTTCCATGTCACCGCGGAATGTATGTGGTAAATCGACGATCACATCGATGTTCTCAATCTGTATAGCATCGGACACAGTTGTATTGCTGTAAACGACCTCTCCGGTATTGTCAGGAATCGCAAGGTTGGTTTCAATTGTTCCAGAAGTGGTTGAAACTTCCACTTCAGATGGTGTCCAATCTATCGCTGCAGTTACTGCTGCACCTGCATCAATGACTCCATAGCCGTACTTGTGGCTCACGAGGTGGCCTGCTCCGTTGGCGGCCCATGAGTCATCGCTTGCGTTGTTTTTGCGCGATGTTTCGACAAGAATGTGTTGGACGTCGCGCCAAGTGAGGTTTGCATTTGCTTCAAACATGAGAGCGATGATGCCTGAAACCAAGGGCGTGGCGGATGAAGTTCCGCCAAAGGTGCTGGTATAATCGCTATTCGAATAACCACCCGACCCTTCGATGTCAGTGGTGGTGATGCTTTCGCCGTCCCCGTTCGATGGAGATGCGACGAGAATGTTAGCGCCCGGTTCAGCGTAATACGATTGACGACCTTTGTGATCGACTGCAGTCACTGCGATCGTGTACCTCAGGTTAGCGTATCCATCGTAATTGGAATTATCGTTATCATCCAAACCATTGCCTGCTGCCCATGTGATGATATTGCCCTTGCCGTTTCTTCCTTGGAGAGCATCCGCTTCAAGGGCAGCTAACATCAACGGTCCGGGTCCAGAAAGGGTCTCGCCATCATCACTTGGACCCCATGAATTGGAATAGATGTCAATGTCTTGACGTTCATGACTAAGTGTGTTTGATTCACGAATATCGGTCGTGCTGCATGAGATCAACTGAAGCCCGACAAGGCTAGCTTCAGGAGCCGCCCCTGTGACGCCAATGCCATTGTTGCCAGTCGCTGCAGCAACACCGCCTGCTGCCGTACCATGAGCGTTGTTTGAGGTCGGTGTGGGGTTGCCATCATTATTGCAAAAATCATAATCCAATGTTGAATCATAGTATGTTGAGATGTCGGGGTGGTTCCAATCCAAACCGTCATCGACAATGCCAATGACGGAGCCTAATCCCTTGTAGGTGTTCCATATGCCTGTGATGTTGACGTCTTCGCTGCTGAAGCCGCCTGTTTGGCCAGTATTGACAAGATGCCATTGTTCATCGAATTTTGGATCGTTTGGCGTCCACCTCGGCTCCATATCCCTCTCGATTAGGGGGTAAGCTGCCTCAATGATGCCTGAATGCTGCCAATCATGGAGAACGCTCTGTGCTTCTGCTTCGCCGAGTTCGACAAGTTGTGCTCCTCTAAGATGTTCAACATCAGCTCCGAGGTTATGACTTGAGAACACAACCCATTGCTGGACGGTAGACAGTTGATCATCGCTGTAGATTGCAACATCGCTATGGTGTGCGATTGAAGCTTGTATGATTGGAGAGTATGTATCGATAATGGGGTGGTCTTGTGAATTGGACAAGGGAGCCCATCCAGAAGCCGTATCGCCACTGTTGGAGTGAGTCGCCCCCGCGAGCGGCACCAGCAATGCTGTGAGCAAAATGGAACACATCACCACAGCACGCATTGATGGCTGGTTGCTCCGGTCCATCATAACGCTACCTCCACTTTGGTTGCCGATAGGATGCTCCGAATTGTGTTCAAACTGGTTCTGATTTTGTCAATCGCTGTGCGAGTTCGCCTAGGGTTTCACTTTCGTTGCGCAGCGAGCGAATGTAGCGAGGAATGGTGTGATTTGAACACGTCAAGTCGTCAAGTGAGCCAATCCATTCTAGACCGTGGGTTGGGGGAGATAGATGTGCATCATGTGAAGAGTGGGTGGTCCAAACTGAGCAACCATCGCCATCCTCAGATGCAGTTTGGAGGCAGAAGTCTTGGGGCAGAATGGAGTGCGTACATGTGAGGCCGTTTCTTCCAGTGTATTCGACGATGCAATCGTTTGCAACATAAGGGGCGTTCATGGCATCAAGTGCTTCGATTGAACGTTCATCTTCTGCGCCCCTTTGAAACCAAATCAATGGGAAGTTCTCGTGACCTAGGCGTACGATGAGATCTCGAACTACGGCTTGAGCGCGTTGTGGAGCGAGAAAAAGGACGACGATTTCGGGAACGATTCCGTCATCAAGTGAGGGGCGGATGGGGAAGCCTGAGATTGTCCCGCCTGCATCACGTGGATGAATCGGTGCGCAGGCCCAGCCAAGGTCGGAAAGTTCTCCAACCGCAGTATGGGCGGGGCGTTCATGGTTGAGTCCTGCCCCATAGATGTGGATTGTTGAACAATCTGTCACATGTGAACGCAACGTCTCTTCAGACAACGACGTAATCCCCTCGACTTCCATATCCCAAAATGATTCAAGTGACTTATCAAAACTTGTACCAAATCATTACTAGCGCTGGTGAAGCAACGGATTGAAGTCAACCGACCCCCACCGCTGCTTATGGCCGAAACATCCAGACCCCCCCATGACCGCGGGCATGTGCTGTGGTCTGCAGAAGATGGCCCGACAAGGATGCTGCTGGCAAGTTTCGACCGATGGGTCGGAGCGACCCTTGCCGATGACGGTGTGGACATGCCATTTATGGGGGGCACCGACCACGTCGAGGCCACGATCATCGCCCGAGCGGATGGCATCATTGTTGGGACTGCAGCAATCGATCACATGGTGCAGATATGGGCACCGTCGTTGAAGATTACGTGGTGGGCTAGCGACGGAAAGAAGGTTTCTGAAGGCGACGACATAGCAACAGTTTCGGGCGACCGTGTGGCGGTGCTGTCGATGGAAAGAAGCATCCTTAACATCCTAGGCCAACTTTCAGGCATCGCAACCGAAGCAAAACGCTGGTCGGCGATTGCGCCTGGACAGATTGCTTGTACTCGAAAGACCATTTGGGGCTTAATGGACAAATGGGCCGTGCATCTTGGAGGTGGTCTCACCCACAGACTCAACAAATTCGATGCAACAATGGTTAAAGAAAACGATCTTGCTTCAATGCTTGAAGATGTGGACGGTCACGACAACAGAATCGCCCGCTACCTTCAGGACGTGGATCCAACCTCATGTGGGGCATTCCTTGAAATTGAGGTAAGGGAAAACAAAGAGGCGGTCATTGCCGCCGCAATTTGGGCCCAGCGTAGGCAAGAAGGTGTCAGTAAAATCGTCATCATGCTGGACAATTTTGGGCCAAAGCGGTGCAAGGAGGTTGCTAGTGAACTCACCGACATGGGATTGAGGGAACATGTCGTGCTCGAAGCAAGTGGTGGAATCGAATTTGATCACCTCGACCAATGGCATGAGTGCGGTCTTGACGTGCTTTCGACCAGTTCGATCAACAGAGGTGTGGCTCCTCTGGACATGTCGATGCTGATGTCCGGTGTTTGAATGAGGGGATTCAATGAGCGATTTTGCTGCTGACCCAAGCCATCCACGATATCAATCTCTTCTCCTTCGACATCGTCTCGAAGAAGCAGAAAAACAAGGCATGCTTGCGGGCAGTGCTATGATCGCTCACGGGCGAGGAGAAGCCTACGATTACCTGCTCGGCGAGCAAACAATCCCCAGCGCCCATGAAGCCACTCTTCATGCGTTGAAGGCGCTCAGTAATGCCGAACGCCCCGTCATCAGCGTGAATGGAAACGCGGTTGCGTTAGCTGGAGAGCAACTGCTCGTTCTTGCTCAACAATTGAATTGCCCTGTGGAAATCAATATTTTTTATCGGACTCCCGAGCGGATGTCTGCGCTTCTTGGGCGGCTTGAATCAATCAAAAAGGAGCGTTCGCTCGATGTTGAGATTCTTGGAGCCGAACCAAACGCTCGCATTCCAGGACTTAAGGGCCCACGAGCAAAATGTACCAAAGAAGGAATCATTGATTCTGATGTAATCCTGGTCCCTTTGGAAGATGGTGATCGTTGTGAAGCACTCGTCACAATGGGAAAGACGGTGATTGTTATCGATCTCAATCCGCTCTCACGATCAGCCAAAATGGGCACAATCACCATCGTCGATGAGCTGACACGTGTCGTAGAGAATATGTTGTCTCAATTTGATTCGATCAAGATGTCTAAGACCTCAAACACCTATGATAACGATGAGACATTGCGAGATGCGCTACAGCACATTGCTACGAAGTTTACCGCTTGATGTCGCAGTGCGTTGCTCAGAATTCTTCTGATAATTTGGCGACCAAACGAGAAGTAATGCTTTCGCCAACAGCTGAGCACGATGCATCGCCACCGAGATCGTAGGTGAGGCCCTTTCCGTTTCGAAGGTGGTCTGCGACACTTTCATCGATCATTCGACCAATTTGCACAAGTTCTTGTTCTCCATTCTTTCGACCTAGCCAGTCCATCATCAGTTGAATCGAGTTGATAGTGGCGATTGGGTTGACCTTGTTCATGCCTGCGTATTTTGGAGCGGACCCGTGAACCGGTTCGAAGAACGCATGCTTATCGCCGATGTTTCCAGAGGCCGCCATGCCCATACCGCCTTGAAGGACTGCGCCCAAGTCTGTGGCGATGTCGCCGAACATGTTGGAAGTCACAACGACATCGTAAGCTTCTGGTGAACGCGTGAGCCATTGCATGAAGGCGTCGATGTATCCGTAGTCTTTCTCCGTGCCGGGGTAAGATTCGCCAACCTGATCGAAGATTTTTCTGAAGAGTTGACAGCCACGGGTGACATTGGATTTGTCGATACATGAAACTCGCTTCACGCCGTCAACTGGAGCACCGTTTCGTGTTTCGGCAATTTCAAAGCCCATTCGAATTAAGCGCTCACTGCCACTTGCTGAAATCGGGCGAGGGTCGTAAGCCACTTCGCCTTCCAAGCCCGGGAATTCCATCGAAGGTGGCTCGTATGGGTCGCGGCCCTGTGCTCTGTCGGCACTCCGTCGCAAGAGTGAGTGGTAGAGGCCTTCGGTGTTTTCCCTCAGGACGGTCATGTCAACCATCCCTGGTTGCCAAATTTGCGTAAATCGGCCGTGCACTTTGTGAGGCACGCCTTCGTAGAGTTTGATTGGTCGTAGGTTCGCATAGAGGTCGAGACCACTACGCATACCCAAGATGACCGAGCCACCTGCCAGATCGCCGTTAGGCAAGCGGGCACCAGGATGGCCAATGGCTCCGAGGTAAATGGCATCTGCCTCATCTCGACAGAATTCAAATGAGCCCTCTGCCCATTCTTCCCCAGTTTCGAGGTAATGCTGACCTCCACATTGAATCACAGTTTGCTCAAAACCGTGGTTCGTATTGGCCTCGATGGCGTTGAGAATACGTTGGGCTTCCAAAGCCACTTCTCGACCAGTACCGTCGCCGGGAAGAACGCCAATCCGATAATTTCCCATGACTCCCGCCAAGAGCAACCCCTACATGAACGCGACCCTTTCCTCCGAATGGCTTCGCTTTCGCAAATGCCGTACAGGCACCCTTTGGCAGCATGCTTAGGTCAGCGTCCATTGGAGAAGTTCATTCGGCTGAGAATGAGCGCAGTCGAAGGGTTCCAGAATGGAAACAATGGTGGTGGATGCCGAGAAAGGCTTCATAGGCCGTCATGTGGGAGAGTGGAGAACATGAGTGACAAGCAGAACGAGGTCTCAGAAGCCCATGTTCGACTGGAGTCGATGCCTCCTGAGGTGCAGCGGCTCGCTGAGATCATGCAAAGCATCGACCCTCAATGGAGCATAGATGCTTGGTTAATTGATCAGGCCAAAATGTCCCTTGATTTGGTGAACCACGACCTAGCTAGAGAGCGTCTTGCTGTCGAACAACGCCTCCACAGGCTTGAGAATATCGCTCGACGTTTAGAACCGGAAGGGGCCCAAAACGATCCAATGCAGCGAAACATATTCGATTGCTTCAAACTTGATGTCGATGAGGCATTGAAAGGTTTAGGTCAGCGTGCTACAGAACCTGAAAAAGACATTCTCATTTCAAATGTGAAGGAGGAGTTGATGCACCCTGCAGCAAGTTTCCTCGACTTGCTACCGGATGACGAGGGGGATGATCCACTGCTAGCAGTTGCTTGTCAAATGCTGCTTGTCGTCGTTGAAGGTGAGATTGGAAAGGGTGAACCCTTTGCAACACTCGAAGTGATTTTCAAAGGTATGAATGCCAATGGAGTATCTCCGGATGAAATCGATGAAGCGATCGATCACCTGCTGGCGATTGGTGGATTGATTGAAATTGACGATGATTGCTTTATTGCAATTGCTTGACATGAATCCATCGCTCTAGGTTGGGCTCCACGGGCCCCCAAGCAACAATAGAATATACCGTGGAACCGTATATTCATACTATGGGAATTGTACGCTCTTTCGTCTTCGGAGTGCTCACATGGGCGATATTAATGGAACTTCGAATGAGTCCAGAACTCGCTTTGGGGGGTGCTGTTGCAGCGGCCTTCTTGGTCGAGTCGGCACAAAATCGTTCACGCCAACATCGGCTTATGGAACAAAGTAAGGGATTGAAACGGCACATTCACAGATCTTCGCTTCATATTGAAGAGTTGCAATTTCACCTTCAAAAAACCAATCAGGAATTACATAACGCGATGGAAGAAATTAATCGTAGGGATGCGGTTGGAAGCCCTGCTGCCCGCGAACTATTAAGTCGGCAAGAGCAAGCAATGAACGCCCAATCCAAAGCAATTGAAGCAAGAAGCAATCGGAATGAAGCCTTGCTTGATAGTCTTGAGCGTTTACTGGTTATGCAATCAGATCAAACATCGAGGATTCAACTTACCCTTGCCGATGTGCTTCAGAAACTGGCCTTGGAACCACGGCAGAGTTTGATGCTACAAGACAGTGTTTTGGTTCAAGACGCCCCTCAAACCATCAACACCGACCCTGTGACTCGGCAGGAAGCAACGCAACGAAATCACGCATCGTTCCTCGCAGATTTATTTGACTGATTCCGGCATATTGACGAATGGAGGGGGACTGGGTTCACCATGGCGACAAAAAAGGAGAGTGCAAAGAGGCTTATCGACAGTCTGGATTCTGCTGTTCGAATCAATAATCGCCTACGCTTGGCGATTTTGCAGGGTGTTGTCATCTCTGGGGCAGTGGCGTGGTTCACTCGCTGGCAGTTTGGTGTTGCATCAGCGCTTGTTTTCGCCCTGTTGATTCAATTCGCCTTCGAACGAATGTCCAATAGCATCGCAGCAAGCAAACTTCAGGCGCTGAATGATTTGGGTTGGCAAGAAGACGTTGATTCAGATGAAGCTCTGCGAGCTAAGGCAGAAAAAATACTCTCATGATGGTGAAACCATGCAACACGATGCAGCAAGTTACCTCCAATTCATCGAAGATGAGGAACGGTTGAGGAAACTTCGAAGGCGGCTAGGGTCTATTCTCACAATAGCAGTCACCGGCTTGTGTGTGTCATGGTTGTCGTTTGTTGGAGCCTCGCCTCTGATTCCTAGTGCTTGTTTTCTCGCCTATTTACTTGGACTTTCCTTTGTTATCCGATCGCAGAATAGGGCGTCGTGGGCGAGGGAGGAGGCGATGTTTGAGCAGCTTGATATCGATCCGGAGCTGCTCGGCGGAAATGATGTGCATCAACGGCTTTTATTGGCAGCAGAAACTGGTAAGTTCAACGAGGTACAAGTCAAGAAAATGACTGGAAGTATCCGTGGCCAGGATGAGAAGGGATTTACTGGTGGAACCTATGACGAAAATCCCAAAGCTGCACACACTCGCCGAGACATAACTGAATCAGAAGGCGCTTACGACGGGTTGGAGGGAGACCTGCGCCGTTCAGAGCACCTTGTCAATGAAGCAAATGAGCGCTACAGTGCAGTTGCTGAACGGCAATGGAAAGAGGCTGAATCCAAAGATCAAGACTTAATCGAAGCAGGCGTAGAGCGTTTAGGAGATTTGGTGCGAACCGACTGGTTTGAAAAAAATGCAAAGGATGGCGCAGTGGATGAACTAATGGGACAAGGCCAAAAGGAATGACCAATCCCCCATGGCCATGAAGGTGAAGGCAATTCTCCTCGCAGGCGGACACGGGAGCCGTCTCAGCCCCTTCACCAACTACACCCAGAAAACGCTCCTTCCTTTGCACGAGCGTCCTGTCATTGATTATGCACTTGGTACGATCAGAAGGGCCGGAATCAAAGATATCACCATCGTTTCCAACCAGTTTATCGGCCAAATCACAAAGCACGTAGGAAGTGGATTGGATGGGGAACGAATTCATTACGTTCTCGAGGAACAACCTACTGGTGTCGCAGATGCATTGAATTTAGCGCGAGCATACAACGAGGATTGCCGACTTTTGATCTATTTCTCAGACAATATCACAACCGTCGAACTTGGCGAGACCATCGCTGAATTTGCAAAAGCAGAAGGGGCCCCGGGTTGTATTTTGCTTGCTCGACAAGAGGAAAATCCACAAGCCTTCGGTGTTGCAGTCCTTGATGAAAATAGCAAGGTCATCGACATTGTCGAGAAGCCAGAGGCCCCTCCATCCAACCTCGCAATCGGTGGAATATACATGTTTGATGAGCAATTTTGGACCCTTGTTGATGCTGGGGTCAAGGAAAACGGTGCACAATTTTCCATTACCGATGTAAATCGAAGGTATGTGCAACAGGGGGCTGCTCAACTGATCACCGTTGGAGAGGATACATGGGTCGATTGTGGGACACCAGACTCTCTATTACATGCTTCACAAATGGCCAAAGAAGGGAAGTTGAATCCGCACCCGTTCCGCACTTGAGGACGGCAACTAAGAAAGACAAGCGACCTCTCGCCTAACCGATGAAGGTCGGAATCATCGGTGCTGGCATGGTTGGCGGAGCCATCGAAGAGTGCTTCGGTCATGCTCACGTATTGTACGTTCACGACCCTGCACGCGGCACACAACTGAGCGATGTCACCGATCATGTTGATTTCGCTTACATCGCTGTACCTACCCCGCCCCACCCCGAGACTGGAGCATGTGACACCCGGATTGTCGAAGGCATTCTCGACGAGTTGCCAGATGGATTCACTGCCGTCATCAAATCGACAGTTGTACCCGGTACCACCGAAAAATACCACGTCCGCTATCCGCATCTCAAAATCGCCTATTCGCCAGAGTTTCTCGTAGAGCGCCAACGGCTAGAGGATTTTGCCAATCAAGACCTCTTGGTCTGTGGCACTCATCATGCTGATGTGGCTGAACGAGTTTTCGAACAGCACAAAAAAGCGGGGGTGCTTCGTACAGAGAACCTCTTCCATGTCACACCTACTCAGGCTGAACTTGTCAAGTATACAAAAAACACATTTTATGCGATCAAGGTCATATTTGCCAATCAGATGTACGATATTTGTCAGGCGATGGGGCAAGATTGGTACACCATTCGGGACATGATTACTGCTGAGCAAGCTCAACCAATCGGGCCTTCGCACCTCGATCCTATTTTTGGACTCAGCCGGGGTTTTGG
>VMHT01093829.1_pt1 | contig 10920 bp, 13 predicted proteins | sample 4693611 | NCBI WGS metagenome assembly VMHT01 (sample SAMN12280063, study PRJNA550983) | marine metagenome | isolation source: seawater sampled from same location over 5 years 0.02-0.2 micron viral filtrate | place: USA: collected off the coast of southern California halfway between the port... ... | reverse complement strand
GATTCAAGAAAGAATAAAATCTAGATTTTCTGGAGGATTAGTTGTTGATATTCAAAAACCAGATCTTGAACTAAGAAAAAAAATTGTCGAAAATAAATCTAATGAACTTAATAGACTATATCCAGATCAAATCAAAATCTCGAAAGAGATACAAGATTTTATTAGCTTAGAAATATCAGCTAGTATCAGAGAGTTAGTTGGAGCTATTAATAGAATAATATCTTTTTCAAGAATTTATAACAAATTGCCAAGCTTGGCAGAAACAAAAGTAGTCTTAAAAGATTTATTAAATTTAAATGAGAACAAAGTTACTATCGATTTAATCCAGACGTTGGTCTGTAAATTTTTTAAAATAAGTAAAAATGAGATGTTATCATCTAGGCGATCAAGATATTTAGTGAGACCAAGACAAACAGCAATATATTTAACAAAAACTCTTACATCTAAATCATTACCGGAGATAGGACGTGAATTTTCAAATAGAGACCATACAACAATCATCCACTCAGTTAAAACTATTGAAAAGCTTAAGGAGAAAGATCCATTAATGGTCGAAAATATTGATAAACTGAAAAATCAAATATTGTATAATAATAAAGAAAATGAAATTTAACGTTAACCAACAAGATTTACAGCAAGCATTAAATTATTGCCAAGGAGTTATTGAAAAAAGAAGCACTCTTCCAATATTATCAAATATCTTGTTACAAGCTCAAAATTCAAAATTAACAATTACAGCAACAGATTTAGATTTAATTTTTTTACATCAAATAAATAATGTTGAAATTTTAGAGGAAGGAGATACTACAACTACATCTTCTATTATGTATGATATTGTTAGAAAATTTTCATCTGGAAAAAAAATAAATTTGATTTTAAACGAGCAAAATAAATTACATTTAGAGTCTGAAAAATCGATTTTTAACTTGAACTGTATCAACGCTTCAGAATTTCCAGTAACTGATGAAAATTTTAATCAAAATGAATTTGTTATTAAATCAAAAGATTTTTTGAAATTACTTAATAAATGTAAATTTTCTGTATCAAATGATGAAACTCGACATTATTTAAGTGGAATTTATTTTCATCAAACAAATGTAGATGAAAAAAATTATCTTACTGCTGTGGCGACGGATAGTCATAGAATGTCAATTTCCAAAATAAGATTGGATGAAAAAATAGATTTTGAACCTATAATTTTACCTAAGAAAACAGTTTTTCAACTTTGTTCGCTTTTGGATAATTATGATGGTGAAGTGAAAATATCAAATATAAAATCAAAAATTAAATTTGAATTAAGTAACAGTATTTTAATCTCAAAACTTATTGATGGTAAATTTCCAAATTATATTCAAGTTATACCAAAAAATAATCAAAAAAAATTAGATATTGATTTAAAATTGTTTTTAGGGTCTGTTGATAGAGTTGCTTCCGTTTCTCTTGATAAAAAAGATGGTGTTAAATTTAGTTTAACAAAAGATGTATTGGATTTATCAGTGAATAATACAAATAGTGGGGATGGAAAAGAAACATTAAATGTAAAATTTGATCATAATTTAGAAATAAGTTTTAATTCGAGATATTTAATAGATGTAGCTTCACAACTTGATGGAGATAGAATTGAAATATTTTTTAATGATACTGGTTCACCTGCATTGATTAAAGACCCTGGGGATTTTGATAGTATATTTGTAGTAATGCCAATGAAGGGTTAATTTAACAAGTTAAGTTCTTTGTAAATATTATTTTCTAATATTTTAAGAAACTCGTCTTTAGAAAGCCCGGATTCTATTTTCTTTAAAATTGAAATAGTTATTGTTTTGTGGCTTTTTTTTTGATCTTTTTTTGGCCATACAAATCCAGAGTTGATGGCTACTGGTTGACAGGCAATTTTTAATTCTTCATAAATTCTTGATGCCCCTTTTTTAAATGGTGGTCTTTCGTCTGGTAAAACTCTTGTGCCTTGAGGAAATATTATTAATGGTCGTTTTGAGTTGCAAATTATTTTAGAAATATTATCAAAAAAACCCAAGTTATCTTTTGTAATTTTATTCCTCTGGATTGAAATAGATCCTATTTTTCTTAAGTACCATCCAAAAATTGGAATCATTAATAGTTCTTTTTTAAGTATGAAAATAGGAGAATTGAAAATTGTTTGTAAATAAAAAGTTTCAAACATTGATTGATGTGAAGATGCTATGAAAAATTTTTCCTGCTTTATAATATTTTCAGTTCCTTTGATTAATATTTTAGTTGATAAAAAAAATTTTAAACAAAATCCTGTCCAAAGGCCCATTAATCTTCCACCAAATATAACAATTTTTTGAGGCAGTAAAAATGAGGGTAAAAAAACTAATGAAATAATTATTATTCCAGTAAAAAAGAAAATTGAAAAAATATAATTTTTAGTCATTTATATAGGAAATTAAATTAAATCCCTATGATTTTGTCTTTTTTTTATAACTTTAATTTTTGAACCTTTAATTAATAATTCTATTGGTTTGGGTCGTACGTTATAGTTTGAACTTAAAGACATTCCGTATGCTCCCACATCACATATGACTATAATATCTTTTTCTTTTAAATTTTGAAATTTTTGAAGAGTTGAAAATTTATCAGTACTTTCACAAATCGGACCGACAAGTTCATAAGTTTTTTTAGAAATTTTTCTATTCTTTATTGAGGGCAAAGTTTTGTGAATTGCACCATATAATGCAGGTCTCATTAAATCGTTCATTGCTGCATCTAAAATTACAAAATCTTTCTTCTCACTTTTTTTTATATAAATAATCTTTGAAATAAGAGTTCCTATATTTCCCACTATAGACCTTCCTGGTTCAAATATTATTTTTGATTTATGGTTTTTAATGAATTTTTTAATAGCTATATTGTATTTTTTGTAATTAAGTTTTTTATTATTATTATAAGAGATACCCATACCTCCACCTAGATCGATAAATTCAAATTTAAAATTTGCTTTATTAATTATTTTGTCAATTGTTTTAAGCATTTTTACATAGGGTTTGTAATCTAAGATTTGGCTTCCAATATGGACGCTAAGACATTTTAAAATAATATTACTTGAATTTTTGCAATAATTTACAAGTTCAAGAAAAGTCTTACTGTTTACACCAAATTTATTCTCTTTTCTACCAGTGGAAATTTGATTTAAAGTTTTTGCATCTGTATTTGGATTTAATCTAATACCAACTTGAATTTTTTTATTTTTTAATTTAGCAATTCTATTTATTTCTTTTATTTCACTTTGAGATTCCGCATTTATTAATAATATTTTTTTATTAATCGCGTAACTTATTTCAGCTGATGTCTTTCCAACTCCCGAAAAAACAATCTTTTTTGGATTAATACCAGCTTTGATAGCTAGCATTAACTCACCCATCGATACTACATCAGCACCTAATCCAAATTTTTTTATTTCCTTAATTAAATTAAGATTAGTATTAGATTTGATAGCAAAACATATTAATGGCGAAAGTGAACTAAAATTTTTTTTAAAATTAGTAATATTTTTTTTTAGTTGATCATATGAGTAGCAATAAGTTGGTGTTCCAAATCTTTTGGAAATTGCCTCAACACTAATTTTTTCAATAGTAAGGTTTTTATTGATATATTTCATTAAGTTTTAGATATAACGATATTTTGTATTCTAACTTTCTTTACAGTTTCTTTATATTCAGGATCACCTTTTTTTCCACAAGCAAATAGTATGTAGCCCAATAATAATGTTAAAATAATTTTTTTTATCATTTTTGTTTTTTATGTTTTATTATCATTTTTTTGATATTTTCAAAAGACGTTCCTCCATAAGATTTTTTACTATCAACTGAATTTCTTAAATCAAATACTTTTAAAACATCATTTGTTAATTTTGGTTCAATTTTTTTTAAATCTTCAAGACTCAACTCATCTAATTTTTTTTTCTTTTTTTCAGCTAAATTGACTATAGCAGCTGTTTTTTGATAGGCTTTTCTGAATGGCATTGAAAAATTTTTCACAAGATAATCAGCTAAATCTGTTGCAGTAATGTATCCTGTGTTAGCAAGTTCAATCATTTTTTTCTTGTTAGGATTGAGGTTTTTAAGAAGTTCATCAAATATTTTTAGACAATCCAATAAAGTATCATTAGATTTAAAAATTATTTCTTTATCATCTTGAAGATCTTTAAAATACGATAAAGGTAATCCTTTTAAAATTGTGAGCATAGAAAATAAATTACCATAAGTGCTACCAGATTTTCCTCTTAGATATTCTAATAAGTCAGGGTTTTTCTTCTGGGGCATTATCGATGATCCAGTGACTACTTTGTCTGACAAATTTATTAAATTAAAGGCATCTGAATTCCAGATTATTAATTCTTCCGCAATTCTAGAAATGTGCATAGAGCATACAGATACGCTATATAAAAAATCTAAGACAAAATCTCTGTCAGAAACTGTATCAACGGAATTATTGGTAGGTTTTTTAAAACCAAGTTTTTTAGCCGTATAATGTCTATCAATATTAAAAGACGTTCCTGTTAATGCAGCAACACCAAGTGGGCTTTCATCTAAGTTATCTAAATTATTTGTGAATCTTTTTTTATCTCTATTAAACATCTCAACATAAGCCATTAAATAATGAGCAAATGAAATTGCTTGTGCATTTTTAAGATGTGTGAAACCTGGCATAATAGTGTCTATATTTTTTTCAGCCAATTTAAGTGTGCTACTTATAACTTTATCCAATGCAATATTGATAAACTTAGTTGAGGATTTGATCCAAATTTTAAGATCAGTTATTACTTGATCATTTCTTGATCTAGCAGTGTGAATATATCCTGCCTCTTCTCCGATAATTTGAAAAAGTCTTTTTTCAATATTCATATGAATATCCTCATATCTTTTATTAAATTCAAGTTTTTTATTTGATATTTCTTTTTCTATTTTATTTAGGCCATAAATAATTTTATTTTTAATTTTAAAAGATATTATTTTTTGTTTAAATAACATTTCTACATGAACAATTGAGCCAATAATATCTTCTCTATAAAGTCTTCTATCAATATCTATTGAATTCCCAACTTTTTGAAAATGTGAGGAAGTGCTATTTTTAATTCTGGTACCCCATATTGCCTGGTTGTTTTTATTTTTTGTCATGATAATTAACTATACCTATTTAATATGAGATTTTTAATAATATTTATTTTTTTATTGTCTAATTCTTTTGCCGATGAGGCAACAGGTATTAAAAATCTAGTAATTCATAAAGAGTTAAAAAAGTATGACGATTTAACATTTCTTGATCCTCAAAAGAAGCAACTTAATTTGAAAGAATATCATGGAAATTTGATTTTGCTGAATTTTTGGGCGTCTTGGTGTGTTCCGTGCAAAGAAGAAATGCCATCTTTAGATATATTACAAGTTGATAAAAATTTAGATAATTTAAAAATATTTCCAATAAATGTGGGCAAAGATAATATTGATAAAATTTTAAGTTTTTATTCAGAAACAGGAATACAAAATTTAAACTTTTATTTTGACTCACCAAAAACTTTAGCTAAAAAATTTAAGTTGAGGGGTATTCCAACATCAATTTTGATTAATAAAGATGGTTTGGAATTTGCAAGAATAGTTGGATCAACAGATTTCAAAGATGAAAAATTTATAGAATGGTTGAGCTATTACAATTAATCTTTAAAAAAATAAGCAAAACTTACTAAGGCAACTATAGCAATAAACTGCAATAAAACTCTTAATTGCATTAATTTATTAGAATATTTTTTACTGGTTTCTCCTCCTTTGAATAAAGTCCCTATTCCTAATATAAGAACTAATCCTACAGAAATTAATAAAATTATAGAAATTATTTTTACTAATATTCCAGAAATCATAAATATATTGTAGGTTGTTTTAGAAATAAAAAAACATAAATAACATAGTATGACATTTTGCCTAAACTCAACGATAATAAGACCTGAAAACAATACAGAAGTTAAAAATGCAATTGTTTTACTTCATGGTTATGGTGGAGATGGAAAAGATATAAGTATGTTATCAATGAATTGGAAAAGACATTTACCAAATACAGTATTTATTTGTCCAGATGGCCATGAGAATTGTTCAATAAATCCATCAGGTTATCAGTGGTTTGATCTAACCAAAGATGACCCAGAATATATTTTACAACAATCTATTAAAGCTGAAAAAAAATTGAATCATTTTATTGATGAAATTAAGCAAGAGTTTAATTTAAAAAATGATATGATTTGTTTATCAGGTTTTAGTCAAGGCTGTATGATGTCAATAAATTTAGGTTTAATATCTGAGGAAAAATATAATTGTATTGTTGGTTTTTCGGGAAAAATTATTCATCAAGAAAACCTGAGATTAAGAAAAAAAAACGCAACAAGTATTTTATTAATTCATGGTGATCAAGATCAAGTAGTACATCCTAATTTTATGCTAGAAGCAAAAGATTTTTTTATGAGAAATAATATAGAAATTGACACTCATTTGTTACAAAACTGCGACCATCATATTCCTATCGAAGCATCCAGTATAGCATTAAATTATATCTTAAAAAAATTTGATAAATGCTAAATATTGAAATAATTTTTTATTTACGCTAAAATTAACTTATGAATAATTTTCTTGAACAAGATGTTTCGCTTGAAAAATGTCCAGCATTAGTTTTGAACGCAGATTATAGGCCATTAAGCTATTACCCTTTATCTTTATGGTCATGGCAAGATACAGTTAAATCAGTATTTTTAGATAGAGTTATAATTGTTAGTAATTATGACAGAGTAGTGAGAAGTCCATCTTTCAATATGCAATTACCCAGTGTAATAGCTTTAAAAGATTATATAGTACCTCAATCAAAACCAAGTTTCACGAGATTTAATGTTTTTCTTCGTGATAAGTTTTCATGTCAATATTGTGGGAGCGGCGAGGAGCTTACATTCGATCATCTACTACCAAGATCAAAAGGAGGAGAGACTCATTGGGATAATGTTGTTACCGCTTGCTCAGCTTGTAATGTAAAAAAAGGTGGAAAATTGTTAAAGACCTCCGGAATGAAACTTGCTCAATATCCTTTTCAGCCATCCACAGAGGATCTGCATCGAAATGGAAAAAATTTCCCGCCAAACTATCTTCACAAAAGTTGGATGGACTATTTATATTGGGATGTAGAGCTAGAAGCCTAGTTTTTAAATTTTTTCCGAAATATTAATTGCAATTTTTGACCCAGTTTTAATAATTTTATCCATGATAGAATATAACCCAGATTTTGTAGCCCCTTCCTCATAAGCTATATCTTTATGATGTAATTCATCTTCTCTAAATTTAATGATTTTCTTTTTTAAATCTTTTTCATCTGATCCAAGTTGATTAATTTGGTTTTGATAATGTTCATCAATAACTTCCTCTACTGATGCGGTACATAACATAGCTGCTTTTTTTCCCAAAAGTGTAGACCCAAAACCCAATCCCACTCCTAGTAAGTCCCATAGAGGTAAGAATTTTGTTGGCTTAATGTTTCTTTTTTTTATTTCTTTCTCAAAAAATTCACAATGTTCTTTTTCATGAACTTTCATTTCTTCTATCATTTTTTTTAAATCATCATCTTTTACGAAAGTATTAAGAGCTAATAACTGACCTTCATAAATTTTAACCGCACCTCTCTCACCAGCATGATCTACTCTAATAAATTCTTCTGTTCTAATTTTTGAATTTTTCATAATTTTTAAAAGTTTTTAATGACAGTAATATTAAGAAAAAACTTAAGACTATATTAATAGTTGTAAGAGATAATCCAAAAATTCTAAATGTCACATCTTTACAACTTAGACTTTTTTCACTTAATTGTTTTAATAACTCCTCCTTTGAAATGATTTCAGAGGTATTTTTTAACCCACAAACCGCCGATTCTTGAAAAAAGCCCTGTTCAATTCCAAAGTGATATACCGATATTCCAAAAGAAAAAATAAAAATCAGAGCCAATAATAGTATGAAAAACTTTTGATTTTTTCTAACAATAAAGTTTGTAATAATTAAAATAATACTTAGTCCATAAGGAATTCTCTCAATTAGACATAAATTACAAGGCTGGTGCCCAAGATAATATTCTATATAAAATGCAGAAACTATTGAGACCAAACTGATAATAAAAATTAACTTGAAATAAGTTTCAATTTTTAAATTAGACATAATATTTAAAGATTAAATAGATTATAACTCCAATTATAACAATTAATAATCCAACAATAGTAAACCATTTAGACCCATGTTTATCCATAAATTCTGTAAACAAATTTCCAAATTTATAAGATAAATATGAAACAATGAAAAAACGTAACCCTCTAGAAATTAAACTCACTACTATAAAAATTATAATATTAAACCCAATTAAACCACTTGAAATAGTAAACACTTTGTAGGGTAGCGGGGTAAATCCAGCTAAAAATAATATTCCTAGCCATGCGTAGAAACCTTCACTATTTATCAAGTTATTTTTAAAATTGATTAATTTATCCTCATAACTGTAAAAGTTCATAATTTTCATTCCTATCTCAAAAAAGAAAGCACCGATGAAATAACCTAATATTCCTCCTAAAACTGAAAATATTGTTGCTATCAAAAATATTTTTATAAATTCCTTTTTTTTTGAAATTACCATAGGGACCACCATTATGTCTGGTGGTATTGGAAAAAATGAACTTTCAATAAAAGATACAACTGCTAAATAATACTTAGAACTTTTATGAGCAGCCAAATTTAAACATTTTCTGTAAAGAGTATTAAACATTTTATGGTTTTAATATAATTGTAGTTCTTATACTATTTATAATATTATTAAACAATTAAGGGCGAATGGCGGAACTGGTAGACGCGCACGACTCAAAATCGTGTTTCGCAAGAAGTGAGAGTTCGATTCTCTCTTCGCCCACCAAATTATGGAATTGAATAAGATTAATAGCTTAGTTGAACTTTTTTTTGAAAAATACAAAGAACAAAATTTCAAATCTAATAAGCCATTTTTGAAATGTTTAAGAAGAGAAAAAGAAGATTTTTTAACTTGGGGTCAAGTAGAAAATAAAATCCGTATTTTATCTGAGTATTTAAAAAATGATCTTTCCACAGGAGATAGGTGTGTTTTGTTATCTGAAAATCGACCTGAATGGCTTATTGTAGACATAGCAATAATGAATGCTGGTGGTGTAACAGTTCCTTTGTTTACAACATATTCAGAAAAAGATTATGAATATATTCTCAAAGATTGTAACCCAAAAATTTGCGTTGTTTCAAATGATACTCAATTTAAAAAGATAGAAAAATTTGTTTCAAATAAAACTAAAATTTTATCAATAGAAAATTTTAATCAAAAAATTGATAATTTTGAAAGCATTGTAGAAAGATTATCAAATAAAGAAGATTTTTCTGTTTCTAAGGATTTTAATAAAAATATTAATAGAAAAGATCTTGCATGTATAATTTATACATCAGGCACAACTGGTAATCCCAAAGGAGTGATGCTTAGTCACGGAGGTATTCTTTCAAACTGTGAGGGTGCATTAAAAATTTTAGATACAATTGTAAAAAAATCAGAAAAGGAAAGACCAGTTTTTTTAACCTGGTTACCGTTATCGCATTCCTATGAACATACAGTTCAATTTGTGCAAATTTCTTTAGGGGCAAAAGTCTATTATGCTGAAAGTTTAGAAAAATTGTTATCCAATATGCTTGTTGCCAAACCAACTATAATGACAGCAGTCCCAAGATTTTATCAAAATTTATATACTAAAATTTCACTCAATTTTTCAAAACAAAAAGGATTCAAAAAAAAATTAATATCTAGCACGATTATACTTGGGACTAAGATTTTGAATAATGAACCTCTAAATTTAAGAGAAAAAATTATCAATTTTTTTTGTGAAAATTTAGTAAGAAATAAAATCAAAAATCAGTTCGGAGGAAAATTGAAAGCCATTGTTTCTGGTGGAGGTGCTTTAGATAAAAAAATAGGTGAATTTCTAAACTCAATAGGATTACAAACTTTACAAGGATACGGATTAACTGAAGCATCTCCCGTAGTTAGTTGTAATATTCCAGGAAAAATAAAGATTGAGACAGTAGGGCCACCATTTGAAACAAATATGGTTAAAATTGCTAACGATGGTGAAATTTTGACTAAAGGAGAAAATGTTATGCTTGGTTACTGGAATATGAAAAAAGAAACAGAGGAAGTAATTAAAAATGGTTGGTTACACACAGGAGATATCGGTGAAATTACTGAGGATGGAAATTTAAAAATTACTGACAGAAAAAAAGAAATAATAATAAATCTTGGTGGAGATAACATATCGCCGTCCAAAATTGAAAATTTGTTATGTTTAAATGAAAAAATTAAACAAAGTTTTATTTATGGAGATAAAAAAAATTATTTAGTAGCTCTAATTGTTAGTGATAGTAATGAAAATGAAAGTGATATTCGATTTTATATTGAAAATTTAAATAAAAATTTGTCAATTGTAGAAAAAATTAAAAAATTTAAATTAATAAATGATGAATTTACAATTGAAAATGGAATGTTAACACCAACTTTAAAACTAAAAAGAAAAAAAATATTAGAAAAATATAAAGAAAAACAAGAAAAACTATATTAATTTAAGTTAAATATTTGGTTATAAAGCGCATAAACATTAACTTTTTTACACATTAAAATTTTAAAAATTTTTTTAAAAATTAATTTTTTTTTTTAAAATTTTAACTTTAATTAAAGAATTGACATAACCTACATAAAAAAATAAAAATAACTTAATAGCGAATCAATTTGATTCGTTTAACTAAAAAAGGGAGCTAAAGATGCCTAAGAGAAGAAAAAAAGCAAAGAAGGCTAAGAAAAAAGCTAAGAAAAAAG
>VMHT01016297.1_pt1 | contig 10920 bp, 5 predicted proteins | sample 4693611 | NCBI WGS metagenome assembly VMHT01 (sample SAMN12280063, study PRJNA550983) | marine metagenome | isolation source: seawater sampled from same location over 5 years 0.02-0.2 micron viral filtrate | place: USA: collected off the coast of southern California halfway between the port... ... | reverse complement strand
ACGTACCATAGTTAGTGGTACATATGGGCAATAGAATACACCGGCGTCATATGCGTTAGTACCTTTATAACCTACGGTTACATAATCGGTTGTTGCATATGGATCGATATATACTTTTGTGCGCCCGTTAAGAACACCAGCAAAAGTATTACCTGTATCATCTACATTTAGGTTAGTTGCTAATGCCGGAGCATAATCAAGCATACCTGTTGCAGACAAGCATGATGCTACGTCTGATGATGTGATGATGAAGTTACCGCGGCCTCTACGAGTTTCTTTAGCAATTGTATTTGCTTCACGCTCGATTTGTACCATAAGACCTTTAAACTTCTCTACTGACCAACGGCCATCAGCATCGTTTGCAAGATCAAACACACCATTAAGAGCGGTTTGAGCTGTAGCAGCACCAGTCTTAGCTTGTGAGTTGATTGTACGGATTACTTCACGGTTGATTTCCGCAAGAATCTCTGTTGACAAGATATTTGCCAATTCTGATTCTGCATCAAGACCATGAATTGCTTTCAAGTCTTGTGCTAGCTCTAGGCTATACTCTGCTTTCAATGCACGTGTTTTTGCAGACACAGTTGCTTTTTCAATGGTGAAACCCATTTCATTGAAAGTAGATGATGTATTACCAAGTGCTTCACCGTGCTCTAATGGCATACCACCAGCAAAGCCGTTAGCTACACGGTCATTATCGACTGAACCATCTGAACCCGCATCGGCTACACCAGAAAGACCTGATGGGCCTGCTGAACCGTTAGCACCTGTTGAATCTCCGCCCCAAGCAGTATTTGCTTCGTTATATAGAGCTTCAGTTGAGGTTGTTGCACCTGCACCATAGCGTGACTTCATTGCGAAGATCAAGCCTGTTGGTCCAGTCATTGGCTGCACACCACATACATCATAAGCCATCATGTTTGGCATTGCACGACGTACAAGTGAGATAAGGATTGGATCCCAGTTACCTACTGAACCGGTGTTATTTGATGGCGCGTTTTCTGACAAGAAACCTTGCTCTGCTTGACGCTGCTCAGCAAGAGCTTTTTCTTGGTTCTCAAGAACAACAGCTGTTACTGATTTTCTGTAAGAATCATCGATTTTACCTGCTGATTCTTCGTTGAGCACTGGTGCCCATTTCTCTGTGAGATTTTTATATGTATTAGACATTTTCTTTTGTCCCCTTAAATTAAGATGTTCTCAATGCTGAGAGATATTTATCCATGTTGCTTGAAATTTCTGTTTCATCGGCTTCTTCTTCTACAACACTTTCATTAACCATTTCTACTGGTGCTTCTGTAGTTTCTACAGGTTTCTGAGCAAAATATGATTCTTTAAGTGTAGAGATTTTTGAAGCAAAATCTTCTTCGGTTGTAAAGTCAACACTTTCAGCAAGACTTCTAAGTTTTTCAACTTGTGTTTCTGCTAGGTCTTTAGAAGCTTCACGAATGCAAACTTCTTTTTTCATTGATTTTACAGATTCTGACATTTCCATGTTTTTCTCTGTTTGTGAATTTAATTGGCTTTCAAGCTCTTCAACTTGCTCTACCAAATCGTCCACAAGATCAATTTTGGATTCTGGAACTTCGATATAAGATTCAGTAAACAAGTCTTTCAAATTGTTCATGAATGTTTCTGCAATCTCTGTTCTCAAACCAGCTTCTACAGCCAATTTGTTTTCTTCCATCCAAGTTTCAACTACATAGTTTAGATAGCTGTCGATTTTCTCAACAAGCTCTCCACGTGTTTCGTTGAGACCTTCTTCAATTTCTGTTGCATAATGCTCTTCAAGGGCTGTTACTCTTTCAGCAATAGTTGCTTCGAGTTCAGCTTCTTTCTTAGCTACTGCTTCATTCACTTTTGAATTAACAGCTGCTTCAAAAATTGTAGCGGCTTTTTCTTTGAAACCTTCCGCAAGTCCTTCTTCGTTAGCAATAAGTGCTTGAAGGTCTTCTTTATGTTCTGAGACAACAATCTCATCTTCGATTTCAACTTCTTCGCCCATCATAGTTTTATATGACGCTTGAAGATCCGCTTTTTTCATTGCTTGTAGCTTACCGTACATAGCATTAACCATTCCCGCTTTTGTTTTCGGAATTGGCGCCTGTTTTGTTACTGCTTTAGCTGCTTTATCGACACTGTCGACTGATTGAGCTTCTGCATTTTTAGGATCATGAGCTTCGTCCACAACTTCCGCTGCTTCATCGAGCTCAACTTCCTGGTCTTGTATTTGATCAGTCATGTTTGACTCCTCTTTTATTTGAGCAACGAGAGGAAATTCTTAAACTCACGTTCTTGCACTAAATGCATATCAGCACGCGGAGCTTTTTTAATTTCAGTCTCAATTTCTTCAATATCTTGAGGTTGAATAACACCATTGTTCCAAACCCACTCTACACCTTCCATAATCCCATTAACGAAAGCTTCTGGAGCAGATGGATCTTGTACAATGTCGACAGTGTTTAACATAAAGTCTTCCTTTACATACATTGTCCCATTACGATTCTCAAGACTTCCCATACCACGAGTTGAAACGCCTAGTTGAACACCACCATCGAGGAGACCTTTTACAATGTTTCCCATTGGAGTATCTAATATAAGCGCTTTCCCCATCACATTATTACCTTCCCAAGTCATCTCGGTAATGCGATGCGAAACCTTATCTAAGTTAACAGTTGGTCCTTCTGGATGATTTAACTCTCCAACCGCTCTCTTAGTTGCAACTTGTTCAGTCGCAAATTTATGAACTGCAGATTCCATTATACCTCTAGGATATATTCTGCCGTTTCTATTTTTACTTTCAGCTTGTGCGAAGATACCTTCGATCACATAGTTTTTCTTACCACTCTCATCTACCTCTTCGGTAACATAAGATAGTTCTTGATCATTGTATTCCGCAATAAGCTTCATAGTTTTATCCTTTATACTGTTTGACGAATTCTTTCGCCATTTTCTCAGCTTCTTTTTCCGAAGCATAAGTATCTAAAACGTCACCATCAACTTTAGCCTGAAACTTATTTTTGACCTTTACAATCTCAATTGCAATGCCTTTAACTTTCATCTTCTTAGATTCATCTAAGCTGGCTTTTAAAGTTTTAAACGATTTCATTTTCTACTTCTACTTCCATATCTACTTCTGCATCTACTTCTTCAGGTGCATTATTATATAATCTATTAGCTAATTCAATTCTTTTATTATCAATTGCATCTGCTAATTTATCAGCAACCAAATTATTAAAAATATTTGAAGAATTTACAAAATCTTTATCCTCAATAGATGATATCATTGCTTCAATTGGATCTAGTTCTACTTCTGGTTCATCACTTGTATCTTCTTCAGCAGATGTATCTACTGTATCAATATCTTCAAGACTTTCGATGTTTTCGTCTGAAACATCTGTAACATTATTTAATTCATCATCCATAATTATTCTCCATATTTTAGATTATTTATATAAATTAAGTTTTTGACTTTTAATCTCCCAATACATCATCATAATCGGGATATTGCCTTGTTGCTCCATTACTTTGATTGCCCCAAACAATTCTTACAGCCCCATCACCGCCTTTTTGTCCATGACCAATAGTACTTTGAATAATACCAGCACCACCACCGCCAGGTGAAGCAGCTTGACCGCTAAATGATGGATGATTAGCTGAACCAGAAGTTGGTGGAGTTATCGAACCTGCACCGCTTGATGGTCCTAACGGACCAGCAAAGAAAGCTGCTGATTTCCAATTGCTTCCGTGTCTTGAGTATTGCACATGTACACCAAGCGGTGAGTTGATGAATGCTTGCCCACCATCACCCATACCGTATATTCCAGTAGCGCCACCAGCTTGAAAATCTTCTGGAAACCCATTATTTGAAGAACTTGACTGTGTTCTTGAGCCACCCCCACCACCACCTGCAAAGCCAGTACCAGCCGACGGGGATCCATCCGCATGCCAACCACGACCACCAGAACTCTGATAACCACCTGCACCACCACCACCTGGAGATTTATGTGGGATAGCTGTTGAACTAGAACCGCCGCGGCCACCAGTACCTCCGCCCGTTTTATCAGAGCCGCCACTCATACCACCGGCACCACCTGCAGTGTTATTGTTTACATCAGTTAGTCCGCCCTCACCGCCATATGCAATTAGTCTTGTAGAACCACTCGAGTCAAGAATATAAGTATCACCACCATCAGACCCATCTGCTCCGGAACTTGTTCCGCCAGCACCACCCGCGCCGACCACTACAGTAAAAGTATCACCTGGAGATACTGAAATATTACCATAGACTGTACCGCCCCCACCGCCTGCAGATGCTCCAGTAAATGAAGTAGATGAATTACCTCCTCCGCCGCCTCCAGCGCCTACACAAACAGCAGATATTTGGGTGACGTTGGCTGGTACAGTAAAAGTAACATTTGAACCAAGTGTAACATTACTTCTATCAAATATTGCCGATACCGGTATAGTATTAAATCCTTGATTTCTAAAATCGCTAAAACTAATTTGACCGCTTGTAGGGATTCCAGATGTAACTACAGAATTAGTTATAACATTAGTTGCGGATATAGCTGTTTGAACATTAGTTCCATTTCTATAAAACTCTGATAAACTCATTGCAGGAGTTGACTGATCTTCAAATACATCTTCTATGTTATTATTAAATGATATAGCTCCGGTGTTTGGTATAAATGGCATTATTTTTCCCTTTCAAGTCTTTCAACTTTTTCGGAAAGTTCTTTAATTGCTTCAATTAATAATGGAACCAGTTTTTCATATCTAACAGCTTTATACCCATCTTCTCTTGTTGTAGTAACTTCTGGTAATACTTCTTCAACTTCTTGGGCTAAAACTCCAGCCTCTCTAAGAGTTTGATCTTTATCTTCCGCTAATTCATTCCAGTTAAATGTATATCCAGAAATTTTATTTATCTTATCTAAAGCATTATCAATTACAGAAATATTAGTCTTTAATCTTTTATCAGATGTTCCGAATGCAGTAATATCTCCAGTTGCTGTAAAGGCGCCAGTAAGAAGGAAATTACCAGTGTAAGACCCAGACATTCCTAAGCCGCCCGTAGTTTGAGTTAATCCACTACCAGCACCAACACTAAATGTGGTACCGCTTAAACTAATGCCGTTACCAGCTGAATATGTTGTGTCAGTGTTCGTATCTGTGCTACTAATAGTAAAGTTAGGATATGTTCCAGTGACACTTGTTGCTCCACTACCTGTTAAAGCTACTGTTTGATCAGGTGCTGAATTAGTAAATTCATTATTTGCATCAAGAGAAAGTCCAGTTCCTGCGGTATATGTCTCTCCTGCATTGCCTGCAACAAAAGATGTTCCATTATAAATTATAGCTTGACCATTAGTTATACCCGCTGTACTAACATCTGAAAGATCATCCATTGCAAGAGAAACAGCAACATCGCCAGGAACAAATTTTGTTCCATTCCATTTTAAAGCTTGACCATTAGTTGGTGCGTTCGTAGTAATATCTACGTCGGTATGACTATCTATAGAACCAAGCGCAAACTGTGAACTATCTACATCAATTTCTATTTCTGTTGAGTTTACATACCTTACTACAACAGCTCCACCACCCTTAAGGGTCACATCTTGTGCAGAACCACTTTGTCCATTAGCCTGAGTATCAAATCTTAGGTTGGCTTCACCAACACCAGTTGCAGCCATAAGATATTGACCTGATACAGTACCATTAGTAACAGATTGTACGTGACCAAATTTATCAAGATTTATATTTTGTATAACAGTTTGACCACTATTCGACGTAGATACAGCTGTTCCAGAACCTGTGGCACCATGATTAATTTGTATTGTTTCTGATGTAGAACTATTAACCGTAAATGATTTTGTAGTACCAAGAGAAATTGCAGCATCAGTCGCATTAGTTTCAAATGTAATTGTTTCATTATTAATCTGTTCAATCTGAACTATTGATCCAATATGTAATTCACCATTTGATTCACTTACTAAGATACCATCATTTGATTTAATTTTTAGTGTTGTATCTTCACCACTATCTGGACCTTGGTGTATTAATTTAAAATCAACTTCATTCTCTGTAACACCAGGTGGATTAGCAAATTCGGCAATATATGTAGTATTCGGGTGGTGCATACTATCCGCACCAATTGTTATTATTCCATCATGAGCACCAGCTGGTGCTACAGATGAAACTGTTATGCCGCCAGAACCAACAAATTCTATAAATTGTGCTGTAGAATTTGCTGCAGCATCTGTTTCGGTAAAAGTAATTCTAGTATCAACACCGGCAGCAGATGCATTAGCTTGTAGCGTAGAAGTAATTTGAAGAGCGGCTGCACTGATACCCAAAGTAGCATTACCTGCACCATTACTATCAACACTAATTTCAATACCGTTTGCTCCAGTAACACCTAAATTAGTTGTAGTAATTCCAGCAACAGGGCTAGAATCTTTTAAAGTTATAAAACTATTACCACCAGTCTGATTTGCTGTAATAGTACTTACGGCTTGAAGATCAATTCCAGATATTGTTATTGCATCAGAGGCTTGAGATACTGAAATACCATCGGCACCTAAAAAGCTAACCTGATCATCTACCGTATTATTATCAACATCAGTTTCAGTGAGAATTAGTTTAGATCCGCCCGTTACATCACCGCTTGATACTGAATAAGTTTTAACTAAAGAACCTGCATCAACTACTAATGAGTTTGTACCAGAACCATCAATATTGATTCCATTAAGACCAGTAACTGTAATAGTTTCAGTTCTTGAGACCCCATTAGAATCAATATTTAATTTTATTTGTCCATTATTAGATGCTGTTCCACCGCCCTGTAATTCATACTTAGTTTGTAATCCAAATACCGATCCTTGCGTAAGTGTCGATGTTATTTCTATAGTGCCCGCTGCGCCGCCATTATCAGTATAAGTAACTAATATATCATCATCACCAGACATAATATTACCAACAGCATCTTGTGCTCTTTCGTCTGTAAAGTATAAATTATTAGCACCTTCTGGTAATCCATCTGTATTAGTAATACCTTCAAATTCAATTGTTTTAGTTACTTGATTAACATTAATATTACCTATACCGCCACCGGCAGCATCATAAACTGCATTACTATTAGTATTTTGATGCTTTAGTGCTATAAACATTCTAGCAGAATCAAAATATAGATTTAAACCTGATGGTCCTTCTGGAACATCATCGGTTGTTAAACCCTCTTGTCTTCCGGTACTAGTTCCTATTTCTGTTATACCAGTCGAAGAATCTTCAAAATTAAATCTTACAGAGCCATCTTCCATAACAGCAAAAACGGCATCATCTACTGTTGTTGCTTCTATTATAGGATTTTTATTTGAAAATATTCCGAAGAAATTATCAGTTTCATTATTATTTCTATCTAAGAAATTAAATATACTTTGACGTGAAGCAGTTGCTATACTATTACTGCCTTTACCTAAAGTATAGCCAAGATCAATTAGTTCGTGTTGTAAAGAGTCTCTATACATTCTAAACTGTTGTACATCTAAATCTCCACCTAGTTGTGGCGTTTGATCAAATACAATGTGTAGATTACCTCTATGAAAATTTATAAACCCGTTTTGTAATACACCATCCTTATCAGGAACTTCAAATGCTATCTTATCATTAAGATTATCTCCAACTTTAAGAACCATTGTTCTCTGAGAATCTTCTTCAGACACAAGATAGATTCTAGCACTATCTTCATTAATACCACTGGCCGTAAAAGATGTTCCATCAAATGCAAGCCCCTTATATCTACCTTCGGTAAGCATAAGAGTATTATTAATTTTAGTATTATGATTTTCATCTATCCAAGCCTCTCTTTTACCATTCCATGAAGATAAAGAGTTTGGCTGCTCTGGACCATATGTATGAAATGTGCCTCTTGTGATACTAAATGTTAAATCTGCATATGGAGAAGCTGAAGAATCATCACTACTTATTTCATGTGCTTTTACAGTTCCATTAGTACCTGTTTTCTGAAATACTGCAGAGTATGGATTTCTAATAGGGCTTGTTGGTGCATTATAGAGTTTCATTAATCCTTGATCAAAGGCAGTAGTTCTAAGAGTATCGTTTACATTTGCTATCCAAGCATCATAAGATGTTATTGCACCAATATGACCATTAGTCATATTATTAATTGCATCAGAAAGTAAAGTGGAACTTGAGTCTGATCCATGTGTATCAAATGTAGCTGAAGAAAGCTTTGTGCCGGCAGTATCAAATGTAGTAAGATTTAATCCTCTACCGTGACCATGATAGCCTTTTAATAAAATAGGATTTTGGTTAAACTCAAAATATTCTGTTTCATTATCGATGTAAAGATATGCTGGAGAATTATTATTTAATCCAGTTCCTCTCATTTCTACATATGCAGAACTTTGAGGTAAGCCACTTAAATCGACTTCTTTTATAAGCTGATATGAATTATCTGGATCTTTCCAGTATAGTATTTTTGATCTATCATTATAAAATAGTCTACCAGTATTCATTACTTGATCAACACCGACACTACTATCTAAAATATAATATCCAGAAGAATCAACCCCAAATTCATCTTTTTCCCTATCTGAAACAAAGGTATAAATTAAATCATTTTTTAAATCAAATATATTTTTATCGTTATCTTCGGTTGTAAATAAAATGTTTGTTATAACAGCATTAGTCTGGTTTTGTGTACCAAATCCATAAGATGTTTCTGCATTTAAAAACGGCTCTAAAAATGTACTGCCCGCTGCTATTTCTTCTTCTATGTTTAATAAAATTCCAGTTTTTAATTCTGGATTTTCTATATCTGTAGAACCAAATTGATTTGTTGCAACATATAATATATTATTATCTTTAAATCCCCATACAGTTGTCTGACCAGCAGAAACCCAATCGCTAGTAGATTGCCCATCAAATGTTGGTGTAACTGGTGCTGGTGCCATTCCTCTTGTCACCCAATCAAAATCAAAGTAATATTCATCTGATTGTCCGTAGTTGTAAACTAAGCCCCATGAAGGTGGGTTTACAGCAATATGGTCAAGCTCTAAATAATCACTATGCTCTTGAAGAATGCCTTTTGGTCTCCTAAAAGCACTAATAGTATATTCTCTACCTCTTATTTTTAGCTGTGCTACTACTAGAAATATTGGAAAATCTGTAGCTGTAGTAGAACTAAATGTTGCTTTTATATTATATGAGTTATATCTTTTAGGTGATATAAAACCAGCAAATGTTCTTGGTGCAAAATCACTATAAATGCTATTAGTGATTTCGTCATATCTTAATACTTGAGCGTCTGAATCATTAAAAGGAAAGGTAAAATTTTCAACGGGATCACTATCAAATTCTCTTATATTATAGTGAGAAAAATTACTGAACTGATCGTAGTATTTGTACTTACCCTGAGAATCCATAGACTCAAGTTGAGTGTCTGGAATAAACTCTTTTTCTTCATTTAACTGATCATCGTCAAATATAAATCTACCAGTTTTAAGTGCATAATCTAAATAATATGCTTCAGATGCTTCTCCATAAGATAAGAATTGTCCATCTTTTCCAGAAAGATTTAAAAGTAAATTATCTGAAGATAAAGATAAGTCTGAATCAGCGCCTGGTGTTACAGAGTCTGCATAACCAAATAAATCTGGTTCTATTCTCCAAGCTTGAACATCGCTATCATAGTATATTTTTACATTACTATCTTTAGACCATTTTAATCCGCCACTATCTAAAATATACTGGTTGACTTCAAGAGATTTTGCTACAACAGCACCAGTTTCATCAATACTAAAAATGGCATTATTTTTATTAATAGTATCAGTATATGCATTTAAATTATTATATAGTGCCCAATAATTTCCGGTTTCTGTATTATTGACATCTAAAAAATTATGTATAGATTGTAACGAAGTAAGTGCTACACTATTGTCTCTATCAGTTGGCTCGTCGTAGTCTAAATCTAATGTATTACCGTTAAGTGCTGATCCAACACCATATATTTTCTGACCATTAATTTCTAAATCTGTAATAAGAGTGTTAGCTGCCAAAGTATTTGTGGCAATATGTTCAAATTGAGCAGAATCGCCTTCAATAAGATTGACATATGCTAAATGTCTAATATGAGCTGAGTCAACTCTCATTCCATTAATATATGCTGAATCTATAGTAAGACTATTTGTTGGTGAACCAAAATCAGATTCAAACTCATCTACTGGTAACACATCTAAAAATACTTGTGCAGGATTGCCATTTGCATATATTGTAAATATAATATCGGCGGCTGTACTTTCTATCCACTGGCCATTCTTTAAAGCACTTTCGGATTGTGCAACTGCAGTACTTAGTCTAAAATCTAATACTCTATTTCCTTGAGGATCAAGCATTGTATCTTCATCAAGATATAATCTAACTGGAACATTAGATGTATATAATTTTTTATCTGGTGGATTAGTTCCAGTTTGTATAGCTGATGAATTAGGAAAAAAACTATAACCAGGTAAGGTTTCATCAGTAAAGAACCAACCACGAATATAATCCGGATTAGGTGGAGTTTCTAGGTCGACCGAGTACTCAATCCAAACGGTATCATAATCAATTGTTCTAGCAATTACGCCGGGGGAACTAGAGGGATCTATTGTCCCGCTTTGCCCTTTGTTCGTGATATAGGAAACTAAATCATACATTATTCAAACTTTGAGCTATTCGTTATCAGATTCAATATTATCTATCTCATCCGCTTTTTCTTTATTTTCATCTTCTACGTCTTGTTCCATATTTTTCATATCTTCTTCAGAAAACTTAAGAACATTTCTCATAACCCAATCTTTAGTATAATAATCTCCAACATACTGTTGCATCATATCAAGAGTTTGGATACGCTCTTTT
>VMHT01041617.1_pt1 | contig 10921 bp, 9 predicted proteins | sample 4693611 | NCBI WGS metagenome assembly VMHT01 (sample SAMN12280063, study PRJNA550983) | marine metagenome | isolation source: seawater sampled from same location over 5 years 0.02-0.2 micron viral filtrate | place: USA: collected off the coast of southern California halfway between the port... ... | reverse complement strand
ATCCCATGCGCGTCGCGCGCGATTCCGATCGCGTCGCGCGTCCACGTCGCGGTGTGCCGCGTAGCGCGCGTCGCGATCGGATAACGACCGGGCGAATCTCAGCCACTCGTTCGCGCGTCGATCGACGCGCCGATCGCTATTTTTATCCAACCTCGGCGCGAGGGTCGACGCGATCGCGACGTCGATCGCGAGACGTCGCGCGCGCGGCGCGATCGCGCGCGCGATCGAGCCGCGAAAAACGATCGACGCTCGAGGCGAGGTTGGATAAAAATAGCGATCGATCGGTGCGTCGATCGGTGCGTCGATCGATGTATCGATCGACGCGCGATGGATGCCGCACACGCGCGCGGCGTGCGGACGTCGAGCGGGATGGCGCGCGCGACGACGCTGGCGCGCGCGCTCGAGGGGGCGGCGCTGACGCGGGAGGAGTGGCGATGGATGCTCGTCGTTATAGTGGCGCTGTACGCGGCGAACGCGCTCGCGCACGGGGTGTTTCACGCGAAGCGAAACCCGATGTACCTGGAGACGGGGAAGGGACGGTTGGTGGTGGCGATGCGCGTGGCGTACGGCGCGCCGGCGGCGCTGGCGCAGGCGGCGTGGATCGCGGCGTGGATCGCGTTTTGGGAGGCGGCGCGGAAGCCGATGTGGAAGCCGAGGCGGAGGCACCACGGCGACGCGGGCGCGCGACGAGGACGGCGGCGAACGCCGGTCGTGCACGACGGACACGCGAGCGTGGCGATGTGTGGGGGAGGATTTCGAACGTGGTATCACTTGGGGGTGTACCACGGATTGTACGAGAGGTTCGGGGCGAAGGCGCTGGAGAAGGCGCGGTGGTCGGGATCGAGCGTGGGGTCGATCATGGCGGCGATCGCGGCGTGCGGGGTCGATCCCGACGTGGTGTGGGCGCACATACCGGAAATAGCCGCGCTGCACCGAGATTCGTGGATGGAGAATTTGACCACGGTGGGGAGTAAGTGCCGATTTTTGCTCGACGACGTCTTGCCGGCGGACGCGCACGAACGATGCACGGGGAGGTGTTTCATCTCGGTCACGTCGTTGTTACCGCTGCCGCACAACGTGATTCTCACCGAGTACGACACGCGAGACGATTTGATCGACGCCGTGATCGCGTCGACGTACATACCGACGTGGACGTTTCCGGGCGTGTGCTTGCACAAGGGCATGGTTTGCGTCGACGGCGGCGTGTGCAATAATCTCGCGTCGCTGAGCCCGGCGACGTTGCGCGTTGGATTAGATCCCGAGGATAAGACCGATTGGGACGCTACGATCATTCCGAGCGAGCCCAAGCCGAGGTACGCGACGTTCATCCCCTTGGACGACGCCGAATTGTGGGACATGTACGAGTGCGGAAAGCGAGACATCGCGTCTTGGCTGCGATCGGACGAAGGCAGGAAGTTCGCCGCCAAGCTCGCGACCGATGATTAGTTATGTTGATTCTTAAGCGCGCGCGTGCGGTCGTTTCGCTCGCGTGGCGCGGTTATTTGTTGCAACCGTTATTGTTATTTCTTTCATTTTCTTTAAATACAACGCGTCTCGCTTCTCATGGCGCGCTTCTACCATATCGAGTTGCCGAAGTACGTAACCCCCGATTCATTCGCAATCGAAGCCAAGAGGCCGTCGGGATCGGACGCGATTCTATCCGCCGTCGCCTCGACGACGAGCGCCGCGCGCGCCAGGCTGAGTCGCGCCGCGCGCGTCGCGCCGAAAAACTTTTGAGGCATCGCGTCGGCGTGCGAAGCCCACGCCGCGTGCATGGCGTCGTTCAGCGCCACCACGAAATGCGGCGATCGAATCACCAATCGCGTTTCGTTCATGATGTCTTTCAAATTCAAAACCTGCCGTTCGCGCTCGGCGAGCGATTCGGCGCCGCTCGACGGCGCCCCGAGCGCGGCGTCGAAATCTGGATTCTTCGGCGGCAACAGCATGGACTCCCACGACGGGAACGACCGCGGCGCTTTCACGTGCAGTCTATTTTTACGCTCGAACGGCAAAGCCTTTGGATCGCTGAACACGTCCGACGGCACCAACAACGCGCGACTCAACGTCTCCCGACACCTGCGCATGAAATCTATCGCGTTCTCGCGCGTCCACGACGCCGACGCCTCGTCCTCCTCCCTCCCATCGTTAAACTCTCGCAACTCCCGCTCCACGATCGCCCGCGCGATCGCCGCCAACTCTCCCACGCCGCGACGCGCGAAATCCGTCGTCGTCGCGCTCAAAAACGCCGCCCTCGACGCGTCGTCCAGCGTGTCCCCCCCCTCCCGCCGCTCGCGATCCAGAAACCCTCGTCGTCCGATCAAATTCATCGCTGTCTTCACGAGCAGCGCGCACGCCGACGTCGCCGCGAGCGTCGCGCACGCCTCCGCCAGCGCCTCGCTCGGCCTTCGCGCCGTCCCGACGTCGTCCCGCGTCCCGTCGCCCCGCGTCGCCGCCCGCGTCGCCCTTCGCACGCCCTCCGCCACGCCCGGCGTCGTCAATTCGTTCGTCACGGCGTCCACGCGCGCCATCTCCGCTCGCAGCGCCGTCTCCGCGTCCTCGTCGCCTCGCGCGCGCGTCGACGCCTTCAAACTCGACCGGTCGAACCATCGCATCGCCCCATCGAACGCCCTCGCGTCGCGCGTCGCGCGCCACGCGAGCGCGCACGCGCACGCGCCGATCGCCGTCGTCCACGCCGAAGCGCGCGCGCGCCGTCCCGGCCGTCCCTTCGCGCGAGGCGCGCGAAAGAAGCGCTCGAACATGGTCGCGACGAATCGAACGCAACGCGTCCCCGTCGCGCAGTGACGCGAATCGTCGCACCGCGACGCGCCATGTCCGCGCCGCACCGCGTGCTGCGCGACTCCGAGCTCACCGCGACGCGACTCGTCGCCGCGGTGCGCGAGCGCGTGGCGTTCGATCCGTGCGCGTCGTGCGAACCGGCGCGGTGCCGCGGCGACGCGCGAAAATCAACCGACGACGACGACGACGGCGCGACGACGGAGCTCACCGCGCCGATCGGGTCGCCGCGTCGCGCGACGGACGCGCGGGACGATTGGACGCGCGCGTACGAGGCGTTTCGCGCGTCGGCGGACGGGAAGGCGTCGGTGCGGTCGCAGTTCGACGAGGTGAACGAGCGATTGCGCGCGGATTTGGATGTAATCTCGAGCGGCGCGACGGCGGGCGACGGATTCGCGAGTCCCGCGGTGGTGAGCGCGCACTCGCAGGGGAATTCACCGCGCGCGGGCGCGGGCGCGCGGGCGTGAGCTCGAGATTCGCGGCGAATCGCGACGGCGACGCGCGGCGACGCGCGATTCGGCGGCTTCGCGACCGCGATTCGGCGCTGTACCGTGACGTTGTGACATTAACATTCACTCGCGTGTGCTTTACTCGGCGCGAAAATCGCGCGCGCGACGCGCGCGCGGCGTGGATTCGATCGCGAAGGCGCGAAACGCGCGAAACCTCGGTAACCGTCTGACGAGGCTGATTCAAAACGAAACGAATCGCGTCCGCACACGTCGCCGCGAGCGATGCGACCGGCCGCGGGGGTGAAACCGCCCGATGCGAACACGCTGCGCGTGCTCATCGCCACGGACACGCACCTGGGCGCGCACGAGCGCGATCCGATTCGAAAAGATGACGCGTTTTTAGCGTTTGAAGAAATCTTCGATCACGCGAGAAAACAACTCTGTGATTGCGTGTTTCTCGCGGGAGACGTGTTCGACGTGAATAAACCGAGCCGAGAGACGCTGGTGCGGTGCATGGACGCGCTGCGGGAGGCGACGCGAGGGAATAAAGGGATCGAGATTGAAGTTTTGAGCGATGGGAAGGAAAACTTTCCGAGTCGAGGTGCGCGCGAAGCGAGGCGAAGACGAGGTCGAAACGATGACTGACGGCGCGGATGCGGGAAAATCAGGCATGGCGAATTATGAGGATCCGAATTGTAACGTGTCGTTGCCGGTGTTTAGCATACACGGGAATCACGACGATCCCGCGGGGGAGGCGAATTTGAGCGCGATGGACGTGCTCGCGAGCGCGGGATTGGTGAATTATTTCGGCAAGCACGCGCTCGGTGGGGGGGGAGCCGGTCGCGTGGACTTGAAGCCGGTATTGTTACGTAAAGGACAGACTAAGGTGGCGCTGTACGGGTTGGGATACATTCGCGATAATCGTTTACATCAAATGTTTAGCGTCAAGGGATGCGTGCGATGGCATCGACCGGCGGAGACGGAGGATTGCTCGTCGAGTTCGTGGTTTAACGTGATGTTGATTCATCAAAATCGAGCCGCGCATTCGAAGAATGCGATTTCCGATCGTTACTTGCCGAGTTGGTTGGATTACGTCGTTTGGGGGCACGAGCACGAGTGTTTAGTGGAGCCAACCGAGAGCGCGCAGGGATTTCACGTGTCGCAACCGGGATCGAGCGTGGTGACGTCTTTGATTGAAGGCGAGGCGAAGGAGAAGAAGATTTGCGTGCTCGAAGTGCGAAGTGATCCGGAGAATCCGAATAGCGCGCCATTCTGGCGCACGACGCCCATCACCTTGCGAACGACGCGACCGTTCGAGTTTGAGCAAATGACGTTGGCGAACACGCCCGAGCTCGAAGGCGCGGATGCCCAAGGCGTGGCGACGTATCTGGAGAACCGCGTGAACGCCATGATAGTCCGGGCGGGGCGCAAGCATAGAGAACGACACGCGAAAAATGGGAGAGACGATGTCGACATGCTCGACCGCTTGAATTTGCCTTTGATTCGTCTGCGCGTGGATTACTCGGGCGGCTTTAGCACCATCAATCCGCAGCGCTTCGGTCAAAAGTTTGTCGGCAAGGTGGCGAATCCGCACGATGTTTTGCTCTTTCATAAATCTCAAAAGAAGCAACGTCGCGATGGCGTGGACGTGGATGAAGACATGATCGATGAGGAGGCGGCGGCGTTGGAGGAGGAAGACGCCCTCGCCGATGGCATGCTCGAGAATCAACGACGAATCGATCGACTCGTGCGCGAACACTTGTCGACGAGCGACGGTTTACAACTTCTCACACCTAACGATCTCTCCGCCGCGCTCGACGATTTCGTCAATCGCGACGAAAAGGCGGCGATTTCCAAGCTTTGTCAAACGCGCTTAAAGGCGGTGCAAACATCGGTGAATGCGGATGATCAAGAAAACACCGACGACGTCGATCGATTGACTTCGAAGATTTACGAAGCCGTGAAGGTGCAGTTAAACAAACCTAGCAAGCATAAACCAGTCATGGATGAAAACACGGCGCCGCCGCCACCAAAGACGTCCAAAAAGCGCGCGCGAGTGAGCACGGTAGCGGTGGAAAATGATGACGCCGCACCCACGGCGACGGTGGAAGACGCCGCGCCGACGCAACCGGCGACGCAAAAGAAGCAACGGACGCAGCGTCGCGCGTCAGCCAAACCGCCGACGCCCGAGCCTCCGCGCGTGGACGATGATTCTGACGACGAAATCGAAGATTCTGACGCTGACGTCATTCCTTTGAGCGCACCAGTGGAAAAGTCGACGCGACCTTCTCGCGCGGCGGCCATCGCTTCGACGCGCGTCAAACGAAACGCCGCAAAGAAGCCAGTCGTGCGAGACGACGCGCCGAGCGATTCGGACGATTCTTTTATCGTCGACGACGAGGTCATCGAGGCATCGGATGACGACGAAGTCATTGACGCATCACCGCCTGCGCGAGGTCGAAAGCGCGCCGCGGCGACCAAGCCGGCGACGAAGAAGACCAAGCCGGCGGCGAAACCGCCGACGGGACGAGCAAAGGCGACGCGCGGTCGAGCCGCGGCGGGTGATGATAGCGGCGACGATGTGGATGAAATAATCGCTCCATCTCGACGCGGCACGCGCGGGACGCAAAACACTTCAACGCAAGGAACGCAAAATACCTGGGGTCGATCGCGACGATCGTCGGGCGCTTGACGATGCGAACACGCGTCTTTTTTTAGAACGAATTATAGCCGACGGAACGATTTAGAATCAATTGATACTTGTACATACATTGAATACAACAAACACTACGATGCCGCGGCGGCGTCCGCGTCCGCGGAATCACCGCACACGATGGCGAACAATCTATCGTCTACGAACGGCTGCGCGCTCCAGAGGGCGACGCATCCGTCCAATTCCTCGGCTCGAGCGCTCGCGACGCCGCCGCGCACGTAATCTAAAATCTTACGCCGCGTCTCTAACTCACGCTCAAGCTGCTCAACGACGGATGTCGCCATCCAAAGCCACTGCTCGATGGTGTACTCCTCCTCCGAGCCCCATTTGAACGCGGTGCGCATCACCGGCACCGGAACGTCGGCGATCCAACGCGCGTCGCCGTCGTCGCTCGGCCGCCTCCCCGACGTCGCCTCCACAAACTCTCCCAGCGCCTCGTTCGCGCGCGTTACCGCATCGCCCATGAACGCCACGCACCTTCCAACGTCCTCGATCGCGCTCGTCAGCTTCTCCGGCGCGCGCGCCTTCTCGCTCTCGTGCGCGAACCCGCGCTCGAGAAACGCGTCCAGTCGCGCGCTCGGCGCCGCTCGCGTCGCCGCCGTCGCCGCTTCTCCGAGCTCCACCGCCGCATCGTTCACGCACAGCGCGTACCACCGCGGAATCACCGCCATCGCTCGATCGCTCGCCTCGTGCAACCGTCGAAACTCGCGACACGTCTCCGAAATCGTCGCCAGCGCGCTCAAATCCACCTCATCGTCCTCGCCCGACGACATCCTTCCCAAACTCCCCCGGCGCCGCCTCCAGCGCGTTCGTCGTCCCTCGTCGCAGCGCTCTTCTCAAATCTTCAACGTTTCGCACGCCGAGCGCGTGACACGCGCCGTACGCTCCCAGGCACGCCGCCGCCGTTCCGCTCGTCGCCGCCGCCAGCGCTCGCGCCGCGTGCGCCGCCGCCCTCCAGTGCGTTCCTCGCGGCAGGTCCCGCTCCGCCTTCGTCCTCGACCGCGCGCGCGCGACGACCGTCGCCGCGCCGACCGCGGACACGCCGAACGCGGCCGCGAGCGACGCGAGGACCGACGCGCGCGAGGTCGAGAGCGTTGAATTCGACGCGAGGGCGCGAATGAATCGAAACCCGTCGATCTCCGCGTCCCGCGTCGCCGCGCTCGCGCGGTCGCGGTCGCGGTCGCGCGCGGCGTCGCTCGCGTCGCTCGCGTCCGCGCGCGCGCGCATCCACGCGACGATCGCGTCGACGTGTGACCGCGACTATTGAATCACGAATGATGAGATGACTACTCGCTTTTCGCTGCAGTACTCGCGACTCGCTATTCGCTATTCGCTATTCGCTATTCGCTATTCGCTATTCGCGACTCGCTATGCGCGACTCGCTATGCGCGACTCGCTATGCGGACTCGCTATGCGCTATGCGCTATGCGCTATGCGCTATGCGCTATGCGCTATGCGCTATGCGCGACTCGCGAGTCGCGAGTCGCTTCGGCGTACTGCGTCTGAATCGCGGCGGACACGGCCACGCATTTGGCCATGATTTTGTCCCTGTCCCTCTCGTGAAGGGTGAACCTCGAGAAACGATCGGGGTGAAAACGCAAGATGAGTTTGCGATACGCGCGTTTGGTGGCGTCCGGCGCGGCGTTTTTGCCGCGACAGCCGGCGAGCGCGCGCGACGTGCTCGGCGGCCACGGAATGTCTTTGTAACGAATCACTTTCGTCGTCGCGTCGGCGACGTCTTCGTGAAACACTTTCCATCGGGCGTCGAATTCGGCCCACGCGTCGGCTTTTTTCTTGTCCCTGGCGGCGCGTTCGACGGCGTCGGCGTCTTTGAGCGAAGATTTCGTCGTCGTCGTCGTCGTCGTCGTGGACGACGACTTCGTCGAAAACACGTCTGCGTGTACGTCGTCGAACGCGACGTCGTCTTCTAAGACGGCGCGCATGTTTTCCAATTCTCGCTCGCGCTCGAAGCGTTCCCACGAGTCGTCGGCTAAAAGTTCGCGGCTTTGATAGCCCGCGCTCGTCGGCGTCGCGACGCCCTCGGCGTCGTCCGTTTGCTTTCCGAAACTCGTCTTCAGCGATACGGATATTTTATCGAACGCGCCGTTTAACGTTTTCGCCGCGGTTTCCGCCGCGTTCTTCACGTTCGCCACCGCCTCGTCTTTACTCTTGCGAATGCTCTCCTCAATCGTCGAACAATCCTTCGGCCGCGGCGGGAAAAACGCCGCCATCGCGCGGTTCCCCGCGTTTTGCGTCACGACGCCGTCCACGGCGCCGCCGATGACGCCTCCGATGATCGGCACCGCGCGAGTGATCGCCATCGACGCGCCGCGCTGCGCCCCGCGCTGCGCCAACTTTGTCGCCGCCGCGCGCGTCAATCGCCACGAAGCGTTTTGCATCGCGGTGCCGCTCGCTCGAATCGCGGCGTATTGCACCCCGTCCCGCACCCCCGCGCCCACGCTCGCGACGTCGTCCAACTCTTCGCTCGCGCTTCCCGCGCTCCCGAGCGCCGCCGCGATCGCCTTCGCCGCGACGGACGGTTCGAGCGGATCCTTCCCCGCTAAAATCGCCAGCGCCAGCGCGAGTCGCAGCGACGTAAACGTCGTCGCCGCGAGCTGCGCCGGGATCGCGATCGGCAGCGTCAACACCCCCCCCAACCCCGCGACGAAGCCGCTTCCGAAATTCTGCGCCGTCGCCCGCGCGCGCAGCGCGTCGCCGCTCCGAAACAGCGCCTCCGTCGTCGGCGCCTCGTCCTCGTCGACGTCTCGCGGCCGGTGCGCCCTCGCCAGCGCTCTCGCGCTCGACACGCGCGTCCCGTCCGACCCCGCGCCCTCGCGTCCGTCCAGCGCGAGTCTCAACAGCGCCGTCAGCGCCCTCGTCCCGCTCGACGCGTCGCTCGACAATTCGCGCCAAAACGCCGCCGTCGCCTCCAGCGTCGCCGCGTCCTCCGCGCGTCGCTCGCGCGCCGCGTCGTCGTCGCCGTCGCGTCTCGATTCCATCGCGCGTCGCGCGCGGAACCGCAGCGCGCGACACTTCAACGCGAATCGTCGATGCTCCGTCGCGCCCATCGCGCGCTCGAGCGTCGCGTCGTCGAGGAGCGCGGACGCGCGCGCCGATGCCAGCGCGTCGGCGTCGTCCGTCTCGCGCGACGTCGACGCGGCATCGCGCGGTCGAGCGTCCGCGCGCGCCGAACCCGGCGCGTCGGCGTCGCGCGTCGACGCGCGCGGCATCGCGCGCGCGATCTCGGACGCGCGCGCCGTCGCGCGCGCGCGTCGCGGCGCGACGTGGCGTCCGATGGCCGTCGCCGCGTCTCTGGTCATACATGGGTACGCGCACCATCTTTATATAAACGCTGGGATCGTACAATACCTCTGATCGCGCTGTGTGGGTCCGGCGGTCGACGCGCGGGCCGTCGCCGTGTCTCTGGTAATAAATACATACATGGGTACGCGCACCGCCGTTATATGAACGCTGAGGTCGTACAATACCTCTGATTGCGCCATATAAAAATGTGCGCGCGCGCGTGCGCGCGCGCGCGCGCGACGACCATCCAGTCGCCGGCGCGCGACGACGGCGTTCGATTTCGATTCGAACGAACGCGCGCGCGCGCGCGCGATGCGCCGTCGCGGTCGCGACGGCGCCGCGGCGCCGGCGCGTCGGACGCGCGCGTGGACGCTGGCGACGGCGATGAAGTTTACGGCGCTGCGACTGTTCGCGTCTGGGTTTCTGCTCGCGCGCGTGGAATCGCCGTCGAGGGCGACCGCGAGGCCGGACGCGGCGCGCGCGATCGTCGATAAGGCGGTGGTGCTCGTCGTCGACGGCGCGCGGCACGATTGGACGACGGCGACGAGGGACGAGGGCGACGAGGCGCGGCGGCGGTTGAAACTGCCGAGCGCGAGACGATACGGGGGGGGGAGGCGGTGCGAAGACGCGACGAACGAACGAGGACGAGGGATGGTGTTTAAATTCATAGCGGACGCGCCGACGACGACGCAGCAGCGGTTGAAGGGATTGCTCACGGGAGGGTTGCCGACGTTTATCGACGCGAGCGCGTCGTTCGGCGGGACGACGCTCGGGGAAGATAATTTGATCGAACAGTTGAGCGCGAATGGACGACGGATGGCGATCAGTGGGGACGATACGTGGAGCGAACTTTTCGACGTGAACGCGACGTTTCGGGCGGGGGCGGCGATGTATCCGAGCTTTGACGTGAAGGATACGGAGACGGTGGACGCCGGCGTGCGCGCGTCGATGGCGGCCGCGTTGCGCGCGCCCGATGACTGGGACGTTTTGATAGGGCACATGCTCGGTGCCGATCACGTCGGCCACACGCACGGGGCGACGACGGATTTCATGCGCGCAAAGTTAGAGGAGAATGATCGAGATATCGAGAACGTAGTCGAGGCGATGCGAGCGGACGAAAAGTACGCCGACGCGATGGTGTTCGTGTTCGGCGATCATGGGATGACAGACAACGGAGACCACGGCGGTGGGACGCCCGAGGAGGTGGAGTCTTTCATGCTCGCGTATCACCCCTGGGCGAAAGGTGAGAACTGTGGGAACGGCGACGGCGAAGACGACGATGATTTCCCACAGATTGACTTCGCGCCGACGATGGCGACGCTTCTGGGCGTGCCCATACCGCATGGAAATTTAGGAAAGGTGAACGAAAAAGTATTCAATCTCGCGCACGAGGGGAAACGCGCGAGTGGGCGAGGCGATGTGTTCGCCGCTTACGTGCGCGCGATGCACGCGAACGCGGAGCAAATTTGGACGTACGTTCAATCGTACGGCGACGGCAAGACGAGTCCGTTTGGTGCCGAACACACCACGCGCCTCGCGGCGCTCATGAAGGTGGTGCGAGCGAATAAATCTGTAACCACTGTACACCATTTACATTCGGGGTGATCGAAATGGCGGGACATCCGATCACTCAATTTTGACGCAGTCATAGCCATGACTGAGT
>VMHT01004944.1_pt1 | contig 10921 bp, 11 predicted proteins | sample 4693611 | NCBI WGS metagenome assembly VMHT01 (sample SAMN12280063, study PRJNA550983) | marine metagenome | isolation source: seawater sampled from same location over 5 years 0.02-0.2 micron viral filtrate | place: USA: collected off the coast of southern California halfway between the port... ... | reverse complement strand
TAGTTAAAGTTGATTTTGGAAAAGAGATTGGAATTAAACAATCTTCAGCTCAAATTACTCATTACTATAATGCAGAAAGTTTAGTGGGCAAACAAGTTATAGGAGTTTGTAATTTTCCAACAAAGAATATAGCTGGTGTTGTATCTGAAGTTTTAGTGCTTGGAGCTATTGAAAAAGACGGAAAAGTTGTCCTGGTGCACCCGTCTCAGAAAACTGATAATGGTTTAGATATCGCATAATGAGTTCTGAAACATTTAATTGGAGTTGTAAACACACTTGGTCTAGAAGTGCAAAAAATACTTTTTGGTGTTTACTTGGATGTTCTATAGGTGATTTTGGAACTATTTTATTTTTTCAATTAACAAAAATTCCTTTTCCAGTTTTAGCAATTATGGTTCTCGCGATAATCAATGGGATCATTACGAGTATCATTTTAGAAACGATTATCTTATTAAGACAAAATTTCTCTCTAAAGTTAGCTTTTAAAACAGCTGTGGGAATGAGTTTAATCTCTATGGTGAGTATGGAAATTGCAATGAATGCAACCGACTATTTCCTAACAGGAGGAGCTATTTTAACTTGGTGGGTTGTGCCAATAATGTTAGCTGTTGGTTTCGTTACGCCCTGGCCGTATAATTATTGGAGACTTAAGAAATTTAATGAGGCTTGCCACTAAGTAATTTTTTTTAAGATTTTATCTTTAAAAATAAAATGATGAACAATTACTGCAAGTATGTGCAGACTTACAAGTGCTAATAATAAGTAATTAGCATAAATATGAACTTCATAATAAGTATCGGCTAAAACAAAATTATCTTTTTTAAATCCGTATTTAAAAAATATAAAATTAAGTGTTTCTCCCATATAAAGTTTCTTAAGAATGCCAGAAACAGTTATAGTAAAAATACTTAAATAAAGTAAAAAATGGTTAGCCTTTCCAATAATGACTTGCCCTTTGAAAAAACTTTTTGTTTCAGATGGACTTGGATTAAAAAATTTCCAAATAAGTCTAAACAAAGTTATATAGAAAATAGTTATGCCGATTAGGATATGTATATTTTCAAGCTCAATTCTTTCATCAGAAAATTCAAGTCCTACTAAATAAAATCCAAAAGGAACTTGGGCTATTAAGATAATAAATGTAATCCAGTGGAACAATTTGGCCAATAGGCCGTACTCACTTTCGCTGTTAGAAACTTTCATTATAAATTTTAATTAATTATGTCGTACAAAAGAAAAATATTCAAACTAACTTTTTTTACAGTATTATTATTCTCTGTTTTTTATATCTTTAATTTTGTCACAGATAAAAAAGATGCTCTAGCCAATATTAACACCAAACAAGTTGTCGAAGTTTTTAAAACTCCCTCGTGCGGATGTTGCTATGGCTATGTTTTATTTTTAGAGGAGGAAAAATTTAAAGTTAAACAAACAGATATGAGAAGCCTTCATACAATAAAACAAAAGTATAACATCCCAGTAGAAATGCAGTCTTGCCATACTACTATTATGGGTAAATACTTTATTGAAGGACATGTCCCTTTTGAGGCGGTTGAAAAATTATTAAAAGAGCAACCCGATATTGATGGTATAGCTTTGCCCGGAATGCCGATTGGCACACCAGGAATGCCAGGTGATAAAGACGAACCCTATGTTATTTATCAACTTAAAGATGGGAAATCCTCAGTATTCATGACAATATAATCTTATGAAACAAAAAATAAAAATAATACAAACAATTATTTTTATTTTTTTCATGAGCTTTCCCTTTTATTCTAACGCTATGACTGTAGAAGAAATCATAAAAGGTAGAAAAGCTATGTTTAGTGAAAACTATCAAAATGCAAAAAAAATATCTATATTATTGAAATCTAAAAAAATTGAAGAGGCAAAACCTTTAATGAAGAAAATTTCAGATAACTATAAAAAATTATTGGATTATTTTCCTGAAAATACAAAAGAGGGTTTTAAAACGGAAGCACTTCCAAGCATTTGGGAAAACAAAGATGAGTTTAATGCTTTAATGAAAAAAGCCTCAGATGATATGATCAAACTTGCAAAAGCCATTGACACTGCAGAAGACCTTAGAGCAGTACAAAAGGAGTTAATGTGGAGCAATTGTACAGCGTGCCATAGTAGATTTAGAGCGCCTCATTAAGTTTAAATGCAACTTTTTCCATTAATATTATTCGGCATTGCAACAGCGTTTTCTCCTGGTCCAAATAATATCATGACATCTTATACAGCTTTCAACTTTGGATTTAGAAAAGCTATTCCAACAATGCTTGGAGTAATTATCGGATGGACACTTTTAATTATACTTTTGCAATTAACTTCTGGAGCTGTTTTTCAAAAGTATACATTTATTCAAACTACAATTAAAATATTAGGGTCAATTTACTTATTATATATGGCGTATAAATTATCTTTTGCAGGACAAACTAAAGATAAAAAGATTGATCCAAAACCAGTAACCTTTTTAAATACTTTTTGGTTTCAATTCATAAATCCTAAAAGCATTATAGTCGGTTTAACTTCAATTTCTTTATTCATTGATACGCAAAACAATTATTTAAGAGATTCTATCACTTTGACTTTAGTTTGGTTTTTAATGGCTGTTGGAAGTCAAACAGCTTGGTGTTTAATGGGAAAATACATGAGAAAATTCGCCACAAGTGATAAATTTATTAAGAATTTTAATTATACAATGTCTTTTTTACTTATCGTTTGTGTGATTTTGTTCTATGTATAGCGCATGAAATTTAATAGTAAAAATTCATTTCAATCATTAGACTCATTAAATTCATCAGGAAAAGATTATAAATATTTCAATCTAAAAACTGCAGAAAAAAATGGACTAGAAGGAATATCAAAACTTCCTAAATCACTTAAGGTATTATTAGAAAATCTTCTTAGATACGAAGATGATATAACTGTAGATAGGAAACAAATTTTAGCTTTAAAAGATTGGCTTAAAAATAAAAAATCAAACACAGAAATAGCTTATAGACCTGCAAGAGTTTTAATGCAGGATTATACAGGAATTCCGGCAGTAGCTGATTTAGCTGCTATGAGAGATGCTGTAAAAAATAAAAATAAAGATCCTGAAAAAATTAATCCATTATCAACGGTTGATTTAGTTATAGACCACTCTGTAATGGTAGATGAATATGCTTCAGGAAAATCATTTAATCAAAATGTTGAAAGAGAATTTTCAAGAAATGGTGAGCGATATTCATTTTTGAAATGGGGACAAAAAGCATTCGATAATTTTAGAGTTGTGCCTCCTGGAACAGGAATTTGTCACCAAGTAAATTTAGAATATTTATCTAAAGTTGTTTGGTCATCTAAAAGTGGAAATGATTTATATGCTTACCCAGATACGTTAGTAGGAACTGATAGCCATACTACAATGGTTAACGGCTTATCAGTTTTAGGTTGGGGAGTAGGTGGTATTGAAGCAGAAGCTGCAATGTTAGGTCAACCTATTTCAATGTTAATACCAGAAGTAGTTGGAGTAGAGCTTAAAGGAAAATTAAAAGAGGGAACAACGGCAACAGACTTAGTTTTAATTATTGTTGAGATGTTAAGAAAAAAAGGTGTTGTTGGAAAATTTGTAGAATTTTACGGTGAGGGTTTAAAAAATTTAACTTTAGCTGATAGAGCAACTATCGCCAATATGGCTCCAGAATATGGCGCAACATGTGGTTTCTTTCCAGTCGATGACGAGTCTTTAAAGTATTTAAAATTGTCTGGAAGAGATAAAGAAACAATAGAATTAGTAGAAAAATATTCAAAAGAGCAAGGTTTTTGGGCAAGTAATGATGTGGTGTTTACAGATACTTTATCATTAGATGTAAGTACAGTTGTTACAAGTATTTCTGGTCCTAAGAGACCACAAGATAAAGTTCTATTAACAGAATCTTCAAATTCTTTTGCAAAAGTTTACAGAGAAAATGCAAAGAGAGATAAAGCTATCGAAGCTAAAGTTGAAGGTACTGACTTTAATATAAAAGATGGTGATATTGTAATTGCCGCGATAACATCTTGTACAAATACTTCTAACCCAAGCGTAATGATTGGCGCAGGTCTTTTAGCAAAGAAAGCCCATGAAAAAGGATTGAAAGTAAAACCTTGGGTTAAAACTTCATTAGCACCAGGTTCACAAGTTGTGACAGATTATTTAGAGAAAGCTGGTTTAAATAAATATTTAGATGAACTTGGTTTTAATTTAGTTGGTTATGGTTGCACTACTTGTATTGGTAACTCAGGACCTTTAAATCAAAATATTTCTGATGCGATAAATAAGAACGATCTTTATGCGGTGTCTGTTTTATCAGGAAATAGAAACTTTGAAGGAAGAATAAATCCAGATGTTAAAGCAAATTATTTAGCATCTCCTCCGCTTGTTGTTGCGTACGCATTAGCGGGTAATATGAATTTTGATATGTACAAGAATGCACTTGGCAAAGATAAAGATGGTAAAGATGTTTTCTTAAAAGATATTTGGCCAAGCAATAAAGAAATTGAAGATTTAATGTTGAGTTCTTTAAATGCAGATATGTTCAAACAAAGATATTCAAATGTTTCAGAAGGACCTAAAGAATGGCAAGCTATTAATACAACAGATAGCGATATCTATAATTGGGAAGCTAATTCTACATATGTAAAGAGACCACCGTTTTTTGATGATATACCAGATCAACCGGAAGGCTTTAAACCAATTAATGATGCTAGAATATTATTGTTATTAGCAGACTCAGTTACAACAGACCATATTTCACCAGCAGGAAGTATTAAAAAAGAAAGTCCTACAGGTGATTATTTTATGAAACATCAAATTCAACAAAAAGATTTTAACTCTTACGGCGCTAGACGTGGAAATCACGAAGTAATGATGAGAGGAACGTTTGGAAATATAAAAATAAGAAATGAAATGGCGCCAGGAACTGAGGGTGGATTTACGACATTGCAACCTGATGGAAAAGTAATGAGCGTTTATGAAGCTGCAATGGAATACAAAAAAAGAAATAATGATTTAGTAGTTGTAGCTGGAAAAGAATATGGAACCGGTTCATCAAGAGACTGGGCGGCTAAAGGAACAAAGCTTCTTGGAATTAAAGCTGTACTAGCCGAAAGCTTTGAGAGAATTCATAGATCAAATTTAATTGGAATGGGTGTTTTGCCTCTCCAATTCAAAGAAGGTTTTGACAGAAAGAAATTAAACATAACTGGTGCAGAATTAGTATCAGTTGTTGATATTGATAAGGGAGTAAAACCAAGACAAGAAGTTACTTGTGAGATTAAATATAAAGAAGGGACGAGTAAAAAAATTCAAATGCTTTGCAGAATTGATACTGCAAATGAGGTTGAGTATTACAAAAATGGGGGAATTCTTCAGTATGTTTTAAGAAACATGCTAGCTAATTAAATGCAATATATAAAAGTAAAAGTACACCCATCAAAATCAAATTTAAAAAAAGAAGATCAACTAGCTTGGAAAATTGCAGAAATTGCATCAGACAAAGCCAAAATAGATAAAGATGCTGTTGATATGGTAATTAATAGAATTATTGATAACGCATCAGTTGCTATTGCATCATTTAACAGAAGACCAGTTGCTTCAGCAAGAGCTATGGCTTTAGCGCACTCAAGAAAAAAAGGTGCAACGGTATTTGGTTTAAATGCTAAAGTTAAAGCAGACTGTGAATGGGCAGCATGGGCAAACGGTACAGCAGTTAGAGAACTAGATTATCATGATACTTTTTTAGCAGCAGATTACAGTCATCCAGGTGATAATATTCCTGCTATTTTAGCTGTAGCCCAGCAAACAGGTTGTAGTGGAAAAGATTTAATAAAAGGAATTTTAACGGGTTACGAAGTTCAGGTAAACTTAGTTAAAGGAATTTGTTTACACGAACATAAAGTAGATCATATAGCTCACTTAGGACCAAGTGTTGCTGCAGGTCTTGGAAGCTTATTAAATTTAAAAACAGATATTATTTATCAATCTGTTCAGCAAGCATTACATATTACAGTTTCAACAAGGCAATCAAGAAAAGGAGAAATTTCTAGCTGGAAAGCATTTGCTCCCGCACATGCTGGAAAACTTGCTATTGAAGCAGTTGATAGATGCATGAGAGGTGAGGGTGCACCGTCTCCTATTTATGAAGGTGAAGATAGTGTGATCGCTTATATTTTATCTGGACCAGATAAAGAATATAACGTGCCACTTCCAAACGTTAACGAACCTAAAAGAGCAATATTAGAAACATATACCAAAGAACACTCTGCTGAATATCAATCTCAAGCTTTGATTGATTTAGCTAGAAGTTTAAATAAAAAAATATCAAACATAAATGATATCGATAATATTGTCATAGAGACCAGCCATCATACACATTATGTAATTGGAACAGGTGCAAACGATCCTCAGAAAATGGATCCAAAAGCTAGCAGAGAAACTTTAGATCATTCTATCATGTATATATTTGCTGTAGCACTAGAGGATGGTGCTTGGCATCACGTTAAATCATATACCCCTCAAAGAGCACAGAGAAAAAGCACAGTTGAGCTTTGGCACAAGATTTCAACTAAAGAAGATCCTAAATGGACTGAAAAATATCACGATCCAAATCCAAATAATAAATGTTTTGGAGGAAAAGTAATTATCACAATGAAAGATGGTTCAGTGATTTCTGAAGAAATTAATGTTGCTGATGCACACCCAGCTGGGAAAAGACCTTTTACTCGTAAAGAATATATTAATAAATTTAAAACTTTGACAGATGGAATTATTTCTAAAAAAGAGTCAGATAGATTTTTAAAGTGTGTTCAAAATCTTCCAAAACTAAAAGCAAAAGATTTAGTAGGTTTAAATGTAGAGGTAAATCCTGCTACAAAAAAGAAATCTAAAAGCAGTAAGGGAATTTTTTAATTACTTTATTTTCTTTGCAAGATCGTTTGCACTAAGCCAAGCATTCTCAACTTTAGGCCCATTAAGCCAATCTCCACAGACACCCAAATTATACTTTTTATTCCATATACTAAGATAAGGAGTTTTTTCGTAGTTATAAGAATACTTCCAGCCATGAATTTTTTTAAAAATAATTTTCTTTTTTTCAAAGCCTGATAATTGAACAAAGCGATTTATTAATTTTTCCATTACCGATTTATCGGTTTTATATTTATTAATAGTTTTTTTTGACCAATTTAATGTTGCTTGAAGTGTCCATAAATTCGTATTTGATTTAAATCTCTTTTTACTATTTTCATTAGCTGCCCAAGCCAACATATCATCATTAAATTTTATCGAACTTATTGGGAGATTTTTTTGATTTTTAAAAGCAGCCATCACAGTAATATTAGGTTGCATTTTAACTTTTAGATTAAGAATTTTTTTATCTAAGTAATTCTTTGCTAACTTTTTTAATTGAGGGTACGGGCAGGTTAATATTAATGATTTAAATTGATGTGTTGATTTATCACTAAGAGTTATTTCCCAAAAATATTTATTAAATTTAATCTTTGTTATTGGTGAAGTGAATGACTGATTTATTCCTTTAAGATTATATTTTGTTAAATCATTGTTAGCTTTTTTTCCGATATATTTTGATGAGAATAGTTTTTTTTCAAAAGTAAAATCTAAATGATTTTCATCCCAAGTTTTAAGTATTTTCTTTTTATGAAGCTTTTGTATGAATTTTGTAAATTCTTTTGATTTTGGCGAAACGTATTGAACACCATGATCAAAGCTTAAATTGTCTTTAAATTTTTTATTGGAAGACCTACCCCCAGGCCCCCTCGCTTTATCAAAAACTTTTACAGAGTATTTTTTAGATAATAGATTTGCTATTGTAGAGCCAGATATACCTGACCCTAGAATACAAAAATCTATCATATTGCAAACAAGAATTCGTATTTTTCGTTAATTGAAAGAACTTCGTAATTGACTAATCCACCGATGATTAATTGGATTGCGATTATAAGAATGACAAATAACCCTAAGTAACCAAGCCAAACATGTTTTTTAATAAAGTCTGCAAAGAAACTTGCTAAAGTAGCTATTAAAAATACTGACAGCAATAAACCGATAACCATAATATGGAAATTACCTTTTGAAGCAGCGACAACTGCTAAAACGTTATCAAAACTTAATGTTAAGTCTGCTATTAAAACTTGATAAACTCCAGTTGAGAAACTTTTTGTTTCTTTAGACTTCAATTGAGGTGATCTAATTTTATTTTGACCAAAAAAGTCTTGTCTTAAATTATTAATTACCCAAATTAAAGCTACACCACCTAAAATTTTAACCCACGCAAATTCAAATATAAAATTTGCTCCGGTTGCAAAGACTATTCTAAATAAAAATGCAGCTGCAACACCCCAAGCAATGATTTTTCTTCTATTTTCAGGTGCAAAATTTGCTGCAATGATACCAATAATGATTGCATTATCTGCAGCCATGACTACATCTATTATCAGAATTTGAAAGGTAATAATGAATTGCTCTAACATTCTCTTAAGAGGTGTATATAAGCATATTTAAAAATTTAAAAGAAAAAAAATGAAATCTGCAAAATATTCAACAAAATTTTCTAAAAAACAAATCATTTTGCTGTCCATCCCGGTCTTTTTTTCAAACTTAGCCATTCCACTAGTTGGCATGGTTGATACGGGACTCATGGGAAATCTTGGAGAGACTAAATACTTAGCTGCAACGAGTATTTCAACATCTGTGATGACAATGATTATTTGGAGTTTTGGGTTTTTAAGGATGGGAACTGTTGGAATTGTTTCGCAAGCACTTGGAAGAGGTGATTATAACGAGATAGTTAAAACATTATTAAGAAACTTCATCATAGCAATGGGAATTGCTTTAATAATAATTTTTTTAAAACCGTTAATTTATCTATCTATCGGACATTTTTTTAAAACTTCTTTAGAAACACAAGAATTAATTAATACATATTTAAATGTGAGGGTTTTCTCAGTTCCAGCTGAATTGGCTATTTATATCTTAGTGGGTTTTTATCTAGGAATTCAAAAAACTAAAATTTCAAGCTTATTAATAGTAACATTATCGGTTTTAAACATTGTTTTTAGTTCAATACTAGTTTTATCTTATAAGTTAGATGTGTTTGGCGTTGCTTTAGGAACTCTATTTGCAAGTTATATAACAGTGATAGTTTTTTCATTATTTACATACAACTACATTATTAAGAAATTTAAAATCATACCAAAATTTGAAAGGTTAATTATTAAGTCTAAGCTTTTAAAATTATTTAATATTAATTTTGATATTTTTATTAGAACTTTATTCCTAACTTTCTCCTTTTTATGGGTAACTTACTTAGGTTCTAAGTTAGGAGAAGATTATCTAGCAGTTAATACAATATTAATGCAATTTATAATTTTAGCAGCTTTCTTTTTAGACGCTTATGCATTCTCAACAGAGGGAATTGTAGGGTTTACTATTGGTCGAAAAAATAAATTATCGTTTTTGTCTGTTGTTAAAAATTCTATTCAGGTAAGTTTTTATACTGCTTTAATTATTGCAGTTCTTTATCTTTTATTTTTCAAGGAAATTATCAATATTATAACTGATATAGAAATCTTAAGATTTATTTCTTACAAGCATTTTTTATGGATTATTATAATTCCTCCCGTTGCATCTTTTTGTTATCAACTTGATGGAATATTCATTGGAGCTTCTCAAACAAAAGAAATAAGAAACGCTATGATCGTCTCTGTTATAGGGTTTATTGGAACTTCGATTTATTTAACAGATTATTTTGAAAATCATGGTTTATGGTTTTCTTTAATGCTTTTTATGATACTCAGAGCTCTAACGTTGAAGTTTTATTTTAATAAAATTTTAAGAAAGTTTTAGATGCAATTTCTATATAAAATTCCAGGATACATCCTTCTTTTGTTTGGAGGATTTTGCTTAAGTTGGGGTGGTTTTATTATTAGATCCTTCGAAGAGGCGACTGTTTGGCAAATTTTATTATTGAGATCTGTTTTCTTTATGATTGCATTAATGGTTTTTTTAATTGCAACTTATAAAAAAAATACAATAAAGATTATAAAAGATGCCGGTTACCCTGCAATACTTGGAGGATTGGTAATGTCTTTGAGTTTTATTGCATTTGTAGTTTCGATGAGCATCACAACAGTTGCTAATGTAGTATTCATTATAAGTACTCAGACAATGTTTCTGGCAATTTTTGGTTATTTTTATCTAAAAGAAAAAGTTTCATTAATTAGTTTCTTTTCAATTGTATTAGCCATGGGAGGAATAACTATAATGGTAGGAGACTCTCTTTCAACTGGTTCATTTTTTGGAAATATTGTTGCTTTAGCGATTCCGATAAATTTTTCAATATTAGTAATGATTATTAGAAAAAATAAAAATTTAGATATGGTGCCTGCAATTTTTTATTCAGGAATTTTCAGTATCATTTACGGACTAATTCTCTCTGAGTCATTTGTATTTACAAGTCATGATATTTTAATGGGTTTTTTTCTTGGCGTGCCTCAACTAGCTTTTGGATTTATTTGTATTACTATCGGATCAAGAACGACACCTTCAACCACAATTGGTCTTTTGATGTTAACTGAGACTTTATTTGCTCCTATTTGGGTATGGTTATTTTTAAATGAGATACCACCTTTGAGTGTGCTTATTGGAGGATGTGTAATAATAACAGCAATTATATTGAAAAGTTTAGACAAAAATAAAGTCACATCTCAATAATTATATTTGACATTTTGGGTCATTTCGATGAAAGTCATCTTGTAACGGGAGAGACCAATATTTGGCGCCGAAGGAGCAACCACCCCGGAAACTCTCAGGCAAAAAGACCGTTACCGTAATAACTCTGGAAAGCAGGCTAAAGCCTCACCGAAGGATTAAAAC
>VMHT01190108.1_pt1 | contig 10922 bp, 15 predicted proteins | sample 4693611 | NCBI WGS metagenome assembly VMHT01 (sample SAMN12280063, study PRJNA550983) | marine metagenome | isolation source: seawater sampled from same location over 5 years 0.02-0.2 micron viral filtrate | place: USA: collected off the coast of southern California halfway between the port... ... | reverse complement strand
TTCACTAATGAAATTGTTGTAGCGGAAGCGTCTGTTTTGGTAAAAGGAACTGTTTTGCCAACGTTATGTTGAAATTCATTTACCCAAGCACTACCGTTGTAGATAAGATATTGTGAAGTTAAAGAGGTAGCAACTGTTACATCATTTAAAGATGTTAAGTTACTTGAACTAGCACCACCTATTTCTTTAATAGTGCCATCATCATTAATATAAAACTTTTGTGCTGAAGTATCAATAGCAACCTCACGTGAAGCAATATCACTAGTAGAGGGTGTACTTGTACCTGTTTTTAACTTAATAACTGTCGCCATTATATCTCTCTATTATATAACGATTAGTAAGTTCCGCCGTCAATATCGCCGTATGCTACGTTACTACCGTTTGATTGTAAAATTTTACCATTTGCACCTAATGCCAATTTAGCAAGAGTGTTTGATCCACTTGCATATAAAACGTCACCAGTTGTGTAAGATGAGTTTCCTGTACCACCATATACTTCATCAATTACTGTGCCTTGCCATACACCAGTTGCAATTGTTCCCAATGTAGTGATTGATGTTTGACCAGGATAAGTTGTTTTAATTTGTAATTCATCACTTGATACTTCAATTGTAGAATCATCTACAGCAACGTTTAATGTGTTACCTGATTTAGTTAAAGCTGCACCAGCAGATATTTGACCAGCACCAGAGAATTGTTCAACTGTTATACTAGTTGTTCCTAATGTTGGAGTACCATTGTGTGTGAATACGTAACCATTGTCAGCATTTGCAGTACCAGCTTCTACGAATACGAAAGCACCACCAGTTATTTCAGCAGCTGCGTCAGCGTCTGGTGTTCTTGTTAATACGTAAGCGGCAGAGCCTGAACAACAGTTGTAACTAAATATAAACCATTTTGAGTTGCAGTTGTCTGATTTTTTAATAAGATTCTGTCAGCAGCAGTTGGTGTTGCACCGTCAATTGAAAATGCACCATTTGATCCTGCAGTAATTGTACCAGCAGAGTTATCGTATGTACCAGTAACGTTTGCTGTTGAAGCATACTTAACAGAAGCTTTTACATCTAAACCATTTGCAACACTATCAACATATGCTTTTGTAGCAGCGTCTTGTGCTGAAGATGGATCAGTTACGTTTACTATTCTACTTGAATTAACATCAACAGTACCAGAACCTTTAGCGTCAAGTATTAGGTTAACATTTGTATCGTCACCTTGAGAACCTATTTTAACACCATCGCCTGTAGCAGAGTTTGTAATTTCTACAAAGTTTACAGCGTTTGCAGTCTGTTGAAATTTAATCTGTTCATTACCAGCTGCGTCAGTAATTGCACCATCGTCAGCAAATTTAGGTGTTGTTAATGTAGGACTTGTTAATGTTTTATTTGTTAATGTTTCTGTTCCTGTTTTTGTAACAACAGTAGAGTCTATTGCAACTGTTAATGTGTTACCAGAACCAGATGTATCTATACCAGTTCCACCAGCAACTGTAAGTGTTTCAGAGTCTAAATCTATGTTTAATGCACCACCAGAGTCACCTTGAAAATCTAAATCTTGTGCCGTGACTTGTGAGTCAACGTATGCTTTAATTGATTGTTGAGTTGCAAGTGAAGTGTTACTATCACTTGACATATCGTCTTCATCATTAATAGCAGTAATACCATCTAATAAATTTAATTCAGTTGATGTTGCAGATAAGGCAACGTTTTCATTTAATTTAGGAGATGTTAAAGTTTTGTTTGTAAAGGTTTGTGTACCTGCCAACGTAGCAACAGTAGCGTCTATAGCAAATGAAACTTGGTTGTTAGATACTGTTGAGTCAATACCAGTACCACCAGCGAGTGTTAAAGTTTCGCCAGTGTTAAATGTATCATTTGATCCACTATCAGCAGCAATTGTAAATTGACTTGAAGCTGGGGCAGCGAATGATAGGTTACCAGAACCGTCTGTAGTTAATAAGTGACCACTAGAACCATCTGTACCAGGTAAAGTAAACGTTATGCTACTTGCAACACTATTGGGAGATTTTAATGCTACGAAGTGAGCACCGTTATTGGTACCTTCGTTTAATTTTATTGTACCACCTGTTGTGGCACTATTACCTATAAGAATTTCGTCTATTGCTTTGTTTGAGTCTACTATTAGACCAGATGAAGCAGTTAATGTACCATGTGCATGGTCCATCAATTGAGTATAGTATTGTCCACCTATCTGAATTGCAGCGTTTGATGTAGAAGAAGGATCACCTATGAATAATCGTAAACCGTTACCACCAGCACCTGTACTTGCAGCTGATGTATCGTAAACGTAGGCGAGTTCCCCTTGGTTAAGACCCGAGGGTGCGACAGCACCTGTGGTTCGTTTAATCTTTATAATTGTTGCCATTTTTTCTCCCTATTAAAATGTGCCACCGTTTAATACTAAATTACCACTTTCAGTTTTTATTTCAGTTCTTGTTATAAATTTTTTTGATGTATCATCATATTGAATCATTGCTCCATCGTCAAGTGTTGAAGCATTTACGTCACTTAATCCAGTAAGTTTATTAACGTTACTTTGAAGTTGAGCGACAGATGGTGAAGTAACAGAAACGTTATTCGGTCCTGTTGAATTACTATTAATTGTAGCAGTTGTATTAGTACCTGTACTATACGTAGCTGTAATATCGTTTGACATTGTTACCTGTTATTAATTGTTCTATAACAATATTTATAATAATAAGGTACTAAATCAATCTACAATAATGTATTTTAACTACTTTTTATCTTCAGCTGCGTCTGTTTTAGGTTCTGGTTTTTTGATTTCAATACCTAATTCGTTTGCAATAGCATTATCATAGTGAGCCTGAAGAATTGCAATCTTTTCTAACTCTAAAGAAAGTTTGATTTTAGTTGCTTGCAAATCTTGTCTTACTATAATAGAATTATAAGTTTTAGGTGATAATTCACTTTTCTTATATTCTTTACCGTCTATTGTAAAAGATGTTTCTGTCGCAGGTGCTGTTGAATTTAAAGTTTCACTACTCATTTTGTATTCTCCTTATTATACATTAGGTCTAATAGTCATTAAACCTTCAATTACTCTTGTTACTGTTCCTGAAGAATCTGTTATATCTAAATCAAACACATATCTTGCAGGTGCTTCTAAAGCGGCTGTTTGCGTTGCAGTTAGTGACATAGTGACACCACCTGTCGTTCTATCCGAAGTAAATTCTATTGTTAAGTCTGTACGTGTTCTTGTACTTGCATATCCCAAAGCCATCTTTGCACTTGCTGTATAACCAGTTAAATTTAACGGATTTCCCGTACTATCTTTAACTGTTACAGTTGAACTAAAAGTCGTTCCTTGGTCTATATTAAAATTTGCTACAGCTGCCATAGTACTATTTATACCGATTATATATAGACTATTGACAAATTCGCAAAAACCTGTTATTATTTAGTTATATAATAATGGCCTAAAAGCGTAGTGGGAAAGTGACGTGAAATTCGTTCAGATTACTTGATACGGTTATACTCCGAATGCCACCTAGGCCATACAACGAGCAAGGAGACTCACATGATAAGATTAATTCTTATATTAATCTTGGTATGGGCTAATATTGCCTATTCTAAAGAAAACAATTGCAATTGGGAAAACGATATTCCTTGTGTTGTAATTAAACCATCTATCAACAATTCAAACGCATTAGGTGATAAAATTACACCTACTACAGTTATAACAAAGAGTGAAATAGAAAAGTATAAACTCATTGATTTACCTAAAGTATTAAATTTTGTTTCTAGTTTAGATGTAACACAATCAGGTCCTACAGGTCAACAATCATCGGTGTTTTTTAGAGGCACAAATTCTAATCACGCTTTAGTTTTATTGAACGGTATACCTATAAATGACTTCTCTACACCTACAGGTCAATTTGATGTAGGGCAAGATTTTATGTTTAACGTGTATCAGATAGACGTATATAAAGGATCGTCTGGTGCTCATTGGGGTGCAGACGCAGTTGGTGGTGTAATTAATTTTAGAACAAATGTAGATTACGATAAAAAATTTAGTGTATCAGGTAATGGTAATGACAAAACTATTAATGGTAATTATTACACTAGATTAAATGATTTTGATATATCAGTTTCAGCAGGTCAACATGAATCAAAAAATGTTTCTGCTTTATCAGGTGCAGATGAATTAGATGGCACAGATAACAAATCAATATCTGTTAATGTAAGTAAGTGGTATGATCTTATACATTGGAGAACAAGTTGGTTTGCTAGAAATACTTTTACAGATATAGATGGTCATAGTGTTGCAATACAAAATGACAAATGGTCAGATAATACATTCTATGCTTTTCAAACAGGAATAGATTATTTAAATAATAGTTTAACACTTCACACACATGATTATGATAGAGATTTTGATGACGCCCATTATGAAAGTGATAACTTTACAATAAGAGGAACACATCAAAAAGAAAACTATGGGTTTGGTTTTGATTACAAACATAATGAGTCATATGGCGAAAGTACATGGAGTGAGAATACAGGTAATCATCATAACCTAGGATACTTCTTTAATGCTTCGTATAATATATTTTCATATCATCATAGATTTGATGAAGAACATGAAACATATAAACTAGGATTTTTTAAAGAGATAGAAGATGGTTTAAGTATAAGTGGTAGTACATCAACAAGTTATAAAGATGAAACACAATACACAGCTATTGAGTATGGTGGATCACAAGAATTAACACTAACTAAAAATAACTTTGCAACAACTATATTTAAAAATGATATTGGCGATTTAAATACAGATGGTATTGAGTTTAGTTTTAAACAAAAAGATTTTAAAGTATTTGCAAGTCATTTAAATAGTAAGAAAAATGATACCGTATCGTTAAGAAGACCAGAGTGGTCATTAGGATTTGTACATAATTATGACTTTGAAAATAATTTTAGTTTAACAACAAACTACAAATACAAAGGTAAACATTTAGATGTACACAATTCAAACTGGTCAACTATATCAATGCCTGAAACACATTTATTTGATTTAAATGTAGGTTACAACTACTATGGTATAGACTTCGGTATTAGTATATTAAATCTATTAGATGAAAATTACGAGGCACCTCATGGTTTCTCACAAGAAGGTAGAAAGTTTACTTTAGGTTTTAATAAGTCTTTCTAACTTTGTACAGCAATATTATTGTGTTGATTAAGTTTATCTAAATCTTGTTGATACGCTTTTACTTTATCTAACGCATGTTTTTGAAACTGATAACCTAGGTCTTGTGCCAACTTCATCAATCTTTTAAATCTATCAAATCTAATTGCAAAATCTGAATTTTCATTTTTCCAATGATAACCAAATTCTGAATTAAATAAATCTCTATGTTCAAAATCTAATGGTGTGTTTTGAAAAGTTATCATTATATGGTGTGAGATAGTAATTTTTTTAGCATACTTTCTATATTTTCTTATCATATCTAAAGTTTCTTCAAAGTCTTTTTCTGTTTCTGTAGGGTAACCACATATAAGTAGAAATTTCATTTTTATATTACGTTCACCTAAATTTGTAACAAAGTATTCTATATCATCATTGCTAAACTTCTTTTTCATGTGGTGTCTTACTTGTTCACTACCTGACTCTATACCCATTTCTAGCATATCACAACCAGATATAGATAAGTTATCAAAGTCTTGTTGAGAGAAAGTCTTTTTATCTCTAACAATAAACTGAGCATCCCATTCTATTTTCTTCTTTCTATTTGCTAACTCATGGCATAAATCTCTAAAGTGTTTCATTGATCCATTAATTAGAGAATCTGAAAATACTATCTTATCAAAACCTGTAGCGTCAGCAACTTGGTGCATATCGTCAGCAATCTTTTTACCTGTCTTCCATCTATACTTTGGCCATATTGACATAACATCACAAAAGGTACACTTACGAACACAACCTCTACTGCCTGATATAACTGCTCTGTCGTATTTGTGTTGATGTATTGTATCTGAATAATCAGGTGGTGGCAGACTTTCTATGTCTTCCATCTGTACAGGATCTTTACCATTGATACCAGGAAAATCTAAATCACCTTCTAAAAATGCTTTGAGAGCATGCTCTTCACCTCTTATAAAAGGTTTTCTAGGCCAATTCTTATCTACGCCAGACCCGCCAAACAATACGTTCTTGTAAGGTTCAGCAAGTTTTAAAGCATTGTCTTTTTGTAGAAAAGAAAAGACAGATATGCCTAACCATTTGTATTCGTACTTTGCAATTTCTTTGTGTATGTTTTCTAAAGTATCTAATTGATTGCCGTCTATAACTTTAACTTTGTAACCAAAAGTTTCTAGGTAACCTTTTATAAATGCAGGACCTGGTGCAGGTTTACCTTTATCCATTCCTGGTAAAGACGTAATCACTAAATCATAAATCATTGCAAGGCGCCTACAATATGAATCCTATCTATCTTTGAGCAATTCAATGCTGTGTGATTTTTTGTAGTATCTACTACATATGCAGTACCATCAGCAGGCAAATGTATTCTATCTTCATCTACTAATAAAAAACAATGTGAGTGTGTATAAACAGGTATGTGTAATCTTTTTGTTTTATCAGCATGCCATAGATAACATGCTTTAGGCCTCATCTTCATCAACCTTGTTCTTACTAAATTGTTTTCACTTATAATATTATTAATGTAAGGTATCTTATCAAATAAAGGTATGTTATAGGTATGTTCAGTATTATCTACGTCATAACCTTTATCAGCACCTTCTTCTGGATCCATATCTTTTGAGTGACCTTGTAGATACAATTGTTTTTCGTATTTTGGTAGTCTTCTCAATTCTTCTCTTATAAGATTTAAGTCATATTTCATATAGTTATTTAGTCTATAAATAGTAGCATGAAATGGATGACTAGCGATAGAAACGATTGTCCCGATAGTAGTAATCATTTTAAGAAACAAAAAGAAACTGATAACTTATATTGGGTACAACACAGAGCATTTAAAGATGTTGATATACAACGTATCATCAACTCCGAAAAAGATGATGAATGGTTATTAGAAAGATTATATTTCTTTATGAATAAGGCCAATGAAGAGTCAGGTTGGCGTTATGAAATAAAAGGTGAACAAGTACAATTACATAACTATAGAGTTGGTAATCAGTACCGATGGCATAGAGATGGATTAGCAAGTCACAATAGTGTGGTTAAAAAGACAGATAGTCCTATATTCAATATGACAAGAAAATTATCAATGACTGTTTTATTGAATGATCCATCAGAATTTATGGGCGGTGAATTTATGATGAAAGACCATAATATAAACAATTTTAATATACCATTATTTAAAGGAAGTGTATTAGTATTCCCATCATGGCAAAGCCATAGTGTTTATATAGTAAAACAAGGAGAACGACACAGTTTACCAGTGTTTTTTTACGGTCATCCTTTTAAATAAACTTGACGGAAATGAAAGGATATGATATAATATTATTATGAAAAATGTAAATATAGTATGTACAAGTAAGCCTGGAGATGGCCTTTTAAGATATAGTTATGAACATTGTTGTTATCTAAATTCATTAGATTTAGGTATAAACGCTTCTCTCATAATTATCCCAAATAAAGATTTTACACAAGAAGATTATATAGCAGCTCTAACTGAACAATATATCAAAATTGAAAATGTTTATTTTGATTATTTTTTACCTAAACCAAATGATATAACTTTGATTATGGGTAGAAGTCAATTGACTTTAGGATTGTATGATTATAAACTACGAACCGAAACACAAAAATTAACTTTACATCAACTATTCAGTTGTAAACTTATATCTGTATATTCTGAAAATCATCCTGTTGATTATCATGTTGCATTAGAAAAATTTAAACCTAAACAGGTTATTGACCTATGTGACTTTGATGTTTATAAAAATGGCGTGGGTCATCAATTTGAAAAGATTATAAACTTTAGTATATACAAATCATTTAAACATGATATAAAATATCAGTATCTATTTTTAGGTACAAATAAAATGTATTATGAAGCAGTTGAAGATGTTATTAGTAAAAATTATATGTTATATCAATCACATGGTATCATAACTTATCCAGAAGATTATTTAAACCCACAATACAATAACGTGAATGTACCAGTAAAAAATTTATTAGGTTCGTTTGAAACATACGTTTATACAAAACCTAATTTTGATCCTGCACCACGTATTATACAAGAATGTAAATACTTTGGTAAGAAAGTATTATATTTAAGAGATAAAGAAATACAAGATGGTGGTCCTGTTTACTGGAAAAGAGAGGCAAATTGTTTAACTGATAAACGAAATGAAGATAAAATATCAAACTTATTAGCTGCAATTTATAGAATGTAATGTACGATAGTCAATTTTTTATAAGAAATAAAGGTGAGAATCCTGGTGTCAATGTTGATCTATCTGCAAGATGTGGATTAGAATGTCCTAGATGTCAAAGACAAACTTACTTTTCAAGTAATAAAGATATACCTGGACATGATTTAACGGTAGATGATTTTGTAAAAATAACTGATTATTTTAAATCAATAAATTTCTGTGGTCAGTTATCTGATCCTGTACATAACGAATACTTTATTGATATATTAAGATTATGTAAAATGAAAAATGTTGATGGTGTTATACATAACGCTTCATCTTTAAAATCTAAAGAATGGTACATAGAGGCGTTTCAAGCACATCCTGATATGCGTTGGGTATTTGGTATTGATGGTCTACCTAAAGATAGTTGCATGTATAGAGTAAACCAAGACGGCGAAAAACTATTTAATATAATGTTAGAAAGTAAAAAACATTTAAACACTACACCTATGTGGCAATATATTATATTTTCTTATAACGAAAAAGATGTAGATGAGGCAAGAACGATGGCACAAGACAATGATGTTAATTTTAGTCTTTGTTATTCATCAAAGTGGTTAAATGAAAACGATCCTTATATGCCTAAAGATAAAACTAAAAGAATATGGTCTAATCAGTATGGATAAATTTAGACCTAAATGTATGAATACTACTACACAAATGGCTGTAGATAATAGAGGCAGATTACTGCCTTGTTGTTATATTGATACGCCTAAATGGATTCAGTTTGAAGAAATAAAAAAGTTATTAAGTGTAAGTGATATTGCAAAGAATAAAAGTTTAAAAGATATAGTATCTTCAAAAGAATGGGTAGAGTTTTATAATATTTTAAAAGAAGGCGATGTAAATAAAATACCTGCCGTGTGTAAACATCATTGTTTAGATGACGGTGAAGATAAATTAAAAGTAGAAGAATGGTTTGATTCAACTGGTAACATGTTTGAGAGAAAAGGCAAATGAGTGATATATCGTTTTATAGAAGATCAAAGAAAGGTATAAACATTGACATAAGTAATAGGTGTCCATTAGAGTGTATGAGATGTCAAAGACAGACTAACTTTACACTTGAAGGCAGAAAAGTTTATGGTAGGGATGCTACTATGAATGAAATAGAAAAGTTATCAGATTACTTTGACTCATTTAATTTCTGTGGTCAGTTATCTGATCCAGTACATCATCCTCATTTTGTAGAAATATTAGATTATCTTTATAAAAAAGGAATACAAGTTACCGTACATAACGCCTCGTCACAAAAACCTAAACAATGGTATGAAAAAGCATTTAAGGCACACCCTAAAGCAAAGTGGATATTTGCAATAGATGGTTTACCTGAAGAAAGTAATATGTATCGTATCAACCAAGATGGTCAAAAATTATATGAAGTTATGCTCATGTCAAAACAACATTTACAACAAACGCCATCGTGGCAGTTTATAGTGTTTAGTTATAATGAACATAATTTAGAAAAGGCAAAACAAATGGCAATAGATGAGGGTTTAATGTTTATAGTTTTACATTCATCTCGTTGGATGAACGAAGACGACCCATTAAGACCAAAAACAAAAGAATACAATTTAGGATATAAAGGATATATTAGACCAGATGTCGGACAAAAAAGATAAACTAGAAGGTAAGTTTGTTGCTCAATGTATGAATGGCAAACAACAAATGGCTATGAGTAATAGAGGTCATCTATTACCTTGTTGTTGGTGCGACCAAGAATGGACATTGAATACACCTTTGTTTCAGAAAATGTTAAAAGTTAGTAAAGTAAGTGAAGCAGAAAACGTAGATGAAATAGTATTGTCAGATGAGTGGAGAGATTTTGAAAAAATAATGAAAGAAGGTGAAGCAGGCGATCATAGTAGAGTACCTAGAAATTGTCTGTATCATTGTTTAGTTAGAGAGGATGATCATATAAAGATAGAACATCATTTAGATGAGAAAGGTAAATCAATAGTAAAAAATAAAGCATGATGAAAGATAATATAATAAAAGAATTGAAAACAGTTTATGATCCTGAAATGCCATCAATAGATGTATTTAATTTAGGTTTAATTTACGATATAGATATAAAAGAAAATAAAGTTACAATAACTCATACATTAACATCTATGTTATGCCCAGCTGCTGATGAAATCAGTAATAATATAAAAGAAGCTACTGAACGTGTAGCAGGTAAAGATAATGTAAAAGTTGTTGTTACACATACTCCACCATTTAGTAGAGATATGTTAAGTGAAGAAGCAAAGTTAATATTAAATTTATGAAGAAACTAATAGTAAGTGGATGTAGTTGGGGTGATGAGATATTTTTATCACCATTTCATCCTGATATGGATACAGATTGGCCTAAATGGCCTAATATACTAGCAGAGAAACTTGGTATGGAGTGTGTTAATCTGTGCAAGTGTGGTGCAGGACAAGAATACATTTATTCTTCTCTTTGTGATTACATACAGAAAACACCTAAAGAAGAAATAGGTATGGTTATGGCTGC
>VMHT01080833.1_pt1 | contig 10922 bp, 12 predicted proteins | sample 4693611 | NCBI WGS metagenome assembly VMHT01 (sample SAMN12280063, study PRJNA550983) | marine metagenome | isolation source: seawater sampled from same location over 5 years 0.02-0.2 micron viral filtrate | place: USA: collected off the coast of southern California halfway between the port... ... | reverse complement strand
TGTCTTCATGCATATGTTTTAAATGATTATTCTTTATTGTATTAATTTCTTTTTTGAGTCCAGTAATGTGACCATACATTGCTATTAAATGTTCACTGGTTGTTTTAGGTTGTTTAGCCATTAGTTAAATAATTTTTTCATTTGATCAGTGATTGGTTTTGGTTCTCGTATATCTGCCGATCCTATTTTTTCAAATATTTGCCCATATCTTTCTGATACCTTATTCATTTTTTCTAAAATGTTTTCTTCTCTTTTTAAATACTCTTCTTGATCGATTGTTCCTTTATTTAATTTTGTAGCTTGTAATCTTAATTGTTCTCTAAAACCTTTAATTCTTCTTTTAAACTCTAAGGCTTTACCTGCTGACAATTTGTCTAAATTTGTTTGATTAATTTTAACTCCAACTGATTTTAAAATTGCAACAAGCTCTGTTTGTTTTGGTTTAAATGCACTTTCTGGAGCAGTTCTTGCTTCTTCAATTCTTCTTGTGCTATAAGAACCTGGAAAAAAAGGAAAGTTAGGAACTAAGTTTGACCATATTTTCTGTCCTCTTAATGCCCAATCACTTTGAATATCAGCACCTGTTCCTTTTATTTTTCTCTCATTAAATAAATCATATCCAAATAAAGGTGGTATAACATCTCCAAGAATTCCAAAACTAGGTTGCAGTGGTAAAACAACACCAGGAAGTCTAGCAAAACCTCCAAAAGATCCTACGTCTAGTATATCTCCTCCTGGTACATATCTTTCAACATTCATATATACAGGATCTCCATCAATATTTCCAGGAACTTTTACATTTTTATATGGAAATAATGGCATTCCAAAAACTCTTCCTTTTAATCTTTCTGGCATAGCTGCACGTTCTGCTTCTTGATCTCCCCCACCAAAATAATCACCTGCTGTATTTAGAGCATAACCATAGGCAGCCCATTTAGCAAACTTCCAAGGTCTTAAAACTGCAGTTTCTCCTAAAATAGGTACAACCCTATAAGTGTAAGCTAAAAATGGAGTTGCAGTATTTCTCATTGCATTTATAAAAGGTGCATTAATATCATAATCAATAAATGATTTTTTAGCATCTGCCGCTGCATCCTCAACGCTATATCCTTTTCTTAATCTATCTCTAAATAATGCAAGTCTAAATACGTGATCTTCATATCTGTATAGATCTGTTGCCTTTTCTGCAAATGTTTTTAAACCTAATTTAGAGTCTTTTACATCATTCCAAATTTTAGAACCAACTGATGTTGCATTTGTTAATGCATCATTTTTACTTGTCATTCCTGCATAAGGATTTGTTTTTAATAATGATGAAATATTTTTTAATTCATTTACAACTAAATCACTACTAAAGAGATCATAGTTTGAAGCTAAAGTAAATAATTCTGATTTTTTACCTTTACCTTGTGCAGTTAATGCTTTATGTGCAACTGATAAATTATTAAATAAATTATTACCATCAACTAAATCATACAAAACAATATTACTTACTGTATTATTTACATGAACTGTTGGGTTGAAAGCAGTTTTAGAAACTTTCCATAAAGAATTTAATTTTCTATAAGCACCATAAAATTCTCCAGGTTTAGCTGTAGCGTATCTGTGTGTTTCAAGTATATTTTCAGCTATCTCTCTTGGTAAGTGTAATCCTCCAAGATTACCAAATCTTAATTTACCACCTGTTTTTTCTATAACTGTTTCTGGTATTTTAATTAAGTTGAGTTCTTCTTTTTCTTTTCTAGTCGGATTTCTAAAAGCAAATTTTGTTTTAGGATCTTTACTATTTGCTGAAGAAGCTATTTTGTTATAATAATAGCTTCTAGCTAATTCACCACCTAAAATTCTTCCTGTTTCACTTATACTTAAACTTGCATTTTCTATTTGACCTAATGAAATTCTTTCTTGTTTAGTTAACTCCCATCTAATTGTAATTGAATCATTATCAGCTATTTTTTTATAAGCATCTCCGTAAGATTTATTATTTTTATTTTCAGAATAAGTTAATATTTTTCGTTGTTCTGGTGTTAATTTTTGTGCAGCATCTTCTCCAATACTAAAAATTTCCCATCCTCTATGTTCTTTTATTTTAGATTTATCAGTTAAATCTTTAAGTAATTTTTTATATTTTTTTGTACCTATTTCAGCTAAACCTTCTTTAGTTGTTCTAATTCTTTCAAATTCTTTTACTAAATTTGTATCTACTGATTCTCCAATTTTAAATGCTTTATCTTTTTTATAAAATTTTTCATAATCAATTTTATTAACTTCAATATGAAAACCTCTTGGTTTTAATTCATCACCTACTTTATCTAATACTTTATTATCATCATAGACTCTTCTTAAATAAGTATTAATATTTCTTTGAAAAGTTTGAGGGGTAATTAATCCTCCATCAACTAGTTGTTGACCTGCTTTTTTAATTATTGCTCTAAAATCTCTAGATACATTTTTAAGTTTTTTTGGAACATATCCTGTAACAGAATCACCTTCAAGTAAATTAAGAACTAATCTTTGTTCATCAGTTGATAATGGTTCAATTAATTTTGTAGCTTGTACAAACTGATCAGCTAGTGAATTAGCCTGTCCTCTTGAAGCTAATTTCCATTTTTTAATATCAGCTGGTAAACCATAGTCGTCTAGTATACCTCTAGCTAATAATTCACCCATTGAAATATCAACTGGTTTTTTTTCTAAACCTGGTATTTTTTTAAATGGTGTTCTTGTTGCTTTAAGTTGTTTTATACCTCCAAGTCCAAGGCTACCCACTGCAAAACCTATAAAAGCTCTACTAAATTTTTCTGTTATTGGTGCATCATCTTCAACACTTCCATACCCTATAGCACCACCAGCAAGTCCTGTTGCAGTTTCTGGTCCGCCAACTGCTGCAGGAAGTTTTCCACCAAGTGTAGTAGATCCAATTTCGCCTGTAAAAAATTTCATTCCAGGCTCTCCAATATTTTTTGTATAGCTTGTTTTAAGTTTACCTAGAGTATTATCAGATAATGTTTCATATGGTCTTACCAAATAATTATTTGCAAAATTTCTTACGTTTCTTAATACTCTAGCTCCTTGTTTTCTTTGAACTTCTTCAATTGCAGCATCAGCTAATATTTTAGGATTACTTAATGTAATATCTTTATCAGCTCGTATTTTAAGTGTTGATAATTCTTCACCCATTCTATTTGTAACAAAAGCTCTTTTAAGAGCTGAGTCATTCATAGTTTTAACTGATGCATCACCTTCATTTAAAACACCAAGTGGTAATTTTCTTCCAGCTACTCCAGCAGCTTTTGTAATACCATAAAGTGCAGGAGCAACAATTGTTCCTCCAGCAGCACCTACTAAGGCTTGTCCAGATCTAGTTCTTAGTAATTCAAAATCAGCATCTTTATCTACATATCCTACAGCACCAAATACACCACCACTTACAGCACCTAACTTTGCCATTGAAAGAACATTTTTAGCTTTTGCAAAAGGTAATAGCCAAGTTATAGGATCTAAAATTGCACCACCAAAATATCCAACGTAAGTCCATACGCCATTTTCAGTTCGCATTCTAGCGTATAATTCCTGTTGCTGTTCCTCTAAAGTTTGATCTGAAAATAAAACTTGTTTACCCCCAGCTATTTGAGTACCACCTCTTACACTATCTAAAATACCTAATTTAAATCCATAAGATAAATTATCCCACCAAGAGGTATTACCATCAAGATCTTGTTGACCCGATGTTGAAAACGAATCTGCTTGATCAGTTTTTTTTAATATATTTGTTGGACCATTTGTAGTTGTAGAAAATGATGAATTATTTACAGGCCCTATATTACTAAAAGGATTATCTTGAACTGGTTGTGGATCTTTTTGAGGTCCAATGTTTAAAAATGGATTTTCCATTGTTACTATCTAGCACCAATTTCTTGTAATTTTCTTTCTAGTATTCTTTTAACTTCCTCAATGTCTGCTGTAGCATCATAATCTTTATTACTTTTTTCTAGTTGTTGAAATTGTAATATTCGATCATTAGCTTGTTTTCTAAGTAGATCTCCACTAGGAACTGAACTTTCTAGTGTTTCAAATTTTTGTGATTGTGTAAGACGTACTCCTGTTGCTTGTTCATCTCTTTTTAATTCATCTTTAACAAATTCATTTAAGTAATATATTTCTTTATCACTAGCAGGTAAGTTTTTAAATGCTTGAAAAAATTTTAATTTATTGTCAAAATTTTCTTCACCTTTTTTTGGTTCTTTAGGGGTATACTTACTTTTTATTGTACGTTTTGTTACTGGATTTGTATATCTTTTATCAAATTTTGCTTCTGCAGCTTTTTTGTATTGTAAATATAAACTAGGATCTACTCCAGCAGGTGCTCCTGCTATACCAAATAAAGAAGTTCCAACTACTGTGTCTGTAGTTTCTTCTCTAGGTTTTTCTGCAAATGCTTCAGTGAGTCTTGCTGTTGCAGCAGGTACATCTCTATCTCTTACTTTATTTGTAACTAATGAACTAAGTAAACCCTCTCTTTTTCTAGGGCCAAGTAAAAGATCTGTAATGTATTTTGTATCTCTTGAATTAGAACTTACAAAATCACTTCTTTCTCTAAGTGATTTTCTTTCTAATAGTATTCCTGATTGTGTTAAATATTTATCAAAACCTTCTTTATTTACTTTTTTTGCCTGCTCTACTTTTTTTTTAAAGGCAGAGACTCCAGGACCAATATTAGAACCTGGATTTAATCTTAAAAACTGTCTGATATTATTTTCAGTATCTTGTTTATTTTTTGAAAAAAGATTTGCAGCATCTAAAGCATTTGCAGTATCAGGACCATATATTTTTGTAAACATACTTTTTTGTTCTTCTTTAGCAATCAAAGCTTTTTCTCTTAAATTAATATCTTCCATTGCTTGTGCTGTAACAGCTCTTGTAATATCACCAGTTAATCTAGCACTTGTTTGTTGTTGTTGATCTAATTCTGTAAGTGCTCCAAATGCAACGGGACCTAGTATACCTGATAATGCCATATTATTCTTCTCCTGGTTTTGCTAATAGACCTTGATTATTTTCAATCTGCATTGGCTGTTCTTCCATGCCATTCTTTTCTAATTGTCTATTAGCATATTTTAATTGTGTCATATTATCTTTAAATTCATTATTAGAAATATCTGATATAGATATTTTTAAATCTTTAATACCTGCCTTGATACCAATTGCAGTTATAATTTCCATTAGTGGTTCAACAATAGTAAATCCAATATCAGGATTAAATTCACCTTCAGCAAAACCTGTAAATGTAATTACTCTTGCAATTGCTTCAACAGGAACTCCTGCATCTAACATAATTACAATTTCTTCTACAGACTGAGGTTGAGTTAATTTTGTAAATAAATTTTCTAATAACATTTCAACATCTGTATTTTTTGGTGGATGTTCCCAAGGATAATTTCCTGGTGTGTCTGTCAAAGATTGACCAGGAACTGGTGCATTAAATGGATCTATATCTGCTAGTCCTGTTGTGTCTGATGTAAGTCTCATTATGCTTTACCTATCATTGCTCTGTCATACAGAAATTGTTTAACTCTATCATTATGTCTTTTTCTAACAGCTTTTGGATCCTGTACCTGTACTTTACGTGGACCTTGAGCCATTCCTGGTCTATAATTTCTTAATCCTACTAATTTATTTCCAAAAAATGGTTTTTTAATTTCAGATAATTGTTTCATTTCTTTATATGCTTGTAAGATACTACCTTGATCTTTGTCTTTTCCTTTTAAAACATCAGATATTTTTTGTCGTGTTGATCTTTTTTTTTGTGGTTCATATTCTTTTTCTACTTCCCTTGGATATCTACCACCAGAACGATCATCATCGCCTCCACCAGTTACACTGTACGTATTACTAAAATTTCTAACAATATTTCTAGAGGCGTTATTAAATATATTTTTTACATTTCTTGTCATTTATTATCTCCTAAATTAAGATTCATCTAAAACTTCACCAAATATTCTCATACCAAACTGACCAAGCATAGCATAGAGTGCAGCTTTTTGTGCTTCATTTTGTAAATCAAAAGCTGTTGTTCTTTCTAGTGCAGCTACTGCTAAGTTATGATTTCTGTTGTATTCATTCTCTGATGATGAATTAACCCATGATGCTTCATCTCTCCATTGTTGCCATAAAGATGATAATGCAAAGTTACTTAAATTTAATAAGTTCATTGCATTTGTTTCATTAGCAGCGTTAATAGAAGCTGTATTAGCAGTGTTAGTTTGTCTTCTCCAAGTTGTATTAGACTGATCTATTACTCTTTGATTCTCAATATTAAATCTTTGTCTCTGATCTTCAAGTGTTGAATTGAATTGATTAATTGCAGCTTGTCTTTGTGAATTTGCATCAGCAATAGCTGTAGCATTTTTAGCATTTAAGGCTTCGACTTTATTTTCTTCTGCAATATTAAACTGAGTTAGTGCATCAGATCTTTGTGCATTTTGTTGCTGTATATTTGAATTTAATGAATTGTAAAATTGATTTACTTGATTCTGACTTGAAGCATTAAATTGTAATGCAGCATTTCTTGCAGCATTATCAGTTAAAAGTTGCTGTTGTTGTGCCTGTAAATTTTGTAAGTTAGATTGCTGTTCATTAGATAAATTTGCCATATCCATTTGTAGATATGCTTGTGCATTTATTACAGCAGCTTGTTGATTATTAGCTAAGTTTTGAAAAATAGTATCTCTATATACTTGTGCATCTTGAGCAGCAATAGGCACAGAAGATTTTAATATACCTTCTGCCAATGCTTCTGCTAACATTGTAGACGCACCTAAACCTCTAGATTGCATAGTTGCTTTTGCAGCTTCAGCAGCTCCTCTAGCAAATGCAGGTAATGGTGAACCTGTAGATAATGATTGTTGAATATCTGTTGATATGTTTTCTAATTGACCTTGAACTGTTGCTCTAGAGTCTATACTAGCCAGTGATTGAGTGGCTGCAGTCATAGGATTTGTAACTGTTCCTTGAGCAGCTGTCATAGTAGGTGCTGTATTAATTGTTGCCGCACTAAATTGTGATGCACTTGCTGGAGTTACTGCAGAGACTTGTTGTGAAGTTCCTGTAGAACTTGTAGCAGCTGCAGGTGCAGTTGCAGTAGGTGCTAACGCAGCAATAGTTCCAGTAACACCTGGAGTTGACATTAATTCATTTTGTTGTACACTTTGTCCTGAAGGTGTAATTGCTGTACCTTGAGGGAGAGTAGGTGTATTTAATAACGATTGAATTAAAGAAACTGCAGAATTACTACCTGTTTGTTCTGTTTGAGAAGGTGTGATTGCACCTTTTTCAAGTAGTGTTGTTTGTGGTGTTGTTGCCATTATACTCTTCCTTGTCCTTTATATTTTGCTTTATACATTATTCTTTTTGATTTATTAGGTGACTTTGAATGTCGACCTGGTCTTTTTCTTCTTGTTTTTTTTACAAAATTATTTGTTCCAAATATAGATTTTTTCTTAGCCATTATGGTTTAGTTGGCCATGTAGCATTCTCACATTTTTCAACAGTGTCTTTACCATCAGGTAAATCTCTAAGTGACTGTCTATAAGTTCTCATGTCATCTGAAAGTGTATTATCAGATAATGCTAAATAATCTGTTTCAGTTAATAATCTATTTCTTTTAGTTCTAAGATCAGCTAAAGCTCTAGCAGGAGCAGCATCTGCCCATGCTTGTTCATCAGCATCTCTTGCAGCTTCTTCATCCGCTGTAAACTGAACTTGTTGACCGTTTATATTATGATATCTTGGCATTAGTTTTCCTATTATGTTATTAGTTAATTCCGTAAAGTGATATTGTACCGCTATCCATATTACCACTACTAAATTTAAATTGCATTGTTGTTAAAGCTGTTGTTGTATTAATATAACCAGCACAAAATAAATCTGTTGAATAATCACTACCATTATAACCATGTGATCTTGCTATAAAATGCTTAATGTGAGTTGTGCTAGAGGGCTCAAAAATATGAAGAATACCAGAACAACTTTCATCATTACCATTACCCACTGAATCTACTAAGGTTTGAAATGCTGTGCCCTGATGTTGAATTTGACCACTTACGTATTGTAATGCTGTAGTAGATCCATCTTCAGTTTGATAGGAAGCAAAGTAAGTAGATGTAATGGTTTGATTATAATTGGTGTTACTTCCTGTATCTGCTTGAAAACTAAAATTAGCGTTATCTGTTGCAGGATGAATATTATTAAATATAAAAACATATTCTTTATATGTTCCATCAAAAACAACATCTGAACTTCCGTTTACAAAACTTAAAGTACCACTAGAACTTGCTGTTAGTTTTTTAATAAAAACCATAGAGTCACCTGCTACAGATCCAAAAGTAGTAACCGATCTAACTGCTCTATTATTTAAAGTAACTAAGCTCATTAAGAATCCTTTATTCCATACATTTTAATAGTTCCACTTGCAATATTACCACTACCCATTTGAAATCTAATGGCATTAATTGCAGAGGTGGTATTAGCATATCCTGCAAAATAGTTATTTATCTGGAAAGGCGGAGAAGAATCTCCATTTCCAGATTGACCAACTCCAAAAAAATGCTTAACAAATGTGGTATCAGAAGGGTTAAACAAATGCATCATTGCAGCACCAGCACTATCTGTATTACCAATTTGATCTGTAACTCTTTGGTCTCCTGTGCTTTGTGCAAGATCACCAGCAGTAACATATCTTAACACACCACCTGCTCCATCTTCACCATGATAATTATCAAAAAATGATGTTGTTTTTGTTACATTATAATTTGATCCACCATCTATGCTTAAATTAAATGTTAATCTTTCGTTATTTGTAGCTGGATCAATATTAATAAATTTAAACATGTAAACAGGATATGTATCATCTAAACCAGAAGTAAAACTTATAGATGCACTATTACTTGCTGTGGCCGATGATATTAAAACCATAGCTACAGGAATACCAGCTACTTCTGTTACATCCTGAATACTTCTATCATTGTAAGCTACAATTGACATTAGGCTACTCCATAAAGTTTTATAACACCACTATCAATATTGCCACTACTAAATTTAAATTGTACTGCGTCTACAGCACTTGTGGTATTACCATAACCTGCCATATAATCATTTGCTTGTATTGCACTATCACCAAAAACTCTATTAAAGTTAGATATAAAATGTTTTACGAATGTCGTAGACGAAGGGTTGAATAGATGTAAGGTTCCTGAACAAGAACTATCATTATCATTATCAACCCTATCTGCTAAAGATTGAAATCCAGTGCTTTGTGCTAAATCTTCTGCCTGGATGTATTCTAGTGCACCACTTTCTTCAGCACCTTCTTGTTGATAAGGTCTAAAAAAAGTTGTTGTTTTTGTTACGTTATAATTACTTCCACTATCAGCAGATAAATTAAATTGAAAATCAACTGAGTCAGAGGCTGGGTGAATATTAATAAATTTAAATATATAACACTTATAAGTACTATCTAATCCAGATGTAAATGAAATGGTTGAACTACTGCTTGCTGTTTGAGTTGATAACAAAACTAATGTACCTACACTCACCCCTGAAGGTAAAGCTGTAATTGAAGCCATCGATCTGTTGTTACATACATTGATCGACATAAAGTTATATTCCTATTAACTCTTTTATTTCATCTTCTGTAAGACCTAAGTCTAACAATTTTTGTTTACCTGATGCTTTTTTATTTATTGCATTTTGCTCAGCTTGTGCGATTTCATTTTCTACAGTTGGAATCATTGCTTCAATATCTTCTTTAGCAATCGGTGTTGTTCCATTCATCCATGTAATTTGGTTAATATCATCTCCATTAATTGTAAACTCTGCATCAGAATTAATTTTTTTAATTGCTAAATGTATCATTATGCTAATACCTCCATAACAGTTATTGATGACGCTAATCTTCCTCTACCTTTTGAATCTCCATCATTTGGACTTCTGTTTACAAAAAAAGTAGAGCCTTCAGTAATACCTTGAATTTTATAAGTAGTTGCTGAAGTTGTAGAAGGTGAATCTAAAAATATTCCTGTACCAGCTTCAACGCTATTTGTATCAGAAACAATACCAGAATGAAATCCAGATGACCTACTTCCAGCACTATCACCTGCATAAATTGCAGTGCTATCTCTTACAATTCTAAATATTGCATGATTTGTGCTAACTTCACCACAACCAACTATATGTGCAAAAACTAAAACTTTACTTGAAGTTGCAGTTGGTGTGATAGCTACACTTAATCCTGTTATATCTGCAAATGATGTAGATGTAGAGGTAAATGTATCTGTCTTTACTGTTTGTAAAACTTGACCAATTTTACCAAAACCAGTTGTTTTTGCAATAGTGACAGCATTGTCTTGTATACTAGCAGTTGAAACAGTATCATCTGAGGGTGCTCCAATATTTAAAACATCTCCTAATAAAATTACAAAGTCAATAACATCACCTGTTGCTAGGTTACTAGCAAAAGTTAAAGTTGCACCTGATATGGTGAATGATGATCCAGGTTTTTGTAGAACACCATTTAAACTAACCAGCATATGAAATGCTGTTTCTGGTTCTACATTAGTGCTATTAACTTGTAGAGTGTACGCTGCCTGTCCGTTGACTACGGATATAGCATCGCAAACTTGAAAGTTTCCGACTACTGGTTGTTTTCCTATATATGCCATTTATTCTCCTTAATTAATTTTACCTTGCGTTATTTGGCGTCCCCTTAGAATTTACAAAACTTGACTCGGCTACTGCGTAAAAAAGATAATTTCTTGAACCATTAAATCCATCATTTGTACCCCTAAACTTTATACCATTAGATACAAAATCACAAATATCAGCAGAGGTATTTTCAGCGTTACTATTACTTGGAAATAATCTCG
>VMHT01151972.1_pt1 | contig 10924 bp, 7 predicted proteins | sample 4693611 | NCBI WGS metagenome assembly VMHT01 (sample SAMN12280063, study PRJNA550983) | marine metagenome | isolation source: seawater sampled from same location over 5 years 0.02-0.2 micron viral filtrate | place: USA: collected off the coast of southern California halfway between the port... ... | reverse complement strand
GTATTGATTAAGGGCTAATTTTTAACATCTAAAAAATTAGAATTATGAAATTTGTTTACGTAAAGAACGCTGCCGACGACGAGGCATTGTTGCCAATCGACAAAATTACCCTCATCGACGTAGCCGCTGAGGACGTGATTGTTTATGGTAATCTTGGAAACTTTAGACAGGTAACGATTACTCTGAGTGTTACAAACGGTAAAGAATCCATCGTAGCTAAAGCTTTGGCTGAGGCTATCTGTGGAAGCTCTAGCAATGTTATTACTCTTGGTGACGATGTAGCCTCTAGCTACTTCCACCCTGATGTTATTGCTGTTGAGGGCTTGACTATTGATGTCACTCAGGCCAGCTAATAAATAGGTTGTGCGAATGGGTGGGGCTTCGGCCCCGCCCCTTTGCCTTTTAATTATTCAACAAAAAAACTTTTTATAAAATGGGACACTTTGATAAGTTGGTAGCAACCAACGTCCAAGCTCAGCAACTAGATGCTGAGTACGTAAAGCGAGAAGCACTTCCTGATGCTTTGACAGCGGGAGCTCATACTGTAACTATTGCAGAGATCAGAAATGGTATTTTGCGAATGGACCCTACGGCAGACCGAGCATTCACAGGACCAACAGCAGCTTTGTCTGTTGCTGGCTGCGCTGGCTGCGCTGTAGGAGACAGCATTGATTTTACAATCATCAACACAGGAACGGCAGGTGCAGATGAGATCATTACTCTTTCTGCTGGATCAGGCGGAACGCTTGTTGGCAGTGGGGCGGTCTTAACGCCAGACCCTACCGACGCTGCTTTTAGCTCTGGTAGCGGACTCTTCAGATTGCAGTTTACGAATGTTACAGCCTCTTCTGAGGCTTACAATTTGATTCGTATAGCGTAATTTGCTCTTACACGCTATGAGAAAGGCCCTTCGGGGCCTTTTTCTTTTTTACTATATTTGTATCACTAATTCAATTTAATATGACTACACAAACTAAGAAGTCGCCTGGGCGACCTAAAAAAACCCAGGAGAAGCCTAAGCAGGTTGAGGTTCAACCAGAAAGGCTAGAGAAGTTTAAGGGCACGAGTATTCGTGGTGGACTTGATGATGCTCCGATTAAGAAAAAGTTCATCAAGAGAAAAGAAAAAGTACAACAGCACAAGGAGTACGAGGTGACGAGCGGAGGTGGCATTGTGTTTATGCTTCCTCAAAAGGGCGTCACTGTCTACGACGAGGAGAAGAACACAGTGCGAGAGATCCGCTACTGCCCTAATGAGCCATCTATCTGGACCGATGAGCAGGGAGAAAAGGCTACACGCAAGTCTGTTATTTTTAGAGAGAAGCGTTTGTTTGTTTCAAAGGACAAGCCAAACTTGCGAGAGTTTATGGATCGCCATCCTGGAAACGTTGCTAACGGAGGCAATATATTTAGGGAAGTAGACAAAAAGAAAGACGCAGAAATCGAGCTCAAGAAGGAGTTCTTGCAGACAGATGCTATTGCTATGGTAAGAGACAAAGACATCCAGGACTTGCTCCCGATTGCTTTGTTCTTTAATATCAGCATTGACTCATCTGTGTCTGATATCCGATACAACCTGTTGCGTATTGCCAAGAAGAACCCACAAGCCTTTATCGAAGCGTTTGACTCACCGCAAGTAGCCGTGCGATCAGCTATCGTTCAGGCCAAGGACTACCAGATTATCAGAATCAAAGAGGACGGTGTTTACTGGTTCGATAGTAACGCCCTCATTGTGTCTGTCCCTGTCGGTCAAGACCCTATGGATGTGATGCAGCGCTTCTGCCTAACGGAGCGAGGATCATCGGTTGTCTTCTCGATAGAACAACAGTTAGCAAAGCTAGCGTAAGAAAAGGCCACCTTCGGGTGGCTTTTTTCTTTCGTATATTTACTGTCGTAAAAAGATCATGGAAAAATTCTTACTATTTGTAGACGACTCTGATGACGCCGCTATGTTTCCAGTCTCAAGACTTCAGTCTGTGACGTGTGCACTCGACGCCCAGCTTATCATTAAGTTTTCCCCAGGATCTTTGGGGGACGGTCAGGCAGCCAGTGTCGATACGGTTAGGGTTGCCATTACAGCGGACAAAGAAAAAGAAGTAATGACAGCCTTGGGTGATGAGATATCGTTAGGAAACACACCAGTTGTTCTTGTTAGCGACGATGTAAATAGCACTTTTTTGACTCCTGATATTACGGGTTGTGCAATAATACTTGACGCTTGATGAGAAAGTTTTTCTTTTTTCGTAGGGAGGTAGAGTCTCCAAGTAGCGCCTCGTTTTCTGATACGGGTGTTGGGGTAAGCACTATAGCTATACCGTCTGAAAACCTGACGTTTATTACTTCTGAGCTCGGAAGAGTTAAGTTCACGTTCAAAGACTGCAATGGTTTTGACGAGTCTTCTTTAGAAGAGGGAGAGTCACTACTAAAAACAACCATAACAGTCTCTTGTAAAAAGGGTGAAGAAGCGAGCCTGATAGAAAGCATTGTAAACTTCATATCTAGGAACACGCCTAAGAACATCATGAAGTTTGACGCGGTATCTAGCGAGTCTACCTTTAAAGAAGCTGTTGTTGAGGATATCAACGACATTCTTCCTTCTATCTCCTCCGCCCCTGTAAGAACGATAAACAAGCAGCCTTCTGTTGGAAAAGAAGCAAGAACTTTCCAGAACTCGATAGCTGGTATTTTCTTTAACGAGTTGCCCGTTGTTGATTACAATCACGAAACTTTAAATCAAACAAACGCCGCAGCCAACGCTTCCTGGTTGAACTCAGGTACGGGGGGAGTTGCTCACAACCTTACAAACGATCTAGGTAGTACAGCTAGTATAACTAGTGCGTCAAATAACACGTTGCTCCAAACAGCCGTATTAATCGGAACCACTAATTCTTTTTTGCTTAATACTGCCCTCACCATAAGAGAAGATTACACCATCTATGTGGCCTTGAATCTTAACGGTGGGGCTGGAACTGTTGACTATGGAGTTGGAGCACTTTATGGAGACCTTAAAGGTGGAGGTTTTGGCTTTGGGGCCCTTCCGTCCGATAACGGAGCGTTTGACTCAAGTAATGCGATGCGCCAAAGCAAAAATACATTTGCTGTAAGGCATAGCAAAACAGACTCTGGTGATATTTCTCCTACGAATGTTTTAACTGGTTATCCAGCTTTTGTAGACACTACATCTACAGAAGACGGAACTAAGTCTTTTGAATTCCCAGATCCTGATCCAGACGCTAAGGATTATGATGCAAACCACGTCTTCATTATCCGTAGAGACAAGGTTGGCAATATGTTTTTACACAACAGAAACGGAGACATTATTGGTAAGCTACCTGCAAAAACTCTTGAGTTAGATCCCACCCTCACGAACAGCTCTGACTTCAGAACGGATGGCGATTTAGTCTTGGGTTCTATAGGGGAGGTTGGAGAACAAAGCAGTGCGGAGCGGCAACAACTTTACAGGTTTGGGGTGATAGAGTCAGACATCGGGGCTAGCGAGGCTGCAAACTTAGCTGCTCAGCTATACTCTCTGTATGGTGGAAAGAGAAGCAAGCTCACGGGCACCTCAACTAGATCTGCTACGAGGGCAGCTGCTTCGACAGGGATTAGCTACTAATTACACCCTATTTGTTTTTAGTATATTTGTATTATGGTAAGCGTATTACAAGTATATACAGCCTTGAGGGACCTCGCTAACAAAGAGCAAAAGGGATTCATCACCCCTAGGGTGTTTAATTCGTTTGCTGCGCTGGCGCAGATGAACATCTATAACGAGATGTTTTCTGAGCTTGTAGACGCCAAAAGAATTAGCAGGCAAAACTTTGACCCAGGCAGAGACAAATCTTTAAGAAAGCAAAGGGAAGAAGATCTCTCGTTTTTTCTTAGAAGGGTAAGCTCATCTACTGGTGAGCTAGCGTACTCTGGCGGTATTGCATCTAAACCCTTGGATTTCTCTAAGCTTGTCTCCATAAGCGCGGGCAACTCAGAGCCTCCTTCGGGTGTTGTCTCCGACAATGCATCGATGACAACGTGCGAAATAGTTTACGACCCAGAGAAACTTGACAGAATCATAGGTAGCAACTTATCCTACCCAACAAATAACTTCCCTGTTGCCCTTGTTTCAAACATTGACATAGAGATTTTTCCAAGCGGAATCGAAAGCGTAGATATTACCTACTACGCCAAGCCCACCTCGTTTGACAGTCAAGGACAAATCCTACAGGACCAGCCGTATTACGACTACAGGGTTGTAGAGTACTCAGGGCAGTCTTTGGAAACGTTTAACGCGCAGGGTTCTAGAAACTTTATGTTGCCCGCACACTGCCTTACAGAGGCGGTGATGGAAATGGCTAAGTTGATAGGTATTAGGTTGAGAGATGGAAATGTCTCTGTGTTTGCATCACAAGAAGAAGCATCTGAATAATGGCTCACAATAAAGTAAAACTAAGTCAGGTAATTAGGGATTTTATCGTCACCTTAGATGGAGACGACTATGCTAGCAACGCATCAGATTACGCTATTCGAAACTTTGCACTTAGGGGCATCAGAGAGATTGGCTTCGATTTGGGTAAAAAGATCAAATCTCTAAAGCTGTCTATTGACAGTACCAATAATACCGTGGCCTTGCCAGACGACTTCGTTGATTTGTCAAAAATCGGAATTGTTGACCCTAACGGTATACTCAGGGTTTTTGGTCAAAACCAAAACATTAACTATTCGAGGAAGTATGAGGTGGATTCTGCTGGCGCACTTACTAATGACACATCAGATTTTGACGGGGGTGTCCTTAACATTTCTGACAATCAGATTCTTGACAGGCAAGATGATAAGACCTCTACTGACAACACTGATGGAAGCACGGATGACAATTTAGACTTTTACATATTTGAGAACTACCTGTACCAGGGCGGTATTGGGAGGCTGTATGGTACTGGCGGGGGATACTTGTCAGGGGAATATAGATTAAACCTCGATCAAGACAGAATTGAGATCGAGGCCAATGAGGGCTTCACCGAAGTCGTTATTGAGTATGTTGCCGATGAAGCTAGATCGAGCGACCCAGAAGTGCATGTTTACGCAGAAGAGGCGCTGAGGTCCTATATATACTACAGGATCATTGAGCGTAAGTCATCGGTTCCTGCTAACGAAAAGGCTAGAGCAAGATCTGAGTATTACAACGAGAGGAGAAAAGCGAACGCCCGCCTCAGCACATTTACAAAAGATGAAGCGCTGAAGACGATTCGTAAGAACTTTATGCAAGCGCCGAAATACTAATGGCTGTAGATAAGAGAATACCTAGGGTCTTAAATTCGGATTCCGACAATAAGACCGCTGACAAGGTGTCTATGAATGATGCCTTGAATTTGTATGCTGGACCAGACAACGAGGGCATTGATGACTTCGGCAACAAAATGGATGCTGGCGAGCAGGTGTTGAAGAACATCAGAGGTAACGTAGCGGTGGAATCCTACCCCGATGAAAGCTTGCCCTCAGACGCCAGGGTTTTAGGGTCTGTTGAGGACGTAAAAAACGATATCACATATTTCTTTGTTTACGGTACTAACGGAGGGGAGCACGGTGTATACGCATACGACAAAAACGACATCCTCAGCACAGCCTTCGATCCTGATTCTAGTACGGGTCAGCCAGTTGTAAGAAGAATTTACCGCAGCACTCAATTCAACTTCCCTCAAAACGGATTCGTGAAGGGCGATATTGTATATAGCGCTGCATCTAGGTCGCTACCAACCCACATGGGTGACAACTTTGATAAAGACGTCATCCTGTACTTTACTGACGGTTCAAACGAACCCAGAAAGATTAATACTTACAGGGCTTTTTTATCTTCAGGTGAAAACATTCATGGAATAGGTATTGCTAACCAGTACGCTGAAGCCGACTTTATTACAGCTTGCCCCAAGACGCCCCTCAAGCCTATTGAGTTTTTTTTTGTTAGCGACCTCTCTAGGTCGATAAGCAACTTTGAACGAACCAATGGCTTTCAGTTTGCGTATCAACACATCTATAAAGACGGGGTTGAAAGCGCGATATCTTCTTATTCTGATGTCGCTTTCCCGCCTAGTGTCATAGGCCAGGGTGCAAACAGCTTTATAGACCATACCAATTTCAATAAGTGCATCCTGTCAATCCCTGAATGCGGACCAGAAATTGAAAAGGTTAGATTGCTGTGCAGACAAGGAAATGCTGGCAGCTTTTTGATTATAGACGAGATAGACGCAGGAGTTGCTTCTTACGATTTTTACAACGACAGAATTCTTAAAGGTGTTAGCACCGCCGAAGTAAACAAGCAGTTCGACTCTGTTCCAAGAAAATCGAAGGCGCAAACCGTTTCATCAAATAGGTTGATGTACGGGAACTACCTCGATGGGTTTAATGAATCGAATACTGTTGCTACTGCTACCGTAATCTACAAAGAAAGACCAGAGGATTATCTTTCGTTTGACGTGGGCTACATACCGTCTATTTATCGTGTGCTTACCTCGCAGACATTTAAGGGTGAAAACCTTGCTTTCTTTTTGGATTTCAGCCAGATGCCTGACTTTCTTCCTGGGGGAACAAATATCGACATTTCTATTACTGTAACCCCAGACAGAAACTTCCATTTATATACTAGCACTTTTAGCCAAACAAGGCAGCGTGGACCGCAACCGCTAGGCGCGGACAACGAGCTGTTTGATGGAGTCAATTTTGCCCAATCTGAAGCGTTAAGCGACCTCTCGGCAATTGATCCAGGTGGCTCGTTCACTCCTTCTACAGGGCCAGCCGAAGGAAAAATTTGGAATCCAAGATGGGCGTCTTTCGATAACATAAATTTTTTTGGGAATGCTGGATTTCAAGTAAACTCCTGGAGGTATACGGGTCCTTCTAGCATTGAAGGCGTTTTAATGGACGCTGTAACCGATGCCGCAATAGGTAGTTCCCCAGCTCATCCAGTTGTGATTAAGGGAGGTTCAGTTAATTTTTCTGCTAGTTTTTTTGTTCCAGAAGACCTTGAAAATGCTAGAGCCAATCTAAATAAAATTGTTAGGATTGCTTTTACGAACAAAAACATTTCGTCTTCTACGTTTGACAACAGCCCCAATCCTGTATTTTATGAGCAGTACGGGATTCAGATACTAGAGAACACCGCCGTTTCTTCGTATGAGTTTGATTTGGGCCTTTCTAGTGGGGACATCATACCTCAACACTATATCGGTCAGAATAACGGCAATACAGACCCAAGGAACAAGCTTATAAATGCTGTTGCTGGTGAGGGGAAAACAGATGATGGCGGAAGACCCATAGGGTTCTTTATATTCAATAGGGGAAGACCTACGTTCATGCTCAATGACGCTTCAGAGTCTTTTTTTGCCCCTACTGGCAGTGAGTTTGACCCCTATTTTGGGAACGATTCAGAGACTACTAGTCATTTTAGCCTCGCCATGGTGGACTTTGCTGATGGCGAGCCTTTGACTGTTATACATGACACCGCAAGTGATTTGTCGCCTGAAGGCCGTCCCGCTACTGGGTGGATTGCAATATCTAAGGAGGATTTAGACCAATACGGAACCAACATAAATGCATGGCTAGTTTCTAAGGGTATAGGCGCTGCTGGGATTCAGGGGTTTCAGAACAATCCCTATGGAGATAATTCGGATTCAAGGGTCACCAAGGGGTACGGATATCAGCTGGGCTACCTCGAAACCACGCAACAGTCTTCAAGCGATTTCTCCCCTTTATCGCCAAGATATTTTTTTTCGGCGAATGCGTTTTCGCTAGGTGTTTTAGGGGGTGGCTTGACGCCAGGCTTAGATATAAACAACGCCGCTGATATAATCGTTTTTTACACAAGTTTAATGGACGGCGAAGGCGGTCCAGGGGGCGGCCCAGCTAGAAGTGAAAACAGCGATCTTGAGTACGATAAGCTAAAGATGTATGATCAAGGGTCGGTTACTGTAAACCCCTTGGTCACAGTTAATGAGGTGGAGGTTCCAACCTACCACTACAACGAGACTGTATTTTATGGTGGCTCTTTGAGGCCGATAAGCACTGCGGCTAATGTGCAGCTATTTGGTGGCGGAGACGGAGAAGATGGGGGGTATCAAGCAACGGTTTTGCCGTTCTTGAAGATGGAGCCCCAGATCACCGAACAGGTAGCCATATATGACGATTTAAATTTTAATATAACGGGCTACGAAACCGTAATAGTCGAGGCAGAGTCATTCAAATACTTAATGCCCTTTGAAGACTTGGAAAACCCAGGCTTTCTTGATCCCAAGAGCGTAACATTTAAAAGAAATCAATCTACGATTGAGCTGACTGAAAAGTCTATAAACTTTTACAGCAACGAGTCAGATTTCAACGGAACAGAATCGTTTAAAACAGAGGCGAATCACAACTTCGGAATCGTTTACTACGACGAAAGAGGTCGCCACGGGTTTGTAAACTATCTAACAACAGCTTTTGTAGATGGATACTCTAACCTTGAAAGAGGGGAAAACAAAGGAGGGGTGGAAATCAGCTTGAAGCTGGAGGGGGAGCCACCCTCTTGGGCTCATAGCTACAAGATAGTTTATGGCAAAAACAGCACGGTTGAAGACTTCGTTCAGTATATATCTGGAGGGGCCTTTGCCGCCGCTGATCCTGACGACTTTGAGGTCGGTGGCAATGATAGCAGCAATATATACGTTTCCCTAAACTACTTGCAGGGACATCCCATTTCTTACGTCAGCTCTTTTGGCGCAAGAACTCCAGAGGGTGGTTTGAACATGTACAAATTCCAAGAAGGAGACAAGCTTCGCGTTATATCATACTTCAGCGGCGGTTCGATAAACTACGTGTCTCACGAATTTGAGGTTGCCAACCTGGTGATCTTAGGCGAAGATGAAAACCCTCTGGCAAACACTCCTGTTCCAGACAATAGAAAAGGTCAGTTCTTAGTCTTGAAAGACAACCCTCAAGCTACGGGGTTCTCATTTGCTGATATAATTAACGGGAATCATTTCTGGAACAACAACTGTTTGATAGAGGTTAGAACACCAAAGAAATCGCTCGACGTAGACGAACAGATTTACTACGAGGTTAGCGATTACTACGATGTTGTTCTCAATCCCGCTGGGGATTTAATCCATCAGATAAACCCTGTGGTGGTAAGCAATGGTGATGTTTGGTTTAGGCCCGTCGCTGCGAACGTAAGAAACCTAGAGGGCGGATCTTACGAAGATATTATACTTGATAACGACGGAAACGACATTGGCTCTGTTTCGAATTTCGTGAATGTATTCATGGAGACAGAATCCGCTAATGATTTGTTCAGGTCTGATTCTTTCTCTAGGGGCCGCCCGAACGTAATATTTGAAGACGCAACAGAAACCAGAAGGGAGGCCACTATAACTTATTCTGATCCGAGTAACCCAGAGTCACCTAAAATTAGGTACTCTTCTTTCAATGCATCAACCGCAAACTTTAAAGACCTGGTTGAGACCTACGGAGAGATACAATACATGGGTAATCATGATCCCTTTGTCGTGGTCATTCAGAAAGAGAAGATAAGCGTAATACCAGTGGACAAGCAAATCTTGTCTGATGCGTCTGGAAACCAACAGCTTATCGCCTCGCTCAGTGTACTGGGTGAAGTAATAACTTATGGGGGGGTGACTGGATGCGACGAAGACCCCTCTTCTGTTTATGATTCGGGAGAAGAAGTTTATTTCTGTAACAAGTCTCTTTCTAAGGTTTACAGGTTTACCAGAGCCTCTGGGGTAGAGGAGATATCTGAAATTGGTATGTCCTCCCTGATCAGGGCCTCTTTGAAAAAGGCCATGGAGTCTGGCGAGCAGCTTAGGTTAATAGGCGGTTTTGACGCGCTAAAGGAAGAATACCTTTTCTCGATTGTAAACATTCCCTTCAGGGCGAGTTATAATGTTGACGAAGTGTTGCAACCCGCTCAAACCGTATCCCCAGGGGCTGCTGATGACGAAGATGAAGGCCCACCAAGAGATCCAAGGTTGGTCACCAATCCAAAAACTGTTTTGGATTTTGGCTTTGTCGGTGAAGGAGATCCGATAACCCCAAGGCCCGTAATCATCAAAAACGAAGGCAACGAAGATTTAATTATTACAGGCTTCACGGTACAAGACGGGGAGGCAACTGAGTTTGAACTTGTTTCATTCAACTCTAATGTCAGTGAGGCTAACCCGATGATAATCAAGCCCTTCAAGTCCGAAGAAATACTACTCTCGTTCTTGCCCACAGGCGTAGGCAACTTTTCAAGCTTCTTGTCTATCTCAAGCAATGACCCGAATAACCCTAACTTCGATTTGGCCTTAAGGATATTAATACAAAAAGATGAGCCCGACGGAGTATCGCCTACGAGATCTCCATTTACAATAGCATATAACGAACTTTTTGGAACTGATTTAAACGACGAAGATATGAGCGCCGATTTAGCATTTGATTATTTAAAAGAGCTTGAGGGATCGCCTCAAGAGCCAACATTAAGGCAGCTGAGAGAATTTATGGATAGCGCAGTCAACAACCAGACTAGCGTAAAACGAACCAGGTTTGATATTAGTGCGAACGCAATAGTGGACGTGTTCGACTCTTTATCACTTTTTGAGGATTATGGAACAGATTACGTAGAAGCTGAGGGGATGTTTTCTGGTTTGATTCCAGCGACAGGCTCCGCGCCGCTACCTAAAGCTACCCCACCACCTCCAAGTAAACCAAAGCCAACTACGGTAAACTACTTTAAAAATGTTGATGGAGCTATAAACTATTTGTTTGTTCAAAATGAACTTACAGTAGGGGAGTACCACCTGCTTAGGGCTCAAATCAATAACAACTTCAGTCTTAACTTAAACCAAGAAGGACCTGTAAATAACTTTGATTTAATTAAGCTCTTGACGCAGTTTGGAGCCACAACG
>VMHT01025336.1_pt1 | contig 10924 bp, 15 predicted proteins | sample 4693611 | NCBI WGS metagenome assembly VMHT01 (sample SAMN12280063, study PRJNA550983) | marine metagenome | isolation source: seawater sampled from same location over 5 years 0.02-0.2 micron viral filtrate | place: USA: collected off the coast of southern California halfway between the port... ... | reverse complement strand
CTTCCGATCTGGGAAGAAAGGAAGATAAATTATTTTTTCTTCTTGATAATTTCCATGAAGGACTAATAAATACAATAGATACTAAACCTTTATCAGTTAGATTATAATGAGTTTTACCTGTTCCTCCTGCTCCTTTATGATATTCTAATAAATTATGCACTCTATCCTTACCTAAATAATCTTTTTCTTCCCAATCTCCATAACCTGTAGTATCACTTAAATCTTCACAATAATATTTACAAGGTTCATTACCAAAAGTTTTATCTTCTTTATAAGAAAATAATTCACATACTTCTACCTCACCTTTAAAATAGATTCCGTCTACACATACACGACCTACCTGACTAAAATCCTTAAATTTAGATAATTGTTCTAACATAGATAATCTCTGATATGAAGTAATGAATGAAGCAATATGAGAATAATGATATACTGCACGTTTTTTATATTCAATTACTCCGAAATCACCTTCACCTTGATAAATATTAGTATAATCATTATCGTCGTCTAAATTATAATAATAATCCATAATCTTACCATATTCCTCACTACAATTATTAAATCGCCAGTAATTATTAGTATCAATCTTACCTAAGCACCCATACCATTTACAATAAACACGGACACCATTAATTTTTTTAAACATACCAGTACCATTATCTTCACCTTCACCGAAATCTATATCTGTCCCTGTTCCCCACGCACCATACTTAATATTAAAAGTAATACCTAATGATTGATAGTATTTTAATTCAGGAGAAGGATAAATATTATCTTCGTGAAGAATACCTAATTTTTCAATCATATCATTACCATTAAATTTAATATTATAGATCTGATATAATCCTATACTATGTATTTTATTAGTTTTTCTAAAATCTGTAATCTTACCTAATATACCTTCATAACAAAAACACTTATGAGATTTAGTGTATGCCTTAGTCATATCAATATGATTAAAGTTTTTAGCACCATAGGTTTTTATGTATTTAATAAAATCAATAGTATTATTAGTTCTAATACTATATTTACAAAATTTAGATAAACCTTTATTATCATAATGATTTATTCTGAAGGCTTTAATATCATTATTATTTTCAAAATCAGATACTATTTCTTGATATTCATTCTTTATTTTATAACTTTTATCAATAGTATTTAATTGACTAATGCCGTCTGCATTAACTCTATATAAATAAAATTCTTTACTTTTATTTAATTCTTTTTTAATTGATTCAATTTCACTACCACGTACCTCTTCATATTTATCTAATGAAGTTAAATTATTTACGTCTACGTGATTGATTCTTGTATTAAGAAACTTAAAAGTTTTTAATGGTTTTTTCTGAGGTTCTATTGTTAATAAATTAACTTTTCTATCTAATGGTGAAGGTATATCTACTTCAATCTTAATCTGTAATCTATCAGCGATTTCTTGAATATTATCCTCAGGTATACCTTCTTTATATTGTTCTTCATACTTATTAATTTTATTAATCATAGCATTATATTTTTTAGCAGTACTTTTAGTTTCACTACCTTCTTTTTTATCAATCGCCCACTCTTTAATAGGAGTAAAGAAGCAGTGAGTAATTCCGTCTAAAAAGGATTGTTTATATTTCTCAGCGTCTAATTTATTTAATGTATCAACTATTAATGCACCTTGATTTTTTCTTTCTTTAATAGGATCATTATTATCACTATATTCAAAAATATCCTCTGATACGTGATTCATAAAATTAGTAAATATATTAGTAGGACTATCTATTCTTAAATAACTATCAAAAAAATTAGAGGTTTTCCACCATGAAGAATAATTATCAGATATAGTAATAATACCCTGAGATTTTACTTCACCATTAAAATAACTAACTACTTTAATAGTCTGACCTCTAAATTGTTTCATAAAATTTTTAACAATAGAAGGGATACGATCCTGAGATTCAGTTGTAAGAAAATTACCTGAATAAGTTAATTTCTTAACATTCTTGTATACTTTATCTTCTAATTTCTTTTCTTTCGTTTTAGTAAAATAACCTGTTTCAGGATTATATTTCAATCCAGCAGGTAATACATTCTCCGCAGGTGTATTTAAATCGTCTATATATATCTTATATAATCTTTTAGCAGCAGTTCCGAATGAATTAACTTTAACAAATCTATTTTTAATAGGATCATAAATTCTAAGTTTTTCACTCATTATATATAATATTATATTTTTATTTCTTTAAATATTACTTGTATTAAAACAAATATTTATATATACAAAAAAAATAATAAAAAATAATTTACTATTTAATTTATCTTTAAAATAATGAAAATTTAATTTTTCCGAAATATTAAAATAAAAGTTTAATTTTATCGATAGATTTTATTTAACCTGAAAATACATTATGTCCTACAAATTTATTAAATACTTCTTTACCAGCACCAGTAGCAGCATCCTTAACACTCTTTTCTCTACTGGCGACAGCACTTAGAGCAGACATACCAGCTGATTTAGCAGCACTTCTTCCTCTTTCAATAGCTTTACCTGAATCGACTTCCTGTGCGAGTTTATCCGCCATTCCTGCACCTTCTTCAACTCCTGAAGCAACCTTACTCACCAGTTCTCCTGCTCCAGCAGCAACATCAACCACCTCACCTACTACTGGTATTTCCTGGACGAATGGTGCAGCCATCTCTGCCCCTTTAGCAACACTTCCAGCAACAGAAGCAACTTTACCAGCAATATCTTTAACTACTGGTGCTACTTTATGCACTACCTTCGCTGCTCTGTGTCCTGCTTCACTTATTTTTTTACCGATAGAATGTACCTCACCTTTAACCTTATTACCGAGATCATGAAACCAACCCATTAGTTTATTATACTATTAAAGATATATTAATTTATTTTATTTTAGTTAATTTTTTTTTTTAGTTTTTTCTTCTTCTACTTGTTCTATTTCTTCTAAATCTTCTTCTTCCTTCTGTGCCGTATCTAATATTTCTCTAATATTTTCAGGTTCAGCCAGACGCTGATTTTCAATAAATTCAAGTTTTAATGAAACATCATAATTTAAACCATTAAGATTTATATTTTCGTTTCGCTGATTAGTTAATCTTAGGTGTATAGCAGTAAATTCTTTAATTTTTAATAATAATTTATGTATATCTCCATCTGCTGCTGCAACATTAATAACTCCACCTGGATTTACATTAATAGGTATTCTCGCCATAATATTACTAAAACCACCGCCAGTATGAGAATCTTGTATACTATTAGTAGTTAAATTACTTCTAATAAATAAAGTTCTAATACTATTAGTCATATCTGCAACATCATCAGCATAAATAAAAGTTAATGTGGGTGTTAAAGGTATTGTTATAGTATCTACACCTATACCAGGTAGTATACCAGGAGGATCTGTAAATCCTGCTCTATAATCTCCTGCTGGACTTCTTTCAAAAAAACAATCACCAGAAGGAGTATTTAAATCAAAACCTAATTCTTCATTCATATCATTACCACCTATACCTGATTCTACTCCATACTGAGTAGCGAGTGTAACTCTATTATTAATAACATTACAAACAAACTTAAACTTTAATGATATTGTATCATAAATCATACTCATTAAATTAGGGACACCAGCAGTAGTATTTATTTCATTAGTTATATAGTTCGCCAGTTCAACTGCATTCCAATTACCTTCAGGTAAAGTTATTGTAAAAGAAGGGATTGTATTACCATTAGCATCATAAGTGGCTGGTGTATTAAAAACACTCAAAAATACATCTAATCTGGTATTTCTTCCATCAACAAAATTATAAAAACTATAAGGTATTTCAGCACCTATTAAACTTAATAAAATAGAATGATGATTAGGTACTACAACTGGTTCATCTAATACAAATAAAAAATTACTTGTATTATTATTAAAAATAGTTGTAGCATCAGCAGAAGATACAAATAAAACTCGTGCAGCAGATGTTCCTGTTTCAGCAATTTTAGTATTTCCTCCACTACTCATTATATATATATATTATAAAAATATTTTAATTAATCAAACTCTACTTTAAATTTTCCATGAATAATCTTAAACCCTTCAAGTTGTTTATTTTTACCTTTCTTTTTTAATTTTTTTAGATCGTTTCTTAAACCTTTTTTAGTGAATGGTTCTTGAAAATAATATTTCGCCATAATATCCCAGTATTCAGAAGGTAAATTAGGATATTTAAATCTAAACCATTCAGTAGCTTCTTCTAATGTTTTTATCTGGGCGAGAGATATAGGCATAGTAGGACTTAAAAAAGTTTTATCACCTTCACAAATTTTTAATCCATAATCTAATTTTTCTGCATAAACTAATTCAGGATTTTCTTGAAAGTTTTCTATAAAATCTTTTTTCATAAAAGTATAATTTAATCGTGGGTCATCCGTGCACTCAAAGTTAATAGTGGCGGTTCTATCTAAATCTTTTAAATCTTGTTTATTCATTATAACTTAATAAATATTTTTTTTATTCTTTTTTAAACAGGTGATATTTTTCTGTTATTCTTTCTATAACTTCTTCAGCGATTTCTTCTATATACTGCTGAGTTTCATTATGACTATCAGGTTCTTCAACCTCTTCTTTAACTTTTTTACAATTAAAAGAATCAATAATATTTTTATAAATATTAATAAAAAATAAATAAATCATAAAAACAATTTCTTTAATATTCATTATAATATAATAAATATTTTATTTATTGTTTTTTAAACAAAAAAAAATTAAAAGAAAAAATTAATTTAAATTATAATATTCATTATATAATCTCTGTTCTAATCTCTCATGCTCTAAATCGCATAAATACTCCATACAATATTCATCATCTAATAATGAAGAAGGTTCACTATCATCATCTTTTTTTAATATATCAGTAAATTTATTAAAACATTCATCTACCATATTAATATGATTTAATAAACGGATTTTTCTTAATTTCTGTCTATTTTCAATACTTGTTAATCTATTTTCTTTAAAAATAAGTTTTTTTATATCACAAGGTAAATCATTAAAATTAATATTATTCATTCTGTTTATTTAATATATATTTTATTTTTTAAATAGTTTAGTTTTTTTACAAATATATCAAACATTAAATTTCTTTTCATAATCTTTAATCGCTTGATTTAAATTAGTGGCTTCACCCCATAATATAAATCTACTTAATGTAGCAGGTCTTTTAGGATCTGTATAAAACTTTTTCTCTAATACATCGTGTCTCGCTCTATAATTTTTTCTTTTTTCTTTATCTTTATGATCTAAATAGGTTTTACCGCCTTTAAATCCAAAGTGTATACGTTTACCATTATTAAATATCGCTACAAACCTTTTATTTTTTCTATCAGATTTTTCAACCTTCATATATATATTAAGAAAATAAATTAATATCAATACGGAGTAAACAATTATTATTTAACCTTAAATCTCCTCCCCAACTTCTTTCCCATTCTCTTCTTTTTTTCTTCCAATTTTTATCATAATTTTTCCACCATTCTTTATTATCTTTTATATATTCTTTTTTAGTTCTACCAGGTATTTCCTTATTTATGCAAGGGTTATTTTCTATATAATACCTTTCCCTTGATTTATCATCAGTTTCCTCTAATAATTCTATATAATAATCTCCGTTTTTTATTATACTACTACTACTTAATTGTTTTTTATTAATTTTTTTATGTTCTCTTAATCTTTCTTTTAGTGATTTAGTTGTTATACCATAATAAACATCATCATTAGTTTTATCTACTAATTTATATATTTTATACATATTATAAATAATATACTGGTCTATTTTTTAAATATTAGACCATCTATCTTTTTATTTTTTTAAAATCTACTTTATACTTTTTAGTTATATCTGCATCTGCTTTTCTAACATCTGGATCATTCATGATATACCCATATAAACGCCCATAAGCCCACGACTGAGCGGTTTGATTAGGTCTTGACCCACCAGTTCTATACGCTGCCTCACCTCGCTCAAAAACATCTTTTAATGCACGAAAAGGTAAACCTACAACTTTACTTATATTTTCAACTGATTTACCTCCTTTTAAATTTTTAAATCTATCACCATATTTATTATTAAACTTAATTGTATTACTACTTTTTCTGGTTTTAATATTTAATTTAGGTCTATCAGTTCCTTCAAAAATACTTTTTATTTGTTTTTTTCTCTGTGATTCTGTTAATGATTTAGGTAAATATCTATCTGGTATATTTCTGGTTTCTCCTTTATAAGTTACTTTAACCATTATTATATATATAATATATATTTTTTATTTACCTACTTTTTTCATCGCTTTATTATGTGCTTCATTAAAACTCATACCTTTCAACATACTCATACGCATAGATTTAATGTGTTTATCGCTATGATGTTTTTTATGTTCTTCTAATTTCTTTTTCTGTGTATCAGTTAATTTAGATCCTTTTTTAATAGATTCTAAACCATTATGATAAGCCATTATAATATTATATCTTTATCAAAGATAATTTTTTCATAATCTTCATTATTTTTATTTAATGTATTTTCTCTTTCAGCGACTTCTAAATAACACTTATAATTACCAGTCTTTTTTTTAATTAAATTATTTTCCCATAAATAATCTTCTAATTCTTTTCGTGCAGTTAATTTTTCTTGATAATCATTCTGTCTTTTTTCAAGATAAGATTTTAAATCATATTCAGGTTCAGGTTCAGGTGCTTTAGGTTTAGGGGCAGGCATTAGTTTATTATATAATTTATAATATAAAAATATTTATAAAATTTTTATTTTTAATAATTTTTATGTAACTTTAAAAATCCTTTTTGAATTGATTTATCTAATGCTTTTAATTGAAATCTTGATTCTCTTCTTTTACCTTCACCACCACTAACACCACCACCTATACCGAAATAACCGATAGTATCACCCTTAGTATCAGATCCGTATGAAGTTATATCTACTTTTTGTCCTGGTGCGAGTTTTTTATGTTCTCTATCACTTACATTAGAAATAGAATATTTCGCCCCTAATTGTTCTTGTAATATAGGTGGTCTCCCTCTTCTACTTGATTCTACTGCATGATGAGAAATAAACTCACCATAATCAAAATCTGCGTTTTCTTGTTCTATTTCAGCTGGATTTCTATTCGCTATAGGTACTTCTTCTAATAATGTTTCATCATCAATATCTAAACCTTCTTGTGGTATATCTTCTATTACCTCTTCTATTCTACCACCACCTCCTACTAATTGTTCTGCTGCACCTGCTACTAAACCTGCTGCTCCTTGTAATGCAGCACCACCAGCACCTACTAATGCTCTACCTGCTGCTGCTCCTACTTCTCCTGCGGTAGGTATAGCTGGTAATTGTTCTGCTATTGCTTCACCTGCTCCCTGTAATACTCCTCCTGCTGCTCTTAAACCTATATCTGCTGCTCCTACTAATGCACCGCCTACTGCTTGACCTGCTTGTTCTACTAAACCTACACCTGCTCCTTCTTCTACTTGTTCTTCTTCTACTTGATTTTCTAATTCATTCAATCTATCAGTTGCTATTTGTTGTTCTCTTAAGTCTTGTAATTCTTCTTCTATTAATGTTCCTAATTCACTTCTATCTCTTTCTCTTGCTTGTTCGTCTAATCTACCTGCTTCACTTTCAGTTAATTCTAATTCAGCCAGAGGATTATCAACTAATAAAAAATCAGGTAAAGATTCTCTTGCTTCTTCATCTCTTCTTGCTTGTTCTAAACCTTCTGCTGTTGTACTCCATACTGCTTCTGCTTCATCTACTAATCTATTAAATCTTTCACCTGAATCATCTGAGCCTGGTGGTTGTTCTGATAAATTACTTTCACTAATATTATCACCGAAACCTAAACCACCATGAGTTTCTGAATTAGTATCTAAAAATCGTTGTACTAAATCTTCTGTATTTTCTTCTGGTATAGGATCTCTATTTAATTCTCTTTCTAATTCTGTTATAGCACCTACACTACCTTCTACTGGTTCAGTCAGTATACTTCTAACTCTACCTGCTATTTCACTACCAGGATAAGGTGGTGGTGGTCTATCTCCTGCTATTATAACATTAGGAGGTGCAGGATTAGGTGGTAATGATGGAGGTTCAGAAGGAGGTCTTAAACCAGTTTCTCTACCTCTTCTAAATAGTTCTTCAATAATATCAGCACCCATATTACCTTGTGTTCTTCTATTATGTTCTAATAATTCGTGCATTATTCTTTCTGTGTGTTCTCTTGCTCTTTGTTGTTCTGTTGCTACACCACTTAATAAATTATTAAAAAATTGTTCGTTCCCTACATTAACAAAAGGGACATCTTCTCTTCTACCTTCTAATTCTAATCTACGAATTTCATTCTCTTCTGCTCTCATATCTCTTTCATTATTTAATTTCAATTCTTGTAATTCAGCCAGTCTATTTCTATAATCAATAGCAGCGAGTTCTTGACCTTCTTGAAACTCTAATTTTCTATTTTCTATTTGTAATTGTTGTGCGAGTTCATCTCTTTTTAATTGTCTATCTTCAGCACTCATAGGAGCAGCAGCACCACCACCAGCAGGAGCAGGAGCAGGTGCTGGATCTCCATAGATACGAGGTTCTTCACCAGGTTTATATCTTCTTTCACCTCTTTCATATCTTCTTTTTAAAGCATCATTAATTTTATATTCACCTCTAAGATTTTTTCCTCTATTTTTTTTAAGATTATTACTTTTTTTTTTCTGTGCTTTAATTAAGTTTTCAGTTGTTTCTTTAATAATTTTTTTAAGTTCTTTTTGTCTTTCTAAATTAAACTCCCTTGATTTAATTATTTTTCTTAAATTTTCTCTATCATTAAGATTATTCAAAACACTTCTATTTATCGAATTAGGCGGAGGTCTTCTACTCATTATATATTATTCACCTTTATTTTTTTTCGTTTAGAAAATTAATTTTTTTTTAGTTATATATTATATAATGTTTAAGTTTAATAAACAATTATGGGATTTAGGACAAAAAATAGAAGATGAAACTTTACCTATATTAAATAAATATTTTAATGCAGATTTTAAAAGAAATAATGATATTTGGGATATTTTAGATTTTCATGATACAGAAAAAAAAATAATCTGTGAAGTTAAAGGCAGAAGAAATAAACACGATAAATATCCTGAAACTATAATCACTTGTAACAAGTTTAATGAAGCATTATTAAAGATAGAAGAAGGTTATAGAGTTTATTTTATTTTTAGTTTTACTGATAAAATTATGGGTATTGAAGTACACCCTGATTTAGAATTAAAAGTATGCATAACTGGGACTAATATGATTAGACATTATTTAATACCAGTTAAAGATTTAAAAGAAATAGACGATAATTTTTTAAATTAATATCTTTACTATTATATTATGACTAAATTAGAATCGTTTACATTAGAGCAGTTAGGATTATTTATAACTTTAATTTTAGGTTCTTTAAGTGCTTGTTTAGTAGTGTGTTTCAAGAGCCGTTGCGATAGAATAGATACACCTTGTATGAAAATACATAGAAAACCTTTACCACCTGATAATAATAAAAAAAAAATAAATAATACTGAAAGTAATGAAAGTAATGAATTACCTGAAACTAATCCTTAAAATTAATTGTTTAATTACAATATTTAAAGATAATTCTATATTAATATTAAACTGATAATGGATAATAAGAAAGAAACACTTTATACTTTTAAATTTACTGAAAGTGAATTAATTGAATTAGAAGGTATATTGAATAGATCCACTATTTATTTATCAGACGATCCTGATATTAATAAATATATAAATCTATTTCATGAAAAAAGAGAAAAAATTATAAAAAAAAGAGATAATCGGATTAATAAATATAAAAAACAAATAGAGAAAAAAAATAATGATTAAAACTTTATAATATTAGGACTATCAATAATTAATTTATTAAAATTTTTATGTATCATATCATCTTGATTTCTTGTTGTATCTAAATACATAAAATTATATTTTTTATCATAAATATATTTCATAACATCATAAAATTCTTTTTCTGGTATTAATACTATTTCTTCAAAAATAGATTTTGTTTCTTTTTTCTGTCTGTTTTCAAATACTATAAAGTGTGAAGCAGTTTTTCTTAATTTAGGACTTATTTTATTATAGGTCTGACTGGTTGCTATAATACTACAACTACCTCCTGCACCGCATAGGTGTCTTCTATTAAAAAATATTTTTTCTAATTTATTTTCTACTTCTGCACGACCTTTACCTCTAATGTCTGCTATAACATCATCTAAAATTAATAATACTTTTTCACCTGTATCTTCTATCTGACCTAAAAAGTTTTCTATATTATCAAAACTCGCCTCAGTAAATTTCTGATTATCAGGTATTAGTTCAAAGGGATCATCACCCTTTATAGTTGCTAATGAAGGTGAAAAAATAAATACTCTATCAAATTTTCTATTGAATGCTTTACCTTTCTTAGTCAGTAAATTAAGCACTAAATTAGTTTTACCCTGACCTGGTTTTCCTATTATAAGCATACTAAAAGATTTTCTTGGTAATGGTTCAGGTATACTCATATCATCTTCATCGCATGAAAAATCAAACTTATTAACAATTATTTTTTTTTCGTATTCTTCCTCACTAATATTAGTCATTATATATATTATATATTATATTTTTATGAAGCGAAATTATATTTTAAAATTGGTTTAGGATTTACTGGTGCTTTTTTTACTGGTTTTGGTTGTGGTCTTGGTGCAGGTGGCGGTGTTGGTTCATTAGGTATTTCTTCATCTGAATCAGTTACATAAACAACTTTCTTTTTTTTACCTTTCTTAATAGGTGCTTCTTGTTGTGGTGGTGGTGTATTATAATAATAATTATTAATAATAGG
>VMHT01049140.1_pt1 | contig 10925 bp, 7 predicted proteins | sample 4693611 | NCBI WGS metagenome assembly VMHT01 (sample SAMN12280063, study PRJNA550983) | marine metagenome | isolation source: seawater sampled from same location over 5 years 0.02-0.2 micron viral filtrate | place: USA: collected off the coast of southern California halfway between the port... ... | reverse complement strand
GAGAAGTAGCTACCTGTATTTGATTTCAGAAAAGTTTCATTTGCTAGAATTTGCCTAGAAACCCTGAAGTCAAGGTGAGTCATAAAGCCTAGGTTTGATCCGTCACTAAGGTTCTCTTCGTCAGGAAGCCCAGAAGTAAACGTCATGCTAAGGATCATAAAGTCCCTGCCGGATGAAGGCACTAAAGCACCGCTTCCATACTCACCACCGCTACGAACTTGGTAGTTTGTCCCAAAATACCTGTCGGTTGTGATGTAGAGTGTTGAGTCAATAAAATCAATGCCTCTGATCTCACACCCTTGCAAAGTGAACTTACTCCACGCACTCAGGATCTTTTGGTTACCACTCCAGAAATATTTGTAGATATACAGGGTGTCTTTTGTCTCACTACTAAGAACCGCAATAACGTCCTCAGTAGATGATCCAGCCACATCAATGACATTCTTTGGGATGTAGCTTGGAATGTGGTTTGTGACTTCTTCAGCCGTATAGGTGTCACCGGTAGCACTTACAGCAAACTCTCTTAGTCCTGAGAAGTTGCCACGGGTAAACGGAAAGTAAATGTAGGAACCAAGGGAGATCGGGTTAATTCCTGTGGCTTGATCGTAGTTAGTAATAGGAGTTACAGCTACTGTAGAGGGAGTCAATAGGTCGCCCCCTTTGAGCACAAACTGTCCCCTGTTACTGAACAAAATAAGATTCTCTTGAAACGCTTCTGCTGACTCTAGGTTAGTTACGTTTGTAGTAGCTACTCCAATGTCAATCGGATCTGAGTCCAACAAGTTAGTTACTGTGGTTCTAAACAGGTTAAAATACTCACCTGCTTCACTCATAACCACCTTGTCTGCTGACAGGAATCCAAGACGATTCTTGTAGAAAAACAAGTTGTTGATTGGGCTATCAATAAAAGATGGATCAGGGTTTGATGTTCGGTCCCCTGCAACTTTTGAACGCCAAAGCGTAAAGTCTAGCTTAAAAGAGTTTAAACTTTTAGACTGTAGATTGTGAGGCATTGTAGAAGACTTCAATGATCTAGGAACTCTGAATCCTATATCTTCGACCCAACCACCGCGCCCCATCTCGCCGTTGTTAAGGACCTCGTTAGTTGTGAATCTTAAATAGTAATCGTCTTCATCAAGCTCTGCGTCCCCACGGACCTTTACACGAAAACCATGTGGAGCTACTACAGGAAGATCAGTGATGTCAGCTACTTCTTTGTAGACCACACCAAGCCCTTTGTCTGAAAAGCCGTCCTTTGTTTTAATGTTAAAGGCTGCTGTAGAATCTTTAACAAGATGAATTGTGGATCCTTCGACTGTAGCTGTAATGTTAGGAACAGCGTTTAACTGTCCTCCAAGAGAAGTAGCTATTACTCCAGAATCAACAGGCAGATCGGTTGAATCTGATGGATCTCCGTCAGCACTATCTGTAGTAGTTACGCTTTTAGTTTCATTAGCAGCATTACCCAAAACAGACACCTCATACTTCTTGTCATACCCAGCTTGCTTAACAAATACCAACGCCTCGTTTAGATTCAAATCATCTGATACATCTTCATCAGCAAGATTCATCTGAGTGTTTATCGTCTTGTTTGTAATCCAGGTGTTGTCTCCAACAGTCAACGCCTTGAGGTTTTCTCTTGGGTTAGTTGTCTTTAAATAAGGATACGCATCTAAATTAAGTGGCGTTGTGCTTCCACTGTTGTATCGCATGGTCCCACTCCCAGTCAGGTTGTGCATAGTCAACGTAGACGGAGTAATAACCATCAAATACTTCTCAGACTCACTTCTGTTAATCGTATGAACAAAAGCGTTTTCGCCAATCTCTGTTGCGTCATACTTAACAAGGTTCGCATTTGGACGCTTCTTCAGTCCATCAGCTACAGACGAGTAAGCGTTTATCTGCTCCTTGCACTGACCGTCATACTTGAGTGTGTCAGGCTGCTGGCTAACCCCTTGGATTAGGTTGGGAACAGAAGTGTTGATTAGCGGCATATCTTATTAGATGTCGTAGTTACGATTGATACCAATGCCTGTATAGACATCGTAGTTGTCAAAGATTGTCCTGTCACTTCCTCTGGAATCTACTTCTTCGAGTTGTGACTTAGCAATGAATTCGTCCCTTGCAATCAAAGCTTCAAGTTCTCTTGATCCCATCATGCGCGTCTGGAAGATCCTTGAGGCCCTTAGTGTGATGTATCTACGTGCTTGTTCGTGTAGATCATCCCAGTCCAGCAGCAACGTAATGGTTACATCAAGAGAACTAGAGAATTCGTTTGTGTTGTTTTTGCGGTCGTAAAGTTTTAAGCCACGCTGAACGACATCCTTTGAGCCGTCAGTTGTGTCTACGTGCAGTGTGTTTGAGGGAAGCTGAATAGTATTATCAGCCAGTGGAGTCAGGGTGTATTTGTTTGTGGTATTGAAATGCCACCCCATGGTTTGCACCTCTCGACTAACTTCATCCAATACTGACAAAGCTGTAGAAGCTGAAACAGGGAGGGTAGAGGTGTCTGCAATGCTATTCACTGGAGCTTCTCCAATGTGACCTAGCATACTGTTGACTGCCTCTAGTTGAGTTGTGAGAGTTGCCATAAATTTAAAATAGAAAAAGGGGAAGCCCCCACAGGGATTGAACCTATGGGGGCCTCCGAGTTTAGTTAACTGAGGGATTAAGAAGCACTAAATACCTCAACAGCAGCTTCAGGACGAAGCACACCGTGACCCATTGCATACTTAGCTGCAAACAGGGTAGATTGACGCTCGATCTGATACTCACTTTCGGTAGCAAGATCAAGAAGCTTAACGGTTCCTACAGCATCTCCGTGACCAGCAATAAAGCCAGTTCCTTTGCCAGAAGCAGACAGAGTGCTAAAGTCTCCGTTGTAACCGTGAGGAGCACCAGCGGCGTTATCAGGCTGATCAAACGGATCGTTGTTTACACCGGGAGCAGCAGTAGCATCAACATCACCAAGCGCATCTACAGTTGAGATGTGGTTACTTTTGTAGATACGAATGCCAGCAACTTCCATTACAACACCTTTAGCAGCGTCAGCGCCGCCACCAGCAGTGTCCTTGTTAATTGCTACGTTGTCTCCAGTAAGCAGCTTGTAATACTGTTGAGGTGCCATGACAGCAAAACGCCCATCAGATGGAACGTCTTTTCCGTCAAGCGTCTCAGCAACACTAAACAATGCAGTCACCATTGCCGCAGTAGTAGTAAGATCACCGCCACTAATTCTACTTCCAGCGCCACCGGGCACTTCAGCAGTTTGACGAGCAGCAGCAATAAACGTCTTAATGATGTTCAAGTCGCACTCCTTAGCAAGCGCCTTACCAAGCTCTGCGGAGTAAATAGAACGAAGATCGTAGTGGTTACGAAGCTCGTCAATCTCAGCAATCATAGTGGAAGCAACAAGAAGATCATCAATAAAGATTTGCTTCTCGTTGTGAGCGATTTGTGTCAAGTAGCCATCAGCAGCAGTAGTGCTTCCGGGAGGACCAGTAATAAGCGACTCACCGGGCTTGTGGTATTTAGCCGATGCAGTCCCTGTTACTGGGAAACTTGCCGATTTACCTGAACTAATAGAACGAACTTTAGTCAGGTCTTTCATGATGTTGCTCTCGTTGAATGCCGTCAGGATTTCACCTGCAAACACCTTCAAGAACAACGCATTGTCCGAGTTAGCAGCCGTTCCCCTAGTGGTAGGGGTGTCCGCTACACCGGGAATCGAGGGAATGTTAGTAAATGCCATAATTTATAGCCTTTCGATTTGGTTGGTTGGTTTGGTTTGGTTTGGTTGGTGTCCTTGGGCTTTATCTTGTTCGTCCTGTGTTATCCACCTCAGTGGGCATAGGTCTACTAGCGATTAAGCTTTATTAGACAAAAGATTTATTCGTTTTCTAGGTCGTTTACGTAGTCAAGGATCTCTCCTATGGTGACTCGTTCACTCTCTGAAAAATCGTGGACTTGGAGCCTTTCGATGAACTCCGGTATCCTTGTTGGCTTTAGAGTCGCCCCGCACCCACTCATCAATAAGATCGTGAGAACGCTTATGGCGCTTAAGCTTAGTCTTTTTGACATAAGACTCTTGGACCTTAAAGAACAGGTCAGCAAGTTTTGGAAAAGCAATTAGAAGCTTAACAATAGAAGAGATCACTCTGCCGGTTTGTCTTTAGCTTTGCCTACGTTAAGGGCCATCCAGTCTACAATCTTGTATGCCTTACCAATCCAGGAGTCATCCTTAGGGGTAGGCGTAAGAGCTGCAACAAGGGAGGCCAGAGCAACCACAGAGCTTGCAACAGCAATGAGTTCCTCTTTGTTTTCGATAATGTAGTTAATAAAGTTCATGTCAGTAATTATAGGATATTAGATACAGAAAGCCTCTTTTCGACTTCCTGACGATACGATGGAACTTCACTGTATCTCCGATCACTCATAGCTCTCTGAAGTTCCTTTGTAGAGCTAAACGGTTTCACAGAGTTACCGCTTGTAGTCCCCTGCTTGAGTGCTGGGCCAGAACCAGTAGAGCCTCTGTATTGAGCATGTAGCCCTTTGATTGCCAGCTTTTGCTGCTCTGGTGTCCCATTGATGACAAGTTCGTTAAAGGTATCTACTTCTCCTTCTGTCAGGGTCTCTCCTGCCCATTGGATCATACCGTCATACTCTTCTTCCCCACCAATAGAGTTGTAGAGATCAACCGCATTACGCTCTACCAGAGCCTGTTGTCCTGCAATGTATGCCTCAACATAATCCTTAGGCAATCCAGCTTTCTCTAGGGCTGCAAAGGTGTCATCACTCAGCTCTCCCTTTTCATCAAACTCAAGAGTGGCCTTGGTAACAACATCAGAGCTGTCGATATTCTCATCAGCCACCTCTTCACTAGCCACCTCTTCACCAGTCTCTTCCTTTGGCTCGGATAGTTTCTGTTGTAGCTCAGTGTATGCCTTAGCTAGATCCTCTGGTGAGTTAAACTTCTCATCAAGCCATCCCGGTCTTTCGCCGGTAGCTGGTTGTTCTTCGCTGGTAGCAACGGCTTGCTCTTCTTGCATCTCTGCTTGCTGCTCCAATGTGATCTCTTCGTTTTCGGTGGGTTCGTTGATTACCACTCTATTAGCTTCAGCCATGTCTTTTATTCCTCAGGTTGTTGTTGTTGTTGGTTTCTCTGCTCTTCTATTGTGTTGTCAGATACTGCTTTGATAGCCGCTGGTCCCATCTTTGCAAGCATTTGCTCTTGCTGGGCTTGTTGTGCCATCTGCATCTCCATTTGGAGTTCTTGTTGTGTCTTAATGAGAGCAGCCGTTTTGATACCCAATGCTGTGGCTCTTCTATTGAAGTATTCACCTACATTGACATACTGAGCAACGGCTTCTGGTCCTACTACTTGAGCAGCCCCAGCGAGAAACAAGTCAAGTTTCTGGAGGTCGTTACCTCTTCCTAGTGCTTCAACACCAGTAATAATCACAGGGGTAGCAATGTCCTTTGGTAGCTTGGGTAGCTTCTTTTTCTTTGTCAGGCTGGCAAGCAACCTATTCACAAGTGGAAGCTGAAGCTCAGTAGACAGAAGTGAGTAAAGACCACCAAGGGAACTCTCAAGCTCCATACTAAGCATCCTTATCTCTTCTGCTGTGACCCTCTCTGCATTCCTTACAACACCACTGGTAAGCAAGAAGCTGTGCCCGAGGCGATCTTTGATGGCAGCAATAGTCTCCTGAGCCACCCTGAAGTCGTTAAACTTGTTTAGTTGAAGAACAGAAACGTCTGCTGCATTACCTTGAGTAATGGTCCCGTTAGGACTTTCAGCCAACGTCCTGGCCCTTGTGGTTCCGTTTGGATTCACAAGAAATAGAACCTTTGCGGCAGCAGCCGAGCCCTCAACAATCGCTCTTGTAAGACTTTCAAGAGATTGGAGGTCCCCGAGGTATTCCTCAACGTATCCCCTACCGTAGTCTTCTCCATCAATTCTGCTGAACCGCAAAGGTATGAAGGGGTTTTGGTCTAGTGGGTAAGTTCCTTCAGAACCTTCGACGGGGTTTCCATTGATGTCTTGGAAGACATGCCACTTGTTTTCTTTGCGGCACACAGCGGTATACAGGTCTACCTCTGCCATGGGATCTTTTGCATCTACATCAACGACAGCCTTCATGTTGTCATCGAGAGCTGCGTAGCTCATGCTTTCTTTTGTGGCTATATAGATAACATTACCCATTGAGTCCCTCTCGACCACAAACCGGTCAAGGTGGAACACACGCATACCTCCAGAGTCTGGTAGATACACAAGGGAATTGCCTGTAACAATGAGATGCTTCAGTGCTTCGTGAAGACCAGTCCTGTAGGTCTCCCTGCTGATCTCATCCATTGTCGCCTCTTCAACTTTCTGAAGGGCTTGCTCAACCTGACTGATTACTTCCTCTGGTGCTCCTTCTTGTTGGAGGCCATAGGTGTCTACGTTGAGTCTGAAGAAGGGGGCGTTGGGTGGTAGGAGTGCTAACAGTAATTTAGAGGCAAGGTTATTTACTCCTCTAGCCCCAACACCCTGAAACGGTGTATCCAGTCTTGATGAAGCGCCAAAGCCAGCATCCGGCATTATGTAGGGAAGTGTCAGCCTTGAGGCTTGTCTTGCCCTATCCAGGTATTGCTCCCTCCGTCCTTCAAGGGAAGTGTATAGGCTTTTAGCGGTTCCTGTATACATTGGTTATTTGGTATTATGGAGTGTCTTCCTGAGAGGTCCAATCGGCACCAGCAAGCTCCGCGAGAATCTCTGCGTGAGTGTAGGTGTCCATGCCCTCAAAGACTTCAGGGGTCTCGTTGTCCCACTTGAGGATTGTCTTTGTGCCGTCTAGTGAGAGACGCAGAGTGTTCTTGGAGGATTCAATGGCGGCATCGATAAATGTATTACCAACCACCACTTGCTCCGTAGTCTCTTCTCCTTCTTCGTCGATGACCACCTGTTCCTCGGTGATGTCTCCGGCGTTGATTGCTGATAGGGTCATTACAACCCACTTTCTATTTTCGTAACTCATAAGTTTAATAAGGGGTATCTGTTTGTATGTCGGAAGTTGTCATGTTGGTCATCACTGCTGCGCCTCCTATTTTGGTCACGCTTAGATTAGAAAACTGCACAAACCTGTCCGCCGTTAGTTTGTCAGCATTTATTGCCGTGCCCGAAGCTCCGTTTGCAACAATGTAAAGGGTCTTAATGCCGCTACCAGCACTCATATCGGTGTAGCTGCTGCCGTTGTAATATCGCGGGTTTGCGTCACTATCGTTTGTCTCAAAGTCAAACTGCAACTTATAGACGCAATTTGTTTCCATGTCTGCCGTAAGAGCGTTGGTCCCACTGCCGGAAGTAAGATTAATAACTCCTCCTGCGGAATGGCTTGAGGACCCTGCAAGTCTGTCAAATCTTGCGGCAGTGCCGCCGGGAAAGCTGCCTACGTTGTCTCCGTAAACCGTCCAACGTCCTGTTGTATACAAATCAGCGTCTGGCTTCACCAGCTCTCCCCCGATGTATTGCCCACGGACCTGCTTGACGCTAATATCCGTAGCGGAAAAGTTAATTAAATCGGTTGAATGCCAAGTTCCTAGCTGAAGATGTGCGCTAGTGTCAGTCGCAGTGGCAGTAAGGTAAGCAACATTAACGCCATTTGTGTTTGTGTAATAAATATTACTTCTCAGGGTAGCGGCTCCAGAGGCAGTATCTACAAGCGCCACTCGTAAAGTGTCGGAACCACTGTTGTAAGACAAGTTAAAGGTAACCTTGTAAGTTTGACCGGCAACAATCGATATGGTGTTAGATGCGGCTCCTCCCCAGTTCCCGCTGGTTTCTATTGCAGACGTAATGTCACGCCCACTAGTGACAAGAGTGTCAAAGGAATAAGTGGAACCATTCGTGAATCCTGTTATCAGCTCGCTGTCTTCAGCTTCCAGTCCCTGAAAGATAATATCGTTGGTGCCATCAGCAGAAGGACTTGTCGCGTCCCCCATTCTCCACCAGTGAAGCAGCTTGGCTCCTTGGTCGTATGCTCCGTTGGCGTTAGAGATTTCTATGGGACGACCTCGATTAAATAGGGCACGAATGGCTTCCTCGTCGAGTTCCTCATGGATGGAGAATTCGTCAAGGGAACCTTCCAAGAATCTTGATGCCCCAGCGATAGACCCCAATGTTATTCCTGACGTGTAAGTGTTCATTGAACCAGAGTTAAAAACATCGCTTTTGACTTGCTTCACTCCATCACACCAAAGCTCGCATCCGGTTATATCATTGTATTTTATTTTAACCGTCCAATGGTGCCATTCTCCATCGTCCTGTGCCGGATTATCCACCCAGTATTGGTAAACCGTGTTTGCCATGAAGAGAATTGGTCTACTTGAAGCAAAATTAAAATAAAATGCTCCAGTAGACGCTCCTCCGTGACTAAAAATTGTAGGCCTTGCGTCCGACGCAGTGTCTGATGTCTTACACCAAAAGCTATAATATCTGCTCTCGTTGTTCGGTTGAGCTACTGAGTCCACCTGTGTAATCAAGTGGTCATTCGTCCCGTCAAAATTCAGGCTCTTCGTGTTGGCCACCGGAGGCAACGCATAGATTTGCTTGGGTGCGTCTGTCTGGATTGTGGCTCCCGATATGGTGCCGGTGTTTCCGTTGACCTCGCGGAAGGATACGTTGTCTACAAAAAACTCAGCAGCTCCCCCCGCAGTTCTTTTAAACTGAATCGTTTGAGTTGAACCAGTGGCAGTTATATAATTAGTATATGTGCCTGAACTATTGCGGTTCGCAATGGCGTGGATGGTCACGCTTCCACTAATGACCTCAAGGTCATATTCTAACTTGTAAACTTTACCAGCAACATTTGGGAAGTTTTGAGAACACGAAACAAAAGCTCCATCTGACACAATGTGCAGTGCGTTTGAACCGGCGGAATTTTTTGTCACCTCACAAGTTTGGGCGTTTGAATTGCTTACTGTCCACCCAGTCAAATCTCCTGTTTCAAAGTCAACATTGGTTCCTTGTGTTGAACCCAGCCCCGGACTCGTTTGGTCAAACAGCAGGTTACTCGTCCCGTCCTGCGCAGGGTTCGTGGCGTCCCCCATCTTGTAGTAAGCCTTGAGGTTGTCCCTGTAGATATCGTAGGCTCCCGTGTTGACAAATAAGTGCGTGGGTTGCCCTGCATTATAAATAGCCTTCACGGCGTCCCCATCCAATACGGTGTCCCAAATAGCTACTTCATCTACGTCTACATCCGAATAGATACCAGAAGTAACGTGTGACGCAATCGTTGCAGAGACACTTCCTGCCCGTGAAGACCGAGTGTGGGTAGTAGTAGCAACCGAAACGCCATCGATATACAAAGCTTGAGCGGAGGCGTTAGTCGTATAGGCCAAATGATGCCAAATGTCATCGTCGATTGCTGACCCTCCGGTTGTGCTCACTAAACTACTGCCGTTCCAAATATCGACAGAGATTATGCCGCTGGTTGAAACAACCACTCGCAAGTCGCTGCCACCAGCATCTGAGTTGCTTACAAAAATTCTTTCTGCACCGCCGCTTGTATCCGGCATCTTAAACCACATCGAGATACTGTTTACATTGGTGGAGAAAAATGTGCTGGAAGCGCCGAGGTCAACCAAGTCATCCGTCCCATCAAACGACAAGCTGCGTTCCCCTGGCGCGATCGGGCGGAGATTCTGCACCTTCTTCGGGACGCTTTCGGTCTGCTCCTTGACGGAGATGTTGTCAATTTCTATGTATTCCCCATTTGTCGCAGCACCACCTAAAGAAAATGTTAAGGTCGGGTTATTGCTACTTGCCGTCGCAACTATTGTGTGTGTCCCCGTTGAGGTGATACCAGTGTTTGTCAAGCCTGACGTTACTTGAAAAAAAGGAATTCCGCTCGATTGTGTTTCCGCGACTACATCAAAAGTCAGAGTGAATGTTGCTCCCGATGAAAGAGCAATCACTTGATTTGCGCTACCAACTCCGCCGCTAGTAGTTACCCGTAGGACTCCGTTTTGGTAACTAAGCGCACCGTTACCCGCAGCGGACCACCCAGAAACGTCCGTATCAAACGTCCCATTAGTAACCAGCTCCGTGCCGCCGTCCGCTTGAATCGCTGGGCCATTGATAGTGCCAGAATTAGCAATCTCCTTTAGAGTAATCCCTGAGAACTGAACAAACTTGCCGTTGTCGAGTATGTTCGCATTTACGAATTGGGTATCGGTGCCCTCTGCTGTGAAACAATAACTCTTGCGCCCGCTTCCTGCGGGAAACTCGTAATAACCTGTTGTTGGTTGGTAAAGCCTTGGATAAGAATCCGAATCGTCTGTTAAAAAATCAAAAGATAACTCGTAGCTCCGCCCTATGACAAGATTTTGGGTGGCTCCTCCTCCTGCTGCACTATTTAACCGAAAAAATCCACCATTCTGACTGCCCCCGCTACTGGGTCGGGCAAACTTCGCAGCAGTTCCATTGGGGTATGATTGAATGTTGCCGGTGTAATTAAAAAAGCCACCGGGATACATATCCCCGTCAGCTTTTATTAGCTCACTCCCCAGACCACCATTCGGTCCTTGGTCAAACAGCAGGTTACTCTCCCCGTCACTCTTAGACCCCAGCTTGCCTTCACCCATGCGATACCAAGCCGCCAACGTGGAGTAACTACTAAGGTTCGTCGGTTGTCCGTTGTTGTATAAATCAGAAACCTGTCGAGCTGTTAGTGCTGTGCTAAATATTGCCCACTCGTCCATTGCGCCCTGCCAAGCATTCCCGCCTGTGTAACGAGTACCAACCTTGATGTCGCTAGTGGTAGTTCCACCATATCCAGCTTTGGCTCCGTCATGCTCACCATTGACGTAGAGATTTAAATACTGCCCGTCTACCGTTATGAAAACGTGTGCCCATGTGCCCACGGGAACCTGAATGCTGCCAG
>VMHT01116016.1_pt1 | contig 10927 bp, 7 predicted proteins | sample 4693611 | NCBI WGS metagenome assembly VMHT01 (sample SAMN12280063, study PRJNA550983) | marine metagenome | isolation source: seawater sampled from same location over 5 years 0.02-0.2 micron viral filtrate | place: USA: collected off the coast of southern California halfway between the port... ... | reverse complement strand
TAAATGCAAATAATCCTTGTTTTTGTTGTACTGATTCTAAATATGGATTTACTATATTTAAGAATCTTATTCTTGTTTTATCTGTATTTTGTTCAAATACTAAGTATTTAGAAGAACTTGCTATAAATTTCTTAAGTGTAATTAATAATCTTCTAACATTAATTCTATCTAAAGCTGTTGATCTTTCTTGTAATGTTTTCTGACCCCAAATACAAACTCCTGTTTGTGGGAATGTAGCAATTGGGTTAATTTTAGCATCATATAATTTATCTCTTTCAGCTTGGTTTAATCTTATTTTAGCTTCAATTACATTTCCTAATACACCTCTATTTAAACCTGCTGGTGCAAACCATTCTGCTGCAATTCTATCAGATTGAGCTATTGCTCCTGGTACAATTACTGAAGGTGGAACCATTACTGGTACATTTCTAGCTGTATCTAACACTTTAACCCATGGATAATATACTGCTGCATAATTACTGTCTAAACCTTGTACATTGGTTATTGCTGTGTTTACTGAGGAATCTATTGTATTTAAATCCATTACAAAAAATGCATCTCCTCTTTCTTCACACATATCAATACCTGCATTTGCAATTAAAGGATGTGTCGCATAATTTACTCCTGGCATAGCTAACATATTAATGTCATATTCGTCTTGATTTGAAAGAATATTTATTGCTTTTGTGTATCCTTTATAACCAGCAGCTGCTGTGTCATTTACATCAAATCCATATAAATTAGCTCCTGTTGAATATCCTGTTACAAAAGCATCTGGAGCTTCATTTCCTGTAACTATTGGAACATCTGGTCTAATACCATCTGTACCTCCTTGGAAACAAACTGTAAATTTAAGTTGAGAAGCTTCAATTGCCGATGATGAAAGTGAAGAACTTAATGAACCTGAATATATGCTTGAACTTGGATGACCATGATGATTTTCTACATTAAAGTCACCTGATATGTTAGATCCTGCAGTTGATGGTATTGGTTTTATCCAGTTGTAATTATCAAATGCTTTTTCCATAAATTTCCATCCTAAATATGCTCTAGGACTATAATTTCCTCCTACTGTTTGTTCTCCTTCGTAAGAAGCTGATGGTACTATAATATCACCGTAAGCGCCATTTAATGAAGATGTTGCAATTGGATCTAATACTGCTTTAAATCCTTTAGGTGATAATTTTGGTGAGTATGCTTTAGCTGTTACTAAATCATTTACTTCTACTCTAACATGTTCTGAAACATTTGGATAATTTCCTAATAATTCAACTTTACCTAATGTGTCATTGTATTGTGGATATCTATCTCCAATTATTCTTGAAATATATCTTGGAGAAATTGGATCTAAAGTAACATTATTAAATTGTTCTATAACAAGAGGATTTTTATCAGTATCTGAATATTTTCTTATTATTACAGAAAATTGAGAATATTGTTCTTCATTATCTATATCTCCTGGTTCTTTTAAATTAGCAATTGATATTTTATAATCTGAATTACATGAAGTACCATGAGCTAATGTGTGGAATCTAAATAATTCTTTAGTTGTTTTATTAGTATCTAAAAACTGTGAAGTAATAAATGGTGTGGAAGCGTATGAATATTTTTCTACTGTTCCACTTAATCCATTAAATGCCATATCAGCTGTTTGATCTGCTAATATTATAAATCTATCAGCGTTAATTCCTTTATATCCATCAATATCTAATCCTGAAGTTGTTGTTGATGTAGAAGCTGAAGTTGTTAAATGATCTCCCTTAATTTCAACATTTAAAGCAGATCCTGCTTCTACATTTGAAATAGTAAGAGTATTACCTGATCCTCCTAATTCAATTCCAGGGAAAGCAGCAAGAGATGCTGTTATTATAGAAACTAAATGAGAACCTGATATATCATTTCCTGTTGCTCCATTATTAGCCCCACCTCCATACAATGAACTAGAATATATAAAATTTGTATATCCATCAAGGAAAGCTTGATTAGAACCTGTTTTGTGACCTGCATTAATAGCACCTACATTTGCGTGACCACCTCCTACAGAACTTGAATTAAGTAATAATTGTATTTGTTGACCATCACCTGCTGTTATTAGTATACTACTTGATGCTGCATTAATTGCTGCATCAGTCATTCCATTAGCAAATGATTCAGTAGCCATTAATGCTGGGAATGTTATTGTTGTTACTTCTTTAATAGTAGAAGCTAACATATTAGAAGTAAATGACTTCCAATTATTATAAGTGTATCCAGGTAATGTATTTGTTCCACCATATGTGGTAGTTGATTTTTTACTATTATTAGGATTAGAACCTAATTGTTTAAATACATAATTTGAAGCAGCTGGATTAAGTGAAGCAGAAAGTTGTGTTGAAGTAACATTAGTACCTGCTAGAGTTAAACTAAAATCTTCATTTACACGACCAAATGCACCACTAACTCCTTTTAGTGTAGTTGAGTCTAAAGACGGTTTTGAAGTTGCTTTAGAAGGGAAAATTACTCCTAATAATACATTTCTGTTTACTGATGATGAAGGTGCTGAGGAAGCTGAAACTGCTACTGCTACAAATTCATTTGTTGATGTAGCATAAGTGTAACCACCCCCTGCTAATACTCTTGTTACAGTTACTGATCCTGCGTTTTTTAAATATTCTCGTACTGTTTGTGGTATAAATGTTTCTGAGCTTAATCCTCCAAATCTTCTTTCATATTCTGCGAAACTTCTTACTACTGTTGGTACAAATGCAGGTCCTTTTACTGTAGGTCCAATTATTGCAGCACCTATTGCGCCGACTCCTTGAGGTAAAAATGTTTGATCATTTTCTCTTGTAAATACACCTGGTGAAATTATTTGTTCTGCCATTTTATATTATTTTTATAATGTTATGTCTGCTTGGTTGTTCCTATATAAATATGAAAGAAAACTGCAAACCAAACTAAAGTAAGCGATTAAATATAAAAATCTAATCGCTAATAAATATAAATAGATTTTGTAAGACTATTTTATAGGAGTAAATTCTCTAGTTTCTATATCAAGACTTCCTTTTCCATATTTGTTTGTGAAAGTTTTTGCTATATTTGCTTCTTCCTTTAATATAGAAGATAATTCTTTTTTTAATAATTCTTCTTCTTCTTCTAACTTAATTTTATTAATAGTTAATTGACCAAATTTTGAATTTAAATTACTTAAATCAACTTGTAATTTTTTAATTTTATCAATATCTTTAGATGGAATTGAAATTGGGGAATTTGAAATCTCTTGAGGAGATGGAATTTTTTTGTCTATTGCCATAACTTTTGTTTATTGTTGGATATACATATATGTAAATTAGAAAAACCCACCTTCTATTCTTCCAAATGAACCTGTGCCTTCTACATTTATATTTCCACTTGCACTTATGTTTTGTGAAGAGGTAACATGTTGAATAAAAATTGTTGAAGATGAAACTATTGATGATGTTATAGCTTGTGTAACAGATAAACTACCGGTTATACTTACTTTTCCATCTGAAGATATTCTCATTACTTCTGTGGGGGCATCTGTGTTTGATTGTGCTGTTTTAAATAACATGTCTGCTGTTACTCCTGTTCTGTCCGAAGATGCTATTACTGATGTAATACTTGCTGCTCCTCCTTGTGTTCTTTTATTAAATAAGTCTTTACCTTCAGCAATAGAAGATGATTGAATAATCCATCTTAATGATCCTATTGTGTCATTTACTCCAGGTAAAACAGAAGCACCTAAATCTGAATTTATATTTAATATTTTTTCTGCTGCTCTTGAATCTTCACCATAAACATTTGTTACATATTGCCAAGGTGTTGGTGGGGTTAATAAATTTATGGCAGTTTGAACACTATTACATTCTTCTTCACCAACAGGAGCTGATAAAAATTTACAAATTGCTGCTAATTGTACAGATCCTGATCCCCCTGCTGTGTATGATAAAATTAATTCACTTCCTGTAGTTGCACTTTCAGCTTCTTCATTAAAAGATTCTAAATTTCCTTCTTCATCTATTCGAATTCCTCTTGCTGCTGCTTTTGTTTGAAATCTAAATTGATCAGCTCTAATGTCAAAATCTGTTCTAGGGTTAGTTGTTCCTAATCCTACTTGACCAGAACTTGACATATATAATTTAGATGTTCCCGAACCCGTAATTACTCCACTTGTTTTATCATCTGGATCTAACCGTAGTCCTAAAGAAGCTGATTGTGGTATTGGAAATCCTTCAAAAAAAGCTTGATTTAAAAATCCAGAACCTTCTTGGATTATATTATGATCAAATGCTTGACTCCCACTACCTCCTCCTATCATAAATGAAGTACCTAATTGCATTCCCCCTACTTGAACTTCTGTTCCTGAAAAATCTGGAGTAGCTACAGATCCACTATTTAAACTAGTAATAGTAAAAAATCCAGAAGAACTTAATAAATAATCATTAGGTAACTTATAAGATGAAGAATTTCTAATTTCAAAAGAAGTACCAACTTTCATATTTTCTCCTAAAGAAGAAGTTAATTGAAAAGTACTTCCATCATCTACTAAAGCAGCTGTAAATAATTTATTATGTCCTATAGAAGATGTTAAGGCTCTTACTGTTTTATAAGCTACTTGAAATGAATCATCATTATTTAATAAAGGTATGTCTATATAAATTATATTTGTTTCTATTCCCCCTAATAAATGGTCTATTGTTGAGTCTGATGCAGAAGGGATTTTATCTTTAGGTTCCTCACTTTTTAAAGACGAACCAGAATAATATCTTAATATTAATTTAGTGTCATTTTCTAAGGTTTCTTTATCTGAGCTACCACTAGTTATAGTAATAGTGGCATTAGCATTTATAGTAGTTAATTTTGTTAATCTATTATTAAAATTAGCTGAGCATGTTACTGCAATAATTTGATTTAATGAAGATGATATAGCTGTTGCTGAATTAGCTATAGATCCTGATCTAAATAAAAAAGCACTACCTGATATTACTTCATATTTATCAAATTTTAATCCATAATCTTCTGGCATATTATTTATTTATTAATGTAATTCTTTTATTCTTTTAATTAATATACAGTAATGACCTAATACATTATGTGATGATCCTGCTTCATTTTTATAAGCTATATTAAGAATATGACCTGGAGTTAATACAGAATAATTAGCAGCTTGAGAAGATGTTACTCCTGTTAATTGAGAATATTGGTAATTTTTTTGGCCTTCTGGTGTTGGCATATACATTTCAAATATAAGATCAGGTTCATGTGCTGTAGATGCCATTCCTTGTAACATTTTTTCTGCCCAAATAGTAAAAGATCCCGAATGGTTTGATCCCCCTACGGTAGCATTTATATTTGCTCTTACTCCTACTAACGAACAACTGTAAGGTATAATCATACCCCCTACTTGAGTATTACCATAATCAGGTGGACCTCCACCACTTTCTACACTCCAGTTTGTATTCATAAATCCATGATTTCCAGGGTATGCATAATCACCAACAGCTAAAGTTGCAGCTCTCCAACTACCATTTACTAATACTTCAGGATTTTCTGAATATACAAATCCTTCTGTTTCTATATCTCCACTTGAGCTTAATCTTCCTTCAATAGTAACTGATGATGAAGGTGCTATTGTTGATGTTCCAAAAGAAGCACTAGTGACTAATAGTCTACTTGAACTAATACTTCCAGTTATTACAATATTTCCTGATGAGGTTATATTTCCCGCCGTATCTACTTTAAAATTAGCTAACGTACTAGTTGTACCTACATAAAATTCTTTATCTATTGCTATTTTAACATAATCATCTCCATCTATTAGAATATTATTATCAACTCCTTTAATAAATTGGTCTGTTCCATCTAGTGAATCGTCAAAAGATATTTTTCCTGCTCCTGGTAGACGAACATTTGCTGCTGTTATATTTCCACTTGAACTTATATTACCTGAGGCTGTTACGTGGGATAAGACATTGTTTCCTAAAACAACACTTGAACCTGTTATTATGGTTTTATTAGTTGTTTGACCAACAATAACATCACCAGAACCTGACTTATAAAGTACTTTTACTCCTCCTAATTTATATCCTGTGGTTTTTGTTCTAGCATTGAAAAAAGTAGCAGAAGTATCGGCTGCTGAATGTATTTTACTACCTGAAATAGTTCCACTTGAACTTATATTACCTGAGGCTGTTATATGGGTTCCTCCTGCAACGTGAATACCATTAGCAAAATATATATCTGATACACCATTATTGTGTTGGATTCGGTCTGCAATAGCTCTTGATCCATATAAATAACCACTTGAACTTATATTACCTGAGGCTGTTATATGGGATAATGTTTGAATTCTACCACTTGAAGTAATGTGACCTACTGCGCTTATGTTTCCACCTGCATCTACATTACTTCCACTTATATCTCCTGAAGATGATATATGACCATTTATAGTTATAGGTCCTACATGTGATGTTGTTCCTGTAATTGTGTGTGAATCTGATCCATGATTACCAAATGCCATATTACCTATTGCAGTTATATGTGTTAATCCAGAGAGTTGTGTTGCACCATCACCGACTATATTTCCATTTGCGTTTATATCACCTGATACAGTTAAATCATCATCTATTTGGGCATCATCTGTTGAATGTAAATGTTCTACTTTTATAGCACCTGAAGCTGTTATTTCAGCTGCAATTACATTCCCACTTGCACTTATATTACCTGAGGCTGTTATATGACCATTTCCTGAAGTTCCTAAAACTTGAAAACTTTGTTTTGCAGGATTATATACTAAATTTCTAGATACTTCTACTCCTTGATTACCTGATGTTCCATCTACAAATGATATAAAGTCATCTTCATGTTCTTCTTCATTTAATGTTGTAACTACATTAGTAGCATTAGTAGCTGGTACATTAGATAAACCACTACCATCACCTGAAAATGATGAAGCTGAAATAAACCCACTTGCACTTATATTACTTGAGGCTGTTATATGGGTAGTACTTATATATGTACTTGAAGAAATAAAACCTTCTAAAATTAAATTCCCACTTGCACTTATAGAACCTGATACTGTTAATTTTTCTGTTGGGTTGTTATTTCCTATACCTAAATTCATAATTGAAGATGAACATAAGAATGAATGAACATTACCTCTACCATGTAATTCATGTTCAACTTTATTTGTAGTATTAGACATTATTTTTAATACTGAATCTCCACTAGTTGCTAATGTTAAAGGTCCCCCTAATATATGTGTTCCTACTCCACTTGCACTTATATTACCTGAGGATGTTACATTTCCTATAATATTAGTATCACCAACTACTCGAAAAAAAGAACTTGGACCTAGAACTGGAGCATCATTAGTAAATTGAAAATGGCTAGAATTAAATATTAATTTACCTGATGCAGATATATGTTGTTGGTTAACTGCGGCTCTATATAATCTCATTATAGAATTATCTAACATTCCAATGTTAATTCCTTTACGAAATGAACCTGATGCAGCTGTTACTTCTCCACTTGCACTTATATTACCTCCTAAACTTGCACTTAAACTAGCTGTTATGTCTGTAAAATTACTAAATGTTTTTACAGCTCCCGCTGAACCAGAACCATAATAAAATAATCCTGTGTCTACATTGATTGCTGGTTCTCCCTGTGCTAGGGTAGTAGGTATTGCTGAACCTGTTCCGTTTTTTAATATTATTGTACTTGCCATATTTGTTTTATTCTATTATAAATATTTAAAAATTTCCTCCATTTAATGTTCCAATAAAACTAGTTGCAAGACTTGCTGTATTAGCATTTATTGCATGAGATGAGGATAATTCAAAAGTAATTTCATGTGATGCAGAAACAGCAAATAAAGCATATGATGATGTTATAGCATGTGAAGATGATATTGGTACAAAAATAGAACCAGTTCCATCAGCTAATTGATTAGTTCCATCTGTTTGGACTATTCTTTGAAAAGTGTCCTGTATGTTTTTGTTTTCGAAGTTTTCGATTGCCATTTATAACCATTTTATTTTTGTTTTTCAAGAACCTTTAACACACCATTTATTATTTTACCTGTGTTTTCTACGTGATTTTCTTGTAAATATGTTGCTACTATATTATTTAATGCATTACGCTTATAAGAAATATTATTTACGTTTATATCATCTTTTATTAATAATTTAAGTAAATTTACAACATGATCTTTTTCAGTAATTGTTGGTTTTTCATTTTTAACTTTAACCTCTACTTTAGCTTCTACAATAGGTTTTTTAGTTGTTTGTGATTTAACTTCAACAGTTACTTTTTTACTTGTTTCTACCTCAAAATCACTTTCCCAAGGTGTAAAAAATGTATCTTCAGCGATAACTTCTAAACGAATATTACCTGAAGTATTTTCATCTATTAAACCTTTTAACTTTTTAATAGGAATTTCACATTTACCTCCTTTAGAAATAGTTCCATTAAATAATAATGAATAATCTTGAGTTTCTACTACTAAACGTGCTTTTGATTTTTTTAAGCTTGCTCCTTGTAGTGATATACTACATTCGAAAAGTTCTGATTTGTCTGTAAATAATTTATACATGTTTATAAATATTAAATAGATATGTTTTCAGCAATCATTTGAACTCCTAATACTTCTTTGACTGCTATTTTTATGTCTTTTGCTTTGATTTTATATTGTTTGATTTCTCTTTTTTTAGATTCTGTAATTGTGTTGCCGTGTATTTTTAGTATTAATTTTACTAATTTTTGTTTATCTTTTTGTTCCCATGTATTCCAATCTTCTCCAGCTGCTCTTTTTATTAATACTACATCTTCCCAAGTATGTGAATTATTATTCCATAAAAAATTTGCTTTATTCCATTTTATAGGAGTTTTTCTACTTGTTCCCATTTATTAAAATACTACATTATTATACAATTAACAGCTATAGTTGAAGCACTAAATGTTGCTCCTCCCCCATTTGTATTATGAAGATTAAAAAAGAAAACACCAGCTGAAACTGAATGTACTTCTACAGATAAAGCAGCACTAGAATTACAGTATACTATAGATGAATCTAATACAAAACTATTTGTGATTTTAAAATCTTCAGATTTTTGACTATTTAATAATGATGGTGCAACTACAACTCTAAACTGTGTTTTATATCTAGAAGTACTATTTGATGATCCTGGAGTAAGAGAAGTATTATTTACTGTGGAATTAACTACTACTCCCTCAAATGTAACTATGTCATCTGTTTCAACATCTTGATTCATCTTGTACAATTCATTTGCACCTTGACCTGTATTTACTGTTGCAAATGTAACTGCATCAGCTTCTCTTACATTTTGATCCATTAAATGAACTTCAGTAGCTCCTTGACCTGTGTCTAATGTAGTAAATACTCCTGGTCCTGTGGATGTAATTCCTGTTGTTGTTAATGGTCCTACAAAACCTGCTGCTTTAATTGTTCCACTTGCTGTAACATCACCTCCTATTCCTCTTATTTCTGATCCTGCTATTACTAAAGCTGAACAAGAAACATATCCACTTGCACTTACATTACCTGAAGCTGTAATATCACCAATTAAATTTATATCATTATATTCATTTACTATAATTTGTCCAAAAGAACCTGTACCACTAACAAAAATATTTCCATTACTTGCAGACACATAAGGAGCACTTCCATTACTTTGTCCTACTATTAAACCTGAAGCAGAAACAAATCCTTTTGCTGATATGTCTCCACTAGCTGATATAAATGTTTCAGATAGTAAAGCGGATGCGCTTACTTCTGATGCTGCTACTTGTGCGTTTGTATCTGATAAATTTAAATTTGAATCTATAAGATCTCCATATTGTGATTGATTAGGTATATCTCCTGTTTCGAAATATCCTTTTAATGTTGTTCTATTTTCTTTTGCCATTTTATGCTATTTGATTTGATTCTCCTAATATTTGATAACCTACTCCTTCTCCTATTTGATTTATATTTGTTGTTACTGAAGCTCCTCTAACTTGTTCTCTTGTTAATGGTTCTCCTGTTGGTAATACTATAAGTTCATCATTAAATACTACTCTAGATTTACTAAAGAATTTTTGTGGTTTTTTAGTTAAATCTTTATTTAAACTATCTGGTACTAAATATCCTTGAATTGTTAAACCAAAATTAGTTTTAACAACTCTATTTTCTCCTTGTGCAATTTCTGTTGTGTTATTATAAGTATCTATTCTTGCATTAAATTTAAATCTTTCTTTATCTCCCCAATAACTATCTGATGAATAATTTATCATTTCAATTAATTTGTTCATTTGAGCTACATAATCTGTCCATATTATACAAGAATATTGTAATTTAACATAATCAGGTATTACAATAGTATGGAATTCTTTTTGAGGCCTTATATTTTGTAATACATTAAAATTATCATATCTATTTTTTTTAGAATATTTTTCTTCAAATGTATAATATAATTGTGGATTATTACCATCTAATTTATTACCAAGATCTCTTCTTTTTTCAACACTATCTCTTTTAAACATAATAAGAGGTACTTGAAGTTTGCCTTCTTTATCTCTAAAATATCCATCTTGTTGAACTCCTTTCCATCTTTCAGGAGCTCCATAAATTACAGGTACTGGAGTTCTATTTCCTTGTACCATAACTGAAGGTTTAATAACATTATTAAAATAATACATTATTGCTTCATCATGGTCTTGTAAACCTATAGATACATCTTGTACTGTATCATCTTTTCTTGATGTTAGTCTTCCTTTATTTATACTAGATCTATTATCTACATTAGGAAATGATCCTTTTTTTACAGGAAAACCTTGAGCTTCAGGAAATTTTTCTGAATCAGTACCAAATCCTGAAGATAAGTTGTCTCTTAAACGATCATATCCACTTGCGGGTATTGGTCTT
>VMHT01126488.1_pt1 | contig 10932 bp, 14 predicted proteins | sample 4693611 | NCBI WGS metagenome assembly VMHT01 (sample SAMN12280063, study PRJNA550983) | marine metagenome | isolation source: seawater sampled from same location over 5 years 0.02-0.2 micron viral filtrate | place: USA: collected off the coast of southern California halfway between the port... ... | reverse complement strand
TTATCACCAGCCGACTTATTGTTTAAATCTGTAGCACTCGTGCCTCCGCTAAATACTCTATGATACGGAGCATAGTCGCCATTACTGATGAAAGTTACAGAATCATTAGTCGTCATTCTACCCGTTGTGCCTTGCGTGAGCGTGAGTTTTGAACTACCAGCAGCGGGTGCAAATTCAGATGTCGATACAGAGCCAGTGATTGTTGAATTTTGATGACTTGCTCCCAGTGCGGTAACAACTGACAAAGCCACATGCGCTGGAGTAGTAGACGTTGGATGAACAGAAATCGTGGTATCACCAGCACTATCAGTAGCAACATTCGTTACACCGGGAGTAGAATAGTCAGCGCCACTTGAAGCCATAAAAAATATTTCTACTACATTACCATCCTGTTCTATTAAGGTTAATTTTTTGAGATTATTGTAAAAAATTGAATTTGCTACTTGATTAAATTGTCCTACTGTTCTATCTTCAGCCTGATTTACAGCAAAGTCAATGACAGCAGTAGCGACTGTAGCAGCCGATGAACGTCGGTTTACATCGTCATCGGTAAAGATACCTTCAATAACAATAGTAGAATTGACCATATTCAAGTCAATACCCATACGAGTTCCCCCGAAAAGAGGAATAGGCATACCGCCTACTTTTCGCTCTACACTGAGAGCAATAGAAAGAGCCTGAAGTTCCATAGGGGGGAAGGCTCCATTACCTCCACCAATGAAAGGAGCACCATCTAATATACCAGCATCAAAATGAAGGCGAATTGGTGTGCCGTAGCCGTCGCTCATCTACCCGACCTCATTGTAGAGCCACCGCTGGCACGAGAAATCTCTTGCTGAATAGCGTTGCTTATTTGTCTTGCAAACTCACGCTTGTCTGTTCTGTCTGTCATGCCTGACGCATTGATGCTGATGTTGAAGGTATTACCTCCACCACCGCCACCGCCGCCACCTGTCATTTCAACAGGAATAGAACGACCATTAGGTAAAGGCACTACAGCCTCAGTGCCGTGAAGAGTTACAGGATAACCACTGGAAGGCCCAGTTGCTATACCACCTTCAGCAAAACCAAGCATCCCCCCTACCGCATCAATTCCTCCTCCGATGAAATCTCCTATAGAATCTATAGCATCTAAAACTGGCTCAAGTAAGTCAGCCACCCACTCAACGGCTGCTGTGAGCGCATCGAAAACAGGAGATATGACATTTTCCCAAGCCCAAGAAATACCATCGGAAATAGCATTCCAAGCCATTTCAAGAGGAGTGAGTAAAATTCCCATAACCATTTGCCATGTGGTAAAAAGTGGTTTTAGATAACTGTTGTAGGCCGAAACCATTGTAGACATTATCAAATCCCAACTATCTGCTAAGAAAGTAAAGGTATCGAAGAGTGGCTCAAAAATAGGCGTTAGGATAGGTGACAGGACATTATTCCATACCCACGCCATACCATCTATGATAATACCGAATGTTGTTCCTATAAGTTCTAAAATAGGTAACGCTATTTTTTTGAACATTTTGAAAAGTGGCATAACTGCTAAGTCCCACACTGTTTTATAGTAAATTGTCAATCCTTTCCAAAGCGTCTTTAAGAGAGCAATACCAGTCTGTATAGGATTGCCAATTGCGTCCCAAAGAGGAACAATTAAATTATCCCACAACAGTTTCATTCCAGTAGCAAAGTTATCCCAAAGCGCACCTAAGACAATCATACCAGTTTCCATAACTGGGCCTACACTATTCCATAATGGAACAATTACACCATCCCATAATACTTGCATACCGAGTAAAAAACCATCCCATAATACTTTCAAAGTTTCAAACGCAAATCCAAGAGTTTCCATGACAAAATCAGCAATTGCCTGTATGACTGGCCCTGCTACCTCCCACAGCATGTCAAAAATTGGCATGATATTTTCATTAAACCACTCTTTTACGACCTGAAACTTTTCTTTGATAAATGAAATAGCAGCGCCAAATGCTCCTACTACTGCTGATATAGCAGTACCAAAAATACCACCAAGAGCACCAAAAATACCTGAGACTGCGCTTGCTCCTGCTGATAAACCACCGAGGGCTACTGTCAGGCCAGCCAGTGCTACCATCAGAAATCCTCCCTGTTAAGGAAGTCGTAGTCAAGAGACACTGTTTCTCGACCACCACTCTTTGCGGATTGATTGTTTCGCTTGTTGGCTTTTTCTTCTTCTCTACGAGCAACCATCGCCCATGTAAAAGACTGATAGAATTGCTGTGGAGTCATCTCTTGCACCTCTTTAATTGAAACTGAATAATGTTTTGCTACAATATAGGCTTGCATTTCAAGTGAGAGTTCTAAATCGGCAGGGGTTGTTATTGTTTTGCGACGAAGAAAATCTTCAATCACACGTTCCCGCCTTTCGTAAACCCCCCCGACATCATCTCACCAAGTTCGTTAGGACTCGGTAGAAGTGCCGAGATTTGCTCACCAATGTGGCCTTTGAGTTTCATCAAATCATCGCTTGACATAACTGGATTGGTTCGCACGACCCAGTTTGTGAAAGCATACTTGTAATACCCTTCAAGATTGAGAGACATCTGACCGTCTTTACCAATGTTAAACATCTCTTGTGCGGCCTTCTGAATATCAAAGAAAGAGACATCACGCACCCAAACTTCCATGATGACGTTTGGGTCATCGGGGTCTACGCTAATCTCGTGCTTTTGTTCATCATGCCGTCTCATCAAGAGGTTCTTGTTCGCTACTATTGTTTTGGTCATTTGTCTCACCATTGGTCACAGCCGCTTCTTCAGCGGGGGTGTCCGACTCTACATCAGCAGCCGATTCTTCGGGGGCTTCAGTCTCAGTCGTGGACTCGGATATGCCTTCATCGTCACGCTTCAAGCGTAGAGCGATTTCAGCCTTTGTGCCGTAGACAGGTAGCCCACGGTCTTTGCATAATGCCTGAAGTTCTTTGAGCGTCATAGCGTCATACGTCAGTTCTGTTGGAAAATCTTCGCTGTCACCAATATCTTCAGGAGCAGCCAAATCTGATGTTGCTTCATATACTGTTTCTGTTACCTCATCAGCGACCTCTTCCTCGACCACTGTAGGCAAAAGTGCTGTAACAGCATCTTCGATAAGCCCCAGTGAGCGCATTTTACCAGCAGCAACAATGTCGCCTTCGGTCACGCCAATTTGAGAAGCATACCAAAGAGCATACTCTTCATGGGAAAGTTCGCCGTATTTTTTTGCTCGTAGTGCTGGTGTTATCATGATAGTCACCTCAAGAATGCAGCATGGTGTCTCGTGAGACGACACGCAAAGCCTTTGGTTGAATCTTCAGGGCTGATTTGATAACGCCCTTGTCTTCAGGAACTGGGAGTGGTGCTTCTGTAATGTAGAAGTCATCCAATATGATGTCGAGTTGCTCACGAGGCGTGGCTGAACCGGGCTTTGTGAATGACAAACGAATGAGGTTACCATCTTGAGATGGGTGGTCTACAGCACGTCGAACCTTGTGATACATCACAGGGTCATCAACAATGATTTCACAGTCCATACTATACTCAGTCTTACCTTCTACAGCGAGGGAAGCGTTACGAGAGCCACCAAACGGCACTTGGTCAGTGGCACTGTCGCTTGTAGCAGCACCGTTAATGGTGTAAAATTGTTGCACACCAGTGTTACCAGTGACCGTAAACGAAACGACTTGTCCGATGTTTACTCCAGCGATAACGACTGTTCCGTTGTAGAACATGAAAGGCTTCTGTGTGCCTACTTCGATACCAGCCTCTTTTCGTAGAACAGGCGTGCTTGCTGTTTCTTCAAACATACGATGCGTCTTGTATCGGTCACCTTTTGTTCCATTTGAATAATTGGCTACAGCACTGGTTTCAAGACGACCAGTATCTGTGTAGCAGTGGGCTGAATCAAAGTTTACGCTCAGTCGTAGAGCAGCGTCAGTATCAGCAGTCATAGAGAAATCCTTGACCTTACATCCCTTGAATACACGAGTGAGTTGCTTAGGGTCTGTTGCTCCACCGTCTGTAACATCAGCGTCAGCACCCTCAACATCACGACGACGAATGCTGACTTCCATAGCAAACGATGGTACAGAGTCACGAGAGTAAAGCAAACGACTGATAGGGAATGTAAGAGCACCCGTTGATGCACGATGAGGGCTACCTGTGTTGGTTGCTCCTCCACCATCTCCATCAAAGCGAATGATACGCACTTGACAACCATCAGCGTGGCTGTAACAAAGACCATCATCAAGGAAGATAGTGTTACCACTGATAGCGGCGATTCTACGAATCTCATTCTTTTGAGTAGTGTCAAAGAAATCATCGCCTTCGATGTTCGCTGCTCCGAAAGCAGCACCAGTTGCAGTTGTGCCTTCACGATGCGTTATGATGTCCTCTACAGTTGTGTCTCTAATGAGAATGTAATCACCAGCAGCGGCAACTGAAGCACCAGCATTACCATTTGCAGCACTGGTAAACTCAAGCGCACCGTCTACTGTAATCAGAGACTGTCCTTTTTGGACAGCGCCATTCAGGGTGCGAGTAGCACTCATAAGTGCGTCATACAGATTTGCAGCAGCACCGTTTGCCATGTAAGATATAGACTCCATACCTAAGCAGTAATACAACCATCGTGGGTTGTGTAGATTAACTTCAAATGACCCACCTTCGTTTAAGAAACGACCCGGCACTTGTATGGCAGTGTCACGTCCAAGACCAACAATGTGGTATCGCTTGAGGTCTACCTTTGTTTCAGGTAGCGTTACAGCGGCAGCAAGACCGAGGAACTGGTCAGTAAGCACACGCTCACTGCTGGAGGCTGCTGTGATGTTCCATCCAGCCATGTTTGCATCAAAAGTTGGTGCGCCAAAAGAGTTGATGATGAGCACATCATTTGTGTTTGAATTGACGATTCCTGTTTTCAAAGCAGGTGTAACAGTCAGTTGAGTTCCGCTGGAACTGTGGTTTTTGTGTTCCAAAATAGTGTAAGTGCGACCAGTATTATGAGAATCATCGGCTGTAAAGTTTGTAATACCAACAATTGAAATCTTGCACCCAACAAGCATACCGACTGGGTATCGCAAGAGTCCTCCTTCACAGGGCAACGACGAGCCACCGCCTCCAAACCCAATGACACTGGTGTTTGCGTTGCTATCTGTAGACACATGTTTGAACAAAAACGATGTGCCAAAGCCGTCATGTTTCAATTCTAACGCTGTCTCATGGCCGAATGAAACTTCGGTTAAATCTCCTTTGTATACTGTAGATGGCATGTCGGCTCAACTCAAGGCACTAACTCCGCAAAGATAACTACTTCTATCTGAAAGGTCATTCGGAATAAAACCTTCGACCTATCAGATAAGTCGGTTCGGGTCTTGTAAACCATGCGGTCAAAGTTTACACCGTCTCCTTTTCTTACTGCGTGAATCAATCTTCGTATCTCGTTTTCCATCAATTGTAGATGCTTACGTCCTTTTGCTGTGCGAGCATCAACAGTGATGTTGAGACGAGTGGTAACAAAATCATAGAGCAGTTCAGGTGCTTCTTCGTTGTGTGCCGTTTCGTAGCACAGAACGTAATCGTGACGTGACAAATCAATTCTCTTACCACGCTCAGCACCAAGCGTAGCAATATCGGCTATGATTGGCTTGATGTTACCAGTGTTAGCACGATTCCAGTCATTCAACGTATTGATGACCATATCAAGGGATTCAGTAAACGTAGCAACCATGTTATCACTCCGCCTTTACCTTCATGTAGGCTGCTTTGTTAGGGAGTAGCATACCGCTTTTGAATACCAATTTTCGCTCAATCAACATTGGTGACTCACGAAGCATACGCTTGTCAGCCCTTTCTAAAGCAGCATCAACCTCGTTTTGAGGCGCTGGCTGGCTGCCTTTCTTGTAGCCTTCATCGGTTTTTCTGATACCACTCATGCCTAATTCTTGAGCCTCTACCTTCTCTCTGTATACTTGAGGTCGTTGAGTAATGAGAGCACGCAACTCTTCCTGATACTTTGCATCGGACATCTCTTCCGTTAGCAAATCCAAAAACTCTTTTTGCTCCCTCGACATGTTATCACTCAAATACGATAATCTCAACGTAACGTGCCAAGATACTGTCTACTTCAGCCCGTAGCAACTGAATCTTTGCAGTCAAATCGACGTTCTGAGTGCCTTCAGGAATTAAGACACTTCGGTCATCTGACATCAGAACGTCGATTGCTACCATCTTTGTAGCAGCCTCTTCAATGGCTTTCTCCAAATATCGCTCACCATAGATGTATGAGCACTTGATAGCATTCCATTCAAAGAAAGGATAGGAGTTGTTGAAGTAGATAATACCCATCTCATAGTCAGCCCACCAGTCTCTTAGACGAGCGTTGTCTCCACTGCTTGAACCACCTTGCAAGTCAATGGTAAAGGTGTCTTGACTAATCTCACCGCTAATATCTCCTAATGCTGAACCAGTAACAACAACACATCCTGTGAAAGATGTTGCTGTTTTACCAGTATAACGGAACACTGTATCACCCTTAACGCAAACACCAGCGTGAGTAAAAGAACTCGTGTCATCTACATTCACTGTGGTAGATACAACGCTCGTGACATTTGCTTTGTGATTAGTGGTTTGCTTGAGTTGGATGTTGCTGTCAGTGGTAACAATAGAGCACGTCTCACCACCTTTACCAGCACGCATACTGGTGACTTTGACAATACCAGTCCCATAATCAGCGTTTGCTGTAGCAAGGAACTCGTTATCAACATTGATGTTGCTTGAAGAACCCTCCAGTTGATACGGTGGTGCAAATTCAACTGCTGTTTTGCTTACTCTGTCTTCTTTGTTGATAAGGTCAGCAAGGTTTTGTGCGCTGGTAGCAGGGTCAAAATCAGCACGCCATTGAGTGCTACTCGTTCCAATCTCCAACTGAGCAGCAGAGCCGTTACCTGATGATACTACAATAGCACCTGATAGCGCTCTTACATCATCAGGGATGTGAATACGAGCCTCAGCACTGCATATTTCTCGATAGTCGTCACCCTGCCATAGTTCAAGACGGAGAATCTGTTGGACGTTTCTAAACAAAAGTGGCGCAGTCCCAACATAATCTGTATAGTATCGTCGTCGGTATGGCTTGTATGTGTCGAAGTTGATGTATTCAGCACTTACAAGATAGGGTCGCCAAGCGTTGTGTGTAAGGTTGTCAATCTTGTCCTGTGCTTCTTTGATACGAGCCTCTACGACTGACTTCTTCATACCACGAGTTTTACCGTTGGTAAACGATGCTGTGTTTTGAACATAGGTGTTGTCAGCCGCTTGATAATCAGAGGCAGTGATTGTGTCGGAGAAGTTGAGTTGAACACCACTTGCGCTTGAGCCTATCGTTGTAATAACCCTCTCGATACCAAGTGGGTCGGCATCTGAATAGATAAGAATGGTATCGCCCTTCTCAAAGCCAATGGTTCTGTAGTCAGCACCAGTAACGAAAACGGCAGTAGTAGTGCTGTCAGCACTGACTAAAACGGCTTCCTGTGGGCCTATTGAGAGAAAATCAGCGACCTTCTGTGCAGTAGTATAGACAATAGCCGAAGGGTCAAGTGGTCGTGTTTCAGCCTCACCGGGATTAAACACTATTGGCATTTCTTATCCCCCGTTACAAAACACTTCTTGGTTTTCTCTTCGGCCTTATCGACTTCTTTCGACTTAGCATCAAACCATTCATCAAGGAGTTTACAACGGGTCATGCTCTTGCCTCCTCGTCAATAGAAGCAAGATTGTATTCCATAGGCTTGTTACAAGCACCGCAGGTTTCTCGCCATAGGAAGTGAAGCATACCACAGTGTTGGCATCGAGTGCCTGAGCCGATGTTGAGAACGTCGCTGGCCTCAAGGTTACGCTTACGCTGTTGCGAAGTAATACCCCTCAATGGGTTCTCTTCGTCAATGACTTTACCAAGAAGTGTCTGAGCGTCAGAACGAATGCCTTGCTTCTGTAAACGCTCGATGTCAGAAAGGTCAATCTCTTGTTCCTTCAACGACATACATACTCCTCACGCTCAACTGGTAGTGACAAATATGTAAATGTTGCCAAGAACAAGATGGGGGTCACACGATACACAAGTGTTAGAGCCGATAGCAGTGCTGATTGCAGTCTCTATAGCAGTCTTTTGTGTATCGTCTTGCAAATCCTTTGGTGGAAAAGGCCCAAGAATTGATACTGATTTTGCCATTTGCCGTCACCTCAAGAGCGACGACCAATTGCGAAGAATGTTCCACCAATAACTGTGTCACCTGCTCCGGGCGTATTTACACTAATCGTAGTTCCACTTACGGTAGCAAACTCACCAAAAGTGTGAGGAGCAGCATCAGAAGCATCTGCTGCGCCAGCGGTTTCAAGTGTTGCTGGAGCAAGAGGCGCTGTAGGGGTAAGCACAGCCATGTCGATACTTGCGAGCAAGCCACTTAAGTCAATGGCTGTGCCGTCTGTATACGAGCCTGTTACAATCATTCGGTCACCAAAGTAGGTTGGTCGTGGGTCAATAGTTACTGCCATATTTATTCATCTCCTGTTGTTTCTTCTTTGGCACTCTCTTCAATCAGTGCCTCTGTCTCTTCAACACCGTTAGGACTCATAACAGTCTCAACGAGTTCAAGTAGAGTAGTTTTTGTTGCATAGCCCTTTGGCTTAATGTCATACTTAGCGAGCCATTCTACGATGTCGCCACGCTTCCAACCAGCATCAGGGATGTCGTCGTTTCCTTCATCAACTGATTCATAGCCTTTGATAATGAAATCATCGCTAAGACGATGACCCCACTTGTCAAGCCATGCTGTCGTGACTTCAAGGGGAACACCCTTCTTGAAATCAGGATAGTTGCCGTCAATGTTCCTTGTAGACCAAGAACGACCCATGTAGGTTACTGTAGGCAAGAAGTCTCACCTCAGTTGTAAAATACAATCAATTGTCCACTGGTTACAGTTCCTGTTGTTTCAAGTGTAATTGTCAGACCACTGTGGTTGCCACCAATGGTTTGACCATTGTTTGCAGTTCCACCTGATACTACATGTGAAAGGATAGAAGTTGCTCCACCGCTCAAGACAATTGTTTGACCGTCAGTTGTAGAACCGAGTGTAATCAAAGCCATCTTAGGTGCTGGTGCGTAACCGTTTGTTGCGTCACTCTGTAGCGCATTGAATGAGTCAATGTTACCGGGGTATGTTCCACCACGAGCCAAGTAATCAGTCGTGTCGTGCGACCCTGCTCGTAGTTCCCATGCTCCAACAAGTGTTGCGTTTCCTGATGCTGTTCCGCTAATTGTTAATTGTTCTGCCATTTTTCATCATCTCCATATTTTTTTGTGTTTTGTGTCCTCACTTCAAGTCACGAATGCTTGCTTGTGCTCCAAAGAAAGTTGTCCAAATCTCACCCATTGTTCGGTAAAGTCCTTCTTGACCGAGACGGTTGATTGCGAATGGGTCACCAGTTTCGATACCTGACTCAAAGTATTGAGTAGGGATTGCTGTGCTGAAATACATGTAGTCAGTGTCCAAGAGATACATACGGCTTAGTCCGTCTGTCTTTACAACGTCCTTAGAAGGAATGATTGGAACACCGTTGTAGGTTGCGACAATGAAACCTGCTTCGATACCGGGAACACCCTTTACACCGTTGTAGGTAGGGGTGACACGCTTCTCTTCCATGAAACGCTGTTGCGCTTGGAGAAGTTGTTGTAGACGCATCAAAGTGTCATATCCAGTTAGGATGACCTTCGGGTTACCACCACGTTCCCAAACTTGTTGGAATGTGGTGTCGAGGTGGTCGAGTGAAAGAACACGCTTGTTTGATGCTTGAGTGTCAGCAGCGCAGTTTACTTCAGCACTTGACCAAGTGTTGGTTCGTCGGTCAATACTGTAGATGTCGAGGTCACCGTCGTCAGCGTGGTTGTTGCTGGATGTGGTTTTCAAGGTCGTTGCTGAACCTGAACCGTCAGCGGCTTCAGCAGCGGTGATACGGTCAAGAGACTCAAAGTTGTTACCTGCTGTTGTGGAACAGTCAGTCAAGAGCATCTTGTTTACCATCTCAGCGTGGTGCTTACCCATTTCTTCCTTGAGAACTGAGCGCATGTCACCAAGACCGTCATCCTTGTCAGCAAGGAAGACAGCGACTTCGCTTACATCGAATGAGTGAGCGATGGTCTTTGGCTTTGCAGCAACGTGCTGGAAGACTGGCTTAACAGTCTCAGGTAGTGTGCCGTTCTCAGCGATACCGCCGTGAACTGTGCCTGAGTTTGGCTTGTCAGTGATGACTCGCCATCCACTTCGCTCCCACGGCTTCTTTGGTAGAATCGAGAATGCGTTGAATTCTTGGTTGAGTTGTGACCAAACCTTGCGACCATAGATTGCTTGGTATGTTCCAGCGGTGGTGCTTAGCATTGGTGAATCGGCTTTGAGAAGTTCGCTACCAGTGTATGTGTAACCCATTGAGTTACCTGCTCCGTAGTAGTATCGCTCCATATCTGTTACTGTTCTTACATAATTTCGTGCCATGTTATTTCATCTCCATTTTTTTTTGTTGTTTGTGAGTTTTCACTCGCTGCGGTATAGTCCTCCAGCAAGTTGGTGAACTTCGTCCCAACTCATGTTTGCCAAGTCTTGTGTGCTTGGTACTTCAACGGCTGGGGTGGCTGACTTAGCAAGTGTTGTGCCAGCGCCACTGGAAAGAGTGTCGATTCGCTCATTGAGCGCTCCGAGAGCCTTCATGACTTCATCGAGAGGAGCACGAGCGTCAAAGTTTTGTGCTTGTGCTTTTGAAAGTTCTTCAGCATATTCTTGAGCGTAGCGACCTTCAAAGTTTTGTTCAAGGGACTTGCGGAACTCTTCTTCTTGCTTTGCAGCCTTGAAGACTCCGTATGCCTCTTCGATTCGGTGAG
>VMHT01119879.1_pt1 | contig 10932 bp, 11 predicted proteins | sample 4693611 | NCBI WGS metagenome assembly VMHT01 (sample SAMN12280063, study PRJNA550983) | marine metagenome | isolation source: seawater sampled from same location over 5 years 0.02-0.2 micron viral filtrate | place: USA: collected off the coast of southern California halfway between the port... ... | reverse complement strand
TCGCTACAAGGCATAAAATAAGTATCACCGTCTATAGTGTGTTCGTGTGTACCGTCACACCCTAACGTTTTAGCGTATGCTTTAGCGTCTTCTTCACTTTCAAATAATGGTAAACCGTTTACTTCGCCTATAGGTTCAGCATACTTTTGTTTACTTAACGTTTGCATTTTGTCTACAAAATAGCCCTCTATACTTAAACCTTTTAATTCACCGTCTTTAATACGTTGCCATACGTCGTCGTTTAATACCCTCATAGCTACAAACCACGTGCCTTTTGGTAATTCGTAACCGTATAAATTACTTTTATCGTTTTTACTGTCTTCTACGATCCAACTTTCTACAGTATGTACACCAGTTACTTTTTCTTCGTGTTGTAATGTAGCACTATTAGTATTTTGGTGCTTCATATACGCTTCTGCTGCTTTACGTACTGTATCAGCAGTAAAGTAAACGTAATAGTTTTTGTCTTTTTGTGCGTCGTAACGGTATATAGTTTTATAAGGTATTAACGCTGGGCTAATTAATAAACGTTTTTCTTCGTCTACTTTAGCTAAAGTTAAGTTATTCTGTTTAGCATTAAAATAAACAAAGTCTGTTTCTATAGCTGGGCTAGTAACTAAACTAATAGCGTCTATAGCTAGTGCTTCGTTGTCTTCGTCTACTACTAATTCTACTATGTCGTACGTTTGGTTAGCTGCTTCGCAGTCTTCTAAACTGTTATATTTACAGTCACCAGTATTACCGTACTTATATTTACCGTCTTTACATTTGTTACAAGCCATATTATAATATATTAAATTGTTGCTTTACGTCTTATTTTCGTTAATTTGTCTTGTTCTTTAGTCATATCGTCAGCTACTACAAACGCTTTTACTACACCAGTAGTTACACCACCTACACCGTCAGAACCAGCAAAAGCACGACCACCACCAGCTTCGTTCATAGCACTTAACAAAGGTTTAAACATACTTGTACTACGTGCGTTTATAACACTTTCACCGTTAGACAGTCTAGCACTTACGCTATCACTTGTACCACTACCCGCACCGTTTACTAAACCACCTTGTGCAAAAGCTGGTTCTGGTACAGATACTATATTTTTAATATTATTTAAACCAGCAGCTAAAGTAGTACCAGCAAGTAAAAAGTTTAACGGTGGTGGTGCTGCACCTAACGCTTCTGATACACCTTTATAAGTGTTTATAGTAGCTTGTGCTACTGCTACTGCTTTACCAGCTGCACTTTCTTCGCCAAAAATACCTTTTAAATTTTCTAAACTAGCGTTTGCTACTTCTAAATCAGCTAACGCTTGTTCTTGTTTAATTTTACTTATTGCGTTAGCTTTTTGTTGTTCTAAAGCAGTAACGTCTGCACCACTTTTTTTAGCTAGTTTAAATAGTTCGTCATATTGTTGTTCTACTTCTAGCATTTCACGTTCACGTTCAGATATACCCTCTAACGCTAATTCTTTTTTAACGTCTTGTAATTCACGTTGTAAACTTGTTTGATTAGTAAGTTGTTCAGATTGAAAACCAGTTATTTGTGCTTCTATAGCAAGTAGTTCGTTTTGTGCTTCTGTTAGTGCTATTAAGTTTTCTTGGTTTTGCAGTTTGTCGTATTCTATTTGTGCTGCTTTAACTTGTATTTGTTGTAAAGCTAACATTTGTGTAGCTTGTTCTTCTAATACTTTACCCAGTTCTTCGTTAGCTTTAATACGATCTTCAAACGTTGCATTTTCGTCGTCACGTACTTGCCTTAATTTTTCAGCTTGTCTGTCGTATTTTTCTATTAAACCTTGTATTTTTACTGCACTTAATTCTGCTTCTTTTTGTAAAGATACATTTGCTTTAGCAGCGTTAAAAGTTTCTTTAGTATAGTCTACTACTTTTTCTGTAACCGTTTCTACAGTTTCTACTATCTTATCAAAAGAACCGTCTACACCAGTTGCCACGTCTACTAATTCTTTACCAGCCATTTTAGCAGCGTCAGCAGCAGCACTAAAGTTACCTTGGAATAATTCGCTTATAGCAGTACCTACATAGCCCATAGTATCTAAAAAACTATTAAAGCGTTCTATTAAGTTTTCTTTAATAGCGTTACCTAAAGCTTTTATATTTTCTACTGGGTTTTCAAATACGTCTTTAAAAAAGTCAGCTACACCGCCAAAGTTATTAAATATAAAATTTACTAAATCATTAATAGCTATGCTTACTGCTTCAAAAGCAGTGTTAAAAAAGTCTGCAGTTTTTTGGTTTTGCATAAAAACCTCTGCTAACATTTCAAAAGCTTTTAAAGCTAAACCTATACCAGCAGCTTTAAGTGCTACACCTACACCTTTAATACCGTTTTTAATACCACCAGTAGCTTCTGCAGTTTCTTTACTGCTTTTACCTATGTCTTCTACACCTTGTTTTACTTGTTCTAAATCTTTTTTTGCACCCTCTACGTCTGCAATAAGTTTCATTATTACTTCTTCTTGTGCCATTTGCCTATATATTTATGTTTATACCTTGTTATAGCTGGTAAAGTGTCTTTTAAAGCACTAAAACCTATTTTTATAGTATCACCTACTAATTTAAACTTTATTGTTTTTTCCATTATACCCTTACTTCTGTTACTTTTAATATTACATTCCAGTATACTGTATGTGACGATTCGCCCTCTACTTTTAATTCTATATAGTCTTCTGTGCCATTTATAGCAGCAAATTCTATATCGTAGTCTAACGCACTATCACGTATAGTAGTCGCCTTTGTGTGTCCTACTTCTGTTAAAGTGCTATTTACATATTTAAACGTAGCGTGTCCGTAGTTTGTCCAGACTTCATTACTAGCAGCGTTTAAACCTACTGCAGTATAGTCTATAGCGTACGCACTTTCAAAGTCAGAATTTATTATAAACCTTTGGGCTACTTCGCCACCTATATATAATTCTGTAGGTGTTGCGTTTGTAGTAGTACCAGACAGTTGCAATAACATAAATTTACAACGGTTAGCAGTATTAGAAGCACTATAGTTAAAACTACCGTAGTGTTCTGTATAATTACCTTTACCTACTGTTATACTATTTGAAGCGTTAGCGTGTACTAAATTATTATTACCTAATACGTTAGCGTTAGATCCAGCTAAAACTTCGTTACCGTTACCATTAACGTTATGCAATTTGCCAGACAAAGAATTACCAAAACCTTGTACTATATTATCGTCTTTATTATCGTCTTTTTGTGTTTTAAAAGCATAACAAAAACGACCATTATAGTCGTAACCATAAGCGTTACAGTCTGTTTTAGTTCCTATAGTAGTACCAGTACCTTTATCGTCTACAAATAATACTTTACCAGTTTTATCTATGCTATTTACTTTTCTCATATTCTTAATAATTCTACTTTAGCTAATTTAGTTACGTCTGTATTGTATTCTATTTTATTTACTCTATATAGTTGGTTTTTAATTCTAACTTTATAAGAAAATTTAAAATTATTAATGTCAGTAGGTGTAAGCTTTATATTTATTTTAAGTATTTGTACGTTGTCTTCTGTATAGTTTTCGTTTATATAACTTAACCAGTATTTATTGAATAGCGTATTAATAGGTTGTGTAAAGCCACCATTTAAAAATTCTTGCTGGTATACTGTACCGAATAATAGCGTTTCTGTGTTTGTAGTACAGTCTTCTAAATTATCGTCGTACATAGTAGCGTTAGCATATTTAGTATTCAATTCAGTAAAACCACCGTATGTAGTTTCGTAACTACCGTCTGTAAAGTTTGTACCTTTTTTAAATACTAATCGTGGTTTATTATCATAACTTTTATAAGTGTCGTCGTATTCTGTTATGTGTTGTATGTATGTATTAAAAAACCTTTTAGTATAAGGTGCAGAAAAAACTTCTGTTTGTATAGTTATTTCTTCGTCACTTTGTACGTTAAAACTTAAATCTAAACCACCAAAGTCTATACCGTTTAACTGTTTGTATCTATTTTTATAGTAGTCTTCGTCGTCTTCTGCGTGTCTAAATTTTATATTTTTAGGTATGTTTAACGGTTCTATAACTGTTTCGTTAAAGTCTGCTTTATTTGTCCAGTCTATAACTGTATTAGTAATATAATCTACATAAGGTTCTATAGCTAAATTTCTATTACTATTGTCTTCTATGTTTAAATTAAATATTTTAGTTAAGTCGCTAATAATGTCAGCTAACTTTATTTCGCCACGTCTAGCTATTATAGCTTCGTCTGTTAAATCGTAGCCATAAGTATAAATATCTAAACTAGAAATAGCTGCGTTAGCTGCTGGTATTTTTACTGCAGTTGCTAAATTGTTTGCATAAAAACCTATTTGTATAGTTTCACCTTGTAATAAATCTACAAAACCGTATAACTGTACCGTTGTAGTCTGACTGTTACCTAACAAATGTGTAGCTACTGTAATATATGTAGGTATACCGTCTGCGTTTACTTTTTTTACTACTAACGCTACTTCTTGTGGTGAAACGTTTAAATTTTGAAATACGTTGCGTGTATCTATATATAATTGACCGTCAAAAGCAGCAGTATAAACACCGTTAGTATTATTATATAAGTCGTCTGCGTCTGTTTCAGAAATATAAGTTAAAGACGTTGGTGCAGTTATACTTATAGATAGGTTTACGTCAGAAGCAGCAATATCGTCTAAATTAATAGGTTCTACTAAATATTCATTACCTAAAGCACTATTTATAGATGTATCGAAATATATTTTACTAAAATATGTACTGTCAAAAAAATTACTATTGTAAGTAAAGCCAGCAAAAGCAAATATTTTATCTATAATATACTTTAACTGTATGTGTAGTATGTAATGTGCATAAGGGCTATACTGTATAGAACCATTATTAATATATAAACTATTGTTATTACATAAAGCGTAAAACGGTACTGTGCTAGTACCACCAGCAGACAAAGTAACACCAGTAGACGACCAGCTATTTAAAATATTAGCACCCGTTACATTATGGTCTATGTCAGATAAATCTAAATCTTTAATTTGTGCGTCGCCTAACGTTTCTATAATATTAGCTACGTCGTTAAACATAACTACGTTATAACTAATTTCTGTTTCTTTGTCTAATACGCTTAACAACTTTATAAAGCCCTCTAATACTAATATGTCGTCTACGTATAAAAAAGCTTTTATATTATTATAAGCACTAAAATTATTATTATAACGATCTAAATTATAGTAGTGTTCAAAAAACTTATTATTTGTTTTAGTAGCTGGTAAGTTAAAATCTTTAGAATAACTAGCGTTCTTATTAGATATGTCACGTACGTCGTCTACTTGTAACGTTAAGTTAATATTTTCGTTACCGTATAAATCTAACTGTTGGTCTAAACGTGTTGCTTGATTTGTTACTACTAATTTTATCATAATCTTTGTACCCTTGTATTATGTCCTTTTTGTAAAGTTATAAAATATTGCTTTACCATATTGTTAGCAGTAGTCTGTTTTATGTATTCACTATTAGTTATTACTACTGGTTCAAAGTTACCGTCTGCGTTTTGCATATACACGTCTGGGCTAGTAAATAGTTCTTCTAATAATACTGCTTCTGTTTCGCTTATATAGTCTGTGTTAGCTTCTATAGTTTCTGTAGCGTTTATGTTGTAGTTTTTTGTGCCACCCTCATAACTACCGTAGTCGTGGTAATTACTACCATTCTGTACGCTTGGTGTATGTCCGTAGTCTTGTTTAAATGTACTTCTAACTATGCTTGTAGTTTTTATAGACTTTTTATCAAAGTTATAATAGTCATACGTTCCTAATCTATTTACAAAAGCTAGTCTAATAGTTTCGTAACCTTTACAGTCGTTACCTACTATGTCAAAACGATATAATACAGAAACTGCTGCTGCACCATTAAAAGCTTGTACTGTGTAGTAAGATACACCGTCAAAGTCTTCTGTATATTCGTTGTCTATGTTTTGTGTACCACACCCTAAATATAATAGGTTTTGGTTTTCACTAAGACTTGTAGCAGTACCACCACCATTAGCATTAACATTAGAATATATATAAGTAGTCTGTAGTACGTCGCTATCGTTATATGTTTTTATTTTAACTTGATCGAATACGCTGCTAGTTTCTGTAGTGTCGTCTGTAAAATATGTACCAGTGAAAAAAGCAATAGTATGATAGTCGCCTATACGTATTTTTCTATTTACTGTACTGTCTAAACTTGTTAAAGCTTTTTTAGTATTACCGTCTAACAAAAACTGTGCAGTGTCAAATTCTTCACCGTCTTTGTGTTGCACCACACCGTTCCAGAAATAATAAAAATTTCTTAAATATGCTTGTGTTGTCGAAATAGGTAAAGATACTAAACTACCGTCTATAGTGCTTACGTATTCTGCACTTGCTCTAAAGTAAAATGCTTTTACGTTGTCTTTATTTCTACTATAACTGTCTATGTGGTGTATACTGTGCCTTTTATTAAAAGCACCTACGTCTTTAAATTTACTGTCAAATTGACTAAATGTATCGTAACCTATTACGTCTGTTTTAGTAAAGTCTTGTATAACGTTATCTACTCTAAAAATACCACGACCGTCACTATCAGCAGCAACTTTTAACGTAGCTAATAATGTACCGTTTAAGTCATAAACATATAATACATATTTTAAGTTAGTACCTACACCAGCAGTTATAACTGCTTCGCTACCATTAACAAATAAATAAAAGTCTTGATATGCTGGGTTTAAATCTTTTTTTGTTGTCGTTTGTCTTAAATAAGTTGCCATTAGTTTATTTCTTTACTTACAAATTTTAAAAATTTCTGTGCGTCGTTTGCATACGCTTTAATAAATTGTGTCGGTAAGTCACGATACGCTATATTAAAAGCGTCACTAAAAAAGTTACTAGGTTTTACACCGTATAGCTTAATACTTTTAGCTATTAAAAATACTAAACTTTTACGCTTTATAAACCTACCTTTACTATCACGTGCAGACCTTAAACCTTTACGCACTACCCACTTGTCTATTACGTTGCTAGGGGGTTGTTTGCTTGTGTATTTATAAGGGCTTTTAGGTGCTTTAGCATTACTTTTAGAACCTTGTACACCTTTGTCTACAATATCAGCATAGCCCATAGCTACAAAATCCATTTCTATAGCACCACTTGGATATACGTGTACTACGTAACCTAAACTACTACCTAGATCACCAGAAGCGTTTTTACCAGTAGCGTTAAGTATACCACGTGCAGACTGTACTACCTTTTTACCGAAAGCATTTAATACTTTTTCAGTTTGTTGCATTATGCAGTTGCTATAACTATTTCTACGTCTACTACAGTTGAGTTAGGGTTGTGAATTTTTAAGTCACTAATAGCACTTGCAGACGTTTGTGCAGCACCACCGTCGTCACCAGCTACTTTAGTGTCGAACAAAATTACTGACTTTCCAGCTTCTATTTGTATTGCAGCAGTTTCTGTACTGTCGTCTACAAAGTTTACAATTACTTCTTCTGCGTCGTCTAAATTAGTTACTCTAATATATTTTAAATCGTCTATATCAAATTCGTTATTACGTGGTGATGCAGAAAAAGTGTTTACTATGTGCGTTGCACTTACTCCTAAGGGTAAAATTTTCTTCATATAATTACCTATACCAGTTATACTATGTGATACAGTTTGGTCATATACCGTACCGTTTAATGTAATTTGTTCTTTAATTTCTACAGACAGTGCTGCACTTGTTACCGTTGTTCCCATTTTATTATTATTATATTATTATTTATTTTTATGCTACTTTGCCAGTACAAGCAGAAGCGTCAAAGTCTACATTTATACTTACGTTAGCCGTCCAGCCAGTTACTTCGTTGTCAAAACGTTCTGTAAATGGTTCGCAGCTTATACTGTCTTGTATTCTAATATCGTGTCTAAAGTTTTCGTAGTCAGTATTAAAGTCGCTATTTTTAAGTTTACTTATTACGTCGCCTATTACTTGTAGCATATCACTTAATACGTCTTCTTCGTTACTTTCGTCTTTACTTACTAGATCCATAACTATTATTTGAAAACTATAACCTAAAGTGTTTTTAGTATAGTTAGCAGTCTGTGTACCTACGTGCATTAATGGGTATGTAGTTTCTGTTAAATCTACTTCGAATATATCACCTATTGTAGTAGTCTTAATAAATAAACTGTCAGTACCTATGCTTCTAAACATATCGTATAACATATTTAGCGTAACGTTTTTTATTTGTTGTCCTTTATAAATCATTTCTATTTTTGTAAATGTGCTAAATCTTTTTTATAGCTTATATAATTAAAACATTCATTAACTGTTAAGTCTAATACTCTATCAAAGTCTAATATATTACCATTAGCCAAGTTATAGATAACACTATACCAGCCATACCTTTCGCTAAACGCTTCTTCATTTGTCTTATAAGTTGTCTGCGTGTCTTGCGTGGTTGGTTCTTTAAAAAGTGTTGCGTAGTGTTTATGTAGTCCATTCCTATATTCAAAAAAAAACCAGCTGCACCGTTTACTGTGCTTACGCTTAACTTATCTTTAAATAGTTTAGCACGTTCTTTAGCACTTCTAAAGTCGTATTCTTCTATTTCGTATTTATCTTTTTCTTGTTCTGTAATCGGTCTGTATAGTATTGCCATTACACTGTCCATATCAGACCAGCCATTACTTAATTTATTGTCTAAATCTACAAATTCTTTTAACTTTAGTTCGTGTAGGTTAGGGTGAAAACCGTAGTCTATACCGTCTATAGTTATTATTGTATTAAGATCCGAATTTATAGTATTTTCTGTAAGCTTGTTAAGCTGGTTTAATACTTCGTCTATGTCTGACTTCTTGCAGCCCTCTAAAAGTTCTATAGGTGCGTTAGTAAAAGCACTTATAGTAACTAACTGTTTAGTGTATTCGTCTGGTGCGTCTTCATACTGCACCATAAATGACATATACTTACCTAAACTAATTTGTGACCAGTCGTTAGGTATGTAATATGTATTGTCGTTAATAACTAATTCCATTATTATAATATATAAAATTAAACAATTCAGTATATTTGCGTGTGTATTGTTTTAAAAGGGTGTGTAGCTATATAGTTGCCACCTTTTTTTTATTGTACATAGTAATTACCTTGTGGTTTTAGTTCATAGTACATACGCATAGCTAAAGCGTCGCTAAAGTCTGGTGACCTACCTATAGCTAATTTTACTTCGTCTTTACTTATCAGTTGTAACTTCGTGTCTTTGTCAAAGTTCTTGCGTCGTACTTGTTCTAATTCTTGTATAATAAAATTCTTGTGCGTTATATTGTTACAGTTAATATATACTTCTGACTTATTTAAAGCGTTGCTAAACGCATAGTATACTTGTGTCTTTAGGTTTACGTAGTTTTCGCCTTTAAGTGCTTTAGAATTGTTTACAAAACCTTTGCAGCGTAATATATCTTTAACACCACCACCTACACCGTCGTCGTCTACAATTATATTACCTAATAACACACCGTAAGTACGTTGCATAGTTCGTATGTGTTCTGCAGCTTCTGTTACGCTATTACTGTCTAATACTTTAAATTGTTCTGCACGTAAACCGTTCCAGTATATAATTACTGTTTTGTCTTTACCGTATCGTGCTATATCAGCAGTAATGTATTTTGTACCACCTTGCGTGTCTTGTAATTCAAAAGAACCTAGTATAGCGTTATAGTCTATTAGTTTGTCTTCACTGTCGTCGTATTCCCAGTTACCTAATAATAAACGTTGTTTACTTACAAAGTCTAATTTTTCTAACTGGTTTTTATAGTGTTTACTTACGTGTCTATTGTCTGTTAGTAGTGACTGTATAAACTTACGATAGTCTGGTAATACATTATCTTTATACGGTTTGTAAAACGTAGTATATACCCATTCTTTACTAGGGTTACAAGTCATTAACATTTTAGGTATTAAACCGTATTCGTCTAACTTGTACCTAATTCTACTACCTACTATTTGTTTTGCTTTTTCTGTTATCTGGTTACATTCGTCTACAAAGACTGCAGTAAGTTCTAACGATCCTAGACTATCAAAATTTTTGTCGCTAGGGTACGCAAATAAATCTTTTAATATAACTTCACTACCATTATAAAAAGTTATAATATTTGTCTGTGCATTATACTTGTAGTGTATATTAGCTTGTATATTCCAAGCACTACAGACTTCGAAAAATGTTTTTAGCGTTGTCTTCTTTAATGTGTCTAACTTACTACGACCTATTAAGCAGCGTACACCGTCGTATTTAGTACATAGCCATATTATCCAAGCACACCCCAAATAAGACTTACCACCACCAGCACCACCACCGTATAATAATTCTGTAGTAGTATCGTCAGTAAGATATTTAAGGGCTTTACCTTGTTTAGTCGTTAGTGTCGCTATCAATTTTTAATTCTATGCTAATAGGTTTTATTTCACCACTTACGTCTAGTTCTTGTTTCTCTACGTAACCACGTTTCTTACCTTTTGTTTTTAAGTAAAATACTGTAGCTGGTGTATTACCTTTTTTAATTTGTTTGTGTAGGTGACTTTCAGCAAAGTCTATAGCTACGTTTTCTATGTCGTTTACTGCACGTTTATAGTCTTCGTCGTGTTCTAGCCATATATAGTGCGTAGTTCTGTCTATACCTACTATTCTAGCAGCAGACGTTACTACACCTAAAGTTTTTTCTAGTGCGTCTAGCATAGATAGCTTATTTTTTAGTGTTCTGTCTTGGTCTTGCATAGTGTCGAATTTGTCGAATTATTTACCACATAAAGCACATACTACTTTATCTTTGTCTACTGGTTCTTCTGGTTCAGCGTGTGCTATTATATCGTCTTCATTTTGCCATATATCTAAACCCCAGTCTTCTAGTTCTACGCTATCCCATTCATTAGCTAGTATGTCATA